>Ga0209123_1000583_pt1 | contig 44347 bp, 41 predicted proteins | sample BarGraIncu00431A_FD_184500 | JGI IMG/M metagenome (GOLD analysis project Ga0209123, IMG submission 184500) | Arctic peat soil microbial communities from Barrow, Alaska, USA - Barrow Graham LP Incubations 004-31A (SPAdes) (version 2) | ecosystem: Environmental > Terrestrial > Soil > Wetlands >...
CAATACATTCACTACTATAATCACGACCGCATCAAGATGAAACTAAAAGGGCTGAGTCCTGTGCAATACAGAACCCAACCCTTGGCAGCCTAGCCGATCAACCGTCCAACTTAATGGGGTCAGTTCAACACTGCGCCCTTTTTTTATTGGCCTCAGCCTTCTGTCATGTCAAACAATCGCTGGTGCTCACGCATCGCATAACGATCAGTCATGCCCGAAATATAGTCAGCAATTCTGCGCGCCTGCGCAGAGTCGTCGCCGGTGCTGACTAGGTAGTCTGGTGGCAGCATGCCAGGCTCAGCTATGAATGCATCAAATAGCTCAGTAACGATACGACGTGCTTTGCTGCTCATGCGGTTAACACGATAATGGCGATACAGATTTTCATGTAGAAATTTCTTGAGTGAAGAAGCTTCGGTGCGCATAGTATCGGAGAACGCAATCAGTGGAACTGCCTTGCGCACGTCTTCCAAGCTGGCGGGGCAAGCGCTCTGGATGCGCTCACCGGCTGTACTGATAATGTCCAGCACCTGCGCATTAATCATCCTGCGTACAGTTTCATGTATTGCACGGCGGCTGTTGATACCTGGATAGGAAACTTCCACCTCACGTCGATGGTACGCATAAAAATCCACCTGTTCCAATTGCTTGGTATCCAGCAAGCCGGATCGCAAACCATCATCGATATCGTGGTTGCTGTACGCGATTTCGTCGGCAAGGTTGGTCAGTTGCGCCTCAAGTGTCGGCTGTTTGCGTTCGATGAAACGTGTACCTACATCACCCAGTGTGCGTGCATTTTCCAATGAACACCGCTTGAGTATGCCCTCTCGCGTTTCGAACATCAGGTTCAGGCCGTCAAATGCGCCATAACGATCTTCCAGCACATCAACCACCCGCAAACCTTGCAGATTGTGCTCAAACCCGCCGTAGTTTTTCATGCATTCGTTTAGTGCATCCTGACCAGCGTGCCCAAACGGCGTATGCCCCAAATCATGCGCCAGCGAAATGGCTTCAACCAAATCCTCATTCAGACGAAGTTTGCGGGCGATAGAACGAGCGATCTGCGCCACTTCAAGACTATGTGTCAGCCGAGTGCGGAACAAATCACCTTCATGGTTGAGAAAAACCTGAGTTTTGTATTCCAAACGCCTAAAAGCCGACGAGTGGATGATACGATCGCGGTCGCGTTGAAATTCAGTACGATCTACCGGTGGGGTTTCGCCAAATTTGCGACCACCGGATACTGCGGCATACACAGCATACGGTGCGAGAGGCACGCCCTTATCCATCCTGCTTGCAGCACGCCACAATAGTTGCTTCCAACATAGCCTGCGGAACAACTGTAATAACAGGAGAACCGAGCGGCTTGAGCAGAATAAACTGGATTTCGCCACCCGTATTCTTTTTGTCCACCTGCATCAACTCCAACCAACGTGCCGTGCCCAGATCGGGTGAAAGAACCGGCAAGCCCGCCGCACCCACCAGTGCTTTAATCCGTGCATTTGACGCCGCATCAATGTAGCCCATGCGGCATGACAGCTCAGCGGCCATCACCATGCCGCAACCTACCGCTTCACCATGCAACCACTCGCCATACCCGAGACCGGCTTCGATTGCGTGGCCAAAGGTATGGCCAAAGTTGAGTATGGCGCGCAAGCCGCCTTCACGTTCGTCCTGCCGTACTATATCTGCCTTGATCTCGCAGGAGCGCTGAATCACATAGGCTAGCGCAGATGCATCTCGCTGAAGCAGATTGCCAATATTCGCTTCTATCCAGTCAAAAAACCCACTATTGGTGATTGCGCCGTGCTTGATCACTTCCGCCAGTCCGGCAGAAAGTTCACGTTGTGGCAAGGTGCTGAGCGTAGACGTGTCAGCAATCACCATCTGAGGTTGATAGAACGCGCCAATCATGTTTTTGCCGAGCGGATGATTGATGCCAGTCTTGCCGCCCACGGAGGAATCGACTTGCGCCAGCAATGTGGTCGGCACCTGTATGAAATGCACGCCACGCATATAACTTGCTGCGGCGTAGCCGGTCAAATCACCAATCACACCGCCACCTAATGCCAGCATCGTAGTTTGCCGATCGCACTTCTGCTCAAGCAAAACATCAAACACCTTCATCAGACTGGCCCAGTTTTTCTCCACCTCCCCATCAGGTAGCACGATGGGAATCACTTGTTTGCCGGCAGCCTGCAGTGACTTGGTCAACTGCTCTAGATACAGTGGCGCCACGACCGTATTGGTCACGATGACAACCCTCTTTCCAGCAATATGCCGATTGATCAATTCAGGGTCGCTTAACAGTGACTGTCCAATCTCGATCGGATAGCTGCGCTCGCCCAAATCAACCTGTAAATGAATGTTGGCTTGTAGTTGGCAGATCATGCTGTTTCCCTGTTGTCTATGTTCGACTTGCGATTTTACCTCCGCCAAAGTACTTGTGCTTTCCTCCAGCATAGTAATTTGTGCCAGCACGGCCTGCACCATGGAATGCACATTGGGGCGACCAGTATCAATAATGATATCCGCCACTTCGCAATAATAGGGTTCGCGCTGCGCGGCAAGTTCTTCTATTTTTTTACGTGGGTCAACCGTCTGCAAGAGGGGGCGGTTTTTGTCATTGCTGGTGCGGTGCAAAATGCTGTTAACACTAGCCCGAAGGTAAATGACCAAGCCCCGGGACTTGAGATATTTTCGACTTTCTGGATCGAGTATGGCGCCACCACCCGTTGCCAGCACGATGCCTTGTTGCGCTGTCAACTCGCTGATCACTTCTGCTTCGCGGCGACGAAAGTTTTCTTCGCCCTCTATTTCAAATATCAACGGAATCGACGCGCCAGTACGTGCTTCAATTTCATGATCTGAATCAACAAACCGCAAACCCAAACGCTTCGCCAACGCCCGTCCGACTGTTGTCTTGCCGGAACCCATCAACCCAACAAGAAAAATATTTCTAGAAGCCATCAAAATCTTGCATTATAAAGTCAGGATATGTCTGGCTTTATTGTTTTCTTTATCGTACCGTCTTTTGATCTACCAAAACCTTCGGCGTAATGAAAATCAAGAGTTCAGTCTTATTATTCGTGCGCGCGGTATTCTTGAACAAATTCCCCAAGACTGGAATATCACCCAAGAATGGTACCTGATTCACCAAATCACGCTCCTCCATCTGGAATATCCCGCCAAGCACTACGGTGCCACCATTTTCCACCAACACCTCGGTCTGCACATGCTTAGTATCAATCGCAACACCGCCTGGAATTAGTGAACTTAATGTGGTGTTTGGATTATCCTTGTTCACATCGACAGTCAGAATAACGTTACCATCCGGCGTAATTTGCGGCGTAACCTCAAGCTTCAGTACTGCCTTACGAAAAGCAATAGAAGTCGCGCCACTGCTACTGGCAGTCAGATACGGAATTTCCGTACCTTGCTCAATCACAGCCTTCATCTGATCCCCGGTAACGACGCGTGGGCTGGAAATAATCTTGCCCTTATTATCAGCTTCTAGCGCAGACAGCTCCAGATTCAGGTAGCGGGTTGCTGCAGAGTTGAATAAGCTGATCCCGATTGTAGCCGGGCTCACATTATTAATCGTGCCTGCAGGCAAATTGAAGGCAGGCGTAGAGCTAGTCGTCGATGTGGTTCCTGTAGCCGATGGAAGCGATGAGTAGTCGCTACCGACAGCAACATTCTTAGTTCCTTGGCCAAAAAACCCAAGCTTCGCGCCTAAGTTCTGACTAAATTTGTCGTCCGCCTCAACAATGCGCGCTTCGATCACGACCTGTTTCTGCGCGACATCAATTTTTTCAACTAATCTGCGAATTTCTTCGAGTTTGGAAGGAATATCGGTCACAAACAACTGGTTAGTGCGGGGATCGATAACTGCACTGCCGCGTCTCGATAAAATGCGGTTTTTGTTGGATTCATCTGATGAGCCATCTTCCTTGATACCGAAGACCCTCCTGAATGAAGCTGCTTTCTGGTAATTCAGCTGGAATATTTCCATTCTGATCGGTTCAAGTTCTGCAATCTGCGCTCGCTGCTCCAGCTCCAGCTTTTCTTTAGTCAGCAATTCATCCTTGGGCGCAATCCAGAGCACGGTGCCATTCTTGCGCATGTCCAGCCCTTTAGCCTTCATCACAATATCCAGCGCCTGATCCCACGGCACGTCTTTCAGACGCAGCGTAAGATTGCCACTCACAGTATCGCTGGTGATGATGTTCAGCCCGGTGAAATCGGCAATTACTTGCAGCACAGCTCTGACTTCGACGCTCTGGAAGTTGAGCGACAATTTTTCGCCACGGTATCCTTGCGTTCCCTGGGTAAGTTTGTTGGGGTCTTCCTTGATCGGCTTGATTTCAACCACCAGTTGCGCATCACTCTGGTAAGCGCTGTATTCCCATACGCCTTTTGGCTCAATCACCATGTGGACATTGTCGCCTTGCTGCTTGGTGGTGACACTGGTCACAGGAGTTCCAAAATCTGTCACATCCATCCGCCGACGCAAGGCATCTGGCACGCGCGCCTTCATGAAATCAACAACGACGTTCTTGCCCTTTTGCTTCACATCGACACCGATGTGACTTCCGGGCAAGTCGATGATAATGCGCCCTTCTCCATTCGTGCCACGGCGAAAATCAATATCACGCAAAGTCGAATATTTTCTGTCAGCTGCAGCAATTGGCACAGCCAGAGTTGGCACTACCTGCGAACCTGAGCTTAGCGCAACGTCCTTGCGATCAATAACGATCGTAACGACATTACCCTGCACATCAGTCGTAAATTGTTGGGTCCTGGTCAGGTTAAAAACCAGGCGCGAGCGTTCTCCTGCCTGGACAATATTGACATTGCGCACATCCCCTGTAGCAATTTCCTGTACTGTTTTTCCGGTTCCATTCGCAGTTGCCGCAAAATCGATTGCGATACGCGCCGGGTTGGTGATGGCAAATCCGATAGGCTGCTTGCCGGGCGCATTTTTGAGATTCACCTTGACAACCACGCCTGATCCTTGGGGGTAGCTCGTGATGGACTCAATCGAATTATCCTGCGCCACAGCCATACCGCCAGCCAGAGAAAGGCCTGCTATCAGGCATAATTTTATGCATCGCCGCAAGCTTGCCAGCACCGCCGCAGAGAAACTCATGTCTTGTTTTTTTATATAAACTATCATTTTGTGCTCTCCTGCAGTTCCAGCCTGGCTTTACGTTCGACCCACTCACCGGAAGCGTCCTGCACAATTTCCTTAAGATCGACCCCGGATTCCGTAACTTCTGTAATCATGCCAAAGTTCTGCCCGACGTAGTTGCCAACCTTGACCTGAAATATCAACTTGTCCACCTTCAATATGGCATAACTCAAACCTGGCTTTTGCAAAGTCCCCACCATCTTTACTGCATCCAGCGGAAATTGCTCCAACGGTTCACGGCGCCGCTCCAGATCCGGCTTGATGCCCTTACCCGACTGGGCGCGCATACGTGCAATGGCTGCTGATAGCTTGACTGGGTTGAATGGGTCAACACTATCCTTTTGCCCATAAGCAAATGGTGCAAATATCTTGGGCTCAGCAATCTTTGAAATATAGGGCTTGGTTTGCTGCTTGGTCTGCTCCATCCATTCCCTGATCTCAGCATCCTCGCCACAACCCGTCAGGAGCACCGTCAGCGCAAGCAGTATGTATACACTTAACTTTTGAGAGTGCGTCATTGCTTGCCCCCCTTTTTCTTGTTTTCTTCTGCTTTTTCCTTGCGTTGGGCGGCAACTTCATCTGCATCCAAATAACGGAATGTCTTGGCAATCGCATCTAAGGATAAGCCGCCATCCTTGATAATAATGTTCATATTATTCAAGGTGACAATTCGGTTCAGGTTTGCGATATCGCTAGTGAATGATGCAATATCGTGATAGCTACCCGCCACTTTGACGTTGATAGGCAGCTCGGCATAATAGTCTTTCACAAGCACCTGCTGTGGCTTGAATAATTCGAACTGCAGCCCTCGCCCCAGTCCAGCTTGGTTAATGTCTGACAGCAGCGCATCCATCTCAGCCTTGCTCGGCAACTGCTTTTCCAACGAAGCCACATATAGTCCCACCTGCTCTTTTTGCTTACGCAAAGCATCAAGATTGATCGCCTGCTGGATTTTGACTTTGTATGCTTCTTTAAGTTTGACCTCTTCCTGCGCCCCTTTATCCAGCACCTCCAACCTGCCATCCCAGTAGAAAAACCAGCCCACCAGCAACACAACAAGCAACACACCCAGAGCACAAAAGAGTTGCGGAAGGATCGGCCAGTGGCCGGGTGGCTTTCCTTTCAGGTCGCTGAATTGCGCCTTGAAAGTATCAGATAAATTATTCAGCTTAAGCATCACGCGCACCTCATCTTTTTTTGCCCGACTCGACGCTAGCTACAGGTTTTAATCCTGCAGGCGCTGGTGCATTGGCTGACGTGCCCGCACCCAAGACGACGCTCTTACCTGCACCAGCTGGCGCAGAAGCAGCCTCTTTTTCTTTGTCACGCGGACGTTTGATACCGACATTGATCGTGAAATCAAAAACCTTCTTCATATCCCTGCCCTGACCGAGCGTTACCGCACGAATCTCAATCAAGTCTGGACGCTCAAGCCAAGGGGAATTGTTACTCAAATTCCGCAAGTATTCGGATACACGGTCATTCGATTGTGCATAGCCATTCAGCACTACGCGCTGTCCCTCCTGCTTCAGAGACTTCAAATAGACGCCTTCCGGCGTCTGCAGCACCAACTCCTCCATCAGATATACCGGCTGGTTGCGATCTGCCTGCAAATCCTCAACCGCCTGCTGGCGCGCCTTTAGGGATTGAATTTCCTGATTCAGTGCCGCAACCTCCTTAATCTGTTCATCTAGGCGCAAGTTCTCTTGTTTTAGTACGGTATTAACGTTCTCCTGACTGGAAATCATGCCTTCGATAACACCGCCTCCCACTACCACTACGCACAGGCCGGCAATGAACCCCAGTACCAGCAGTGAATAAAAAGATTTCTGGCGCTGATGGCGCTTTTCTTCCCGGTGAGGAAGTAGATTGATCTTTATCATCAGTCAAACCTCCGCAAAGCCAAGCCGCATGCAACTAGGTAGGCCGGCTCGTCGATTTGCAACTGCCTTTCCCGAATTTTGGATGAAAGGCGCATACCCCTGAAGGTGTTGACCACCGATGTTTTTACCTTGGTTCTGCTGGCAACGACCTCATCCAAGCCCGCCAGGATGGCACTTCCGCCCGCTAGAAATATATGATCTACCCGAGTGTAGGGCGATGAGGTAAAGAAGAACTGAATTGCGCGCGTTATTTCTTGCGCGATACTTTCCATGAAGGGGTGAAGGATGTTTTTTTCGTAATCATCAGGCAGCTCATTATTTTTCTTCTTTTGTTCCGCCTCTTCAAACGACATGCCATACGCTCTAACAATATCCTGTGTTAGTTGATTCCCACCTATCGGCTGATCCCGCTCATAGACTGGCTGACGATCAACCAGGACTGAAAAATTGGCATTTTGTGCGCCGATACGGAACAGGCCTATGATTTGGCCGCGCTCTGTCTTGACCATTTGCGCCAGAACACGGTCAATGGCAGCGCGCGCTGCATGCGTATCAATGTCCATAACAACCGGCTTCAAACCTGCCATTTCCGCAACGGCCACACGATCATCTACCTTTTCCCTGCGCGCGGCAGCCAGCATGACCTCAATATCTTCAGGCGAATTAGGCGCCGGCCCAATCACATCAAAATCAAGATTGACCTCATCAAGCGCAAAAGGGATGTACTGGCTGGCCTCGGACTCCACTTGCGCCTCCAGTTCATCATCAGTCCAACCGCCATGCAGCACAATTTTTCTGGTGATCACTGAGGCCGAAGGCATGCCCATGGCGACCGCTTTGGCAGTGGTGCCGCTTTTCCTCCAGACACGCCGGACAGCTTCGGATACATGCTCAATGTTATCAATGCCGCCATCGACGATAGCGCCACGAGGTAGTGGCTCAGACGCGTAACACTCCAATGTCAATTCACCTTTATCGCTCTGGGACAGCTCAACCAGCCGAACGCCGGATGTGCTGATATCAAGACCGACCATAGGCGGGTTCTTTTTTGCAAACAATGGCCCAAAATCGAATTTCAAGTGCAATTCTCCCTATAGCGTGACTTCTTCGCCAATGTTCGGGCGGCATACGTAATATGCATCGTAGCAATAAGCCTTGACGGATGTACAGATATTTCCATAATGGCACGCTTATTTTCGTTGTTAAAATCCCACGCACCAGCACTCTGCAAACCCTCTTGCCGCTCTAATATTTTTGCACTACCGGTACAGCAACGCGTAGTCACCTCCGCAATCGGTATAATGCTGAACACTCATAGGCTTTTGATATACCTCTCGAATGACGCCCTCAGATAATACTGTTTCACCCTCGCCGCAAGGACTCAAGCGCAAGTCCAGCCTGTTCCGACGTCTATTGCTTAGTCTCGGCGTGCTGATTGCCGGGTTATCGCTGGCAGGCGCACTCGCACTTGTTTTTGCGCTGACATTGGCCTACCCCAATCTTCCCGCGCTTGATTCCTTGACGGATTACCAGCCCAAAATGCCTTTGCGCATTTATTCCGCAGACCATGTACTGATAGGTGAATTTGGTGAAGAACGTCGCAATATGGTGCGCATCAAGGATATTCCCGATGTGATGAAGAAAGCGGTGTTGGCAATCGAAGATGACCGCTTTTACCAGCACGGCGGCGTCGACTATATCGGTATCGCTCGCGCTGCATTTCATAATGTGACAGGCGGCAGCAGACAAGGCGCGTCGACGATTACCCAGCAGGTCGCACGCAATTTTTTCCTATCGAGCGAACAAACACTCAAGCGCAAGCTATATGAGGTGCTGCTGGCTTGGAAAATTGAAAATAAACTGACAAAAGATCAGATTCTGGAAATCTACATGAACCAGATCTACCTTGGGCAACGCGCCTTCGGTTTCTCTTCTGCCGCACAAATTTATTTCGGCAAAGCGCTAAAAGACATTACCACTGCAGAAGCCGCAATGCTCGCCGGCCTGCCGAAAGCACCGTCTGCCAACAACCCGGTGGCCAACCCTGCTCGCGCCAAAGGGCGCCAGCAGTATATTCTGCAGCGTATGCACTCACTCAAATACATCACTGACGCGCAATACGAGCAGGCAAAAAATGAAGAGATAAAGATCAAGACTGACAGCAGTCAGTTTGGTATCCATGCCGAATACGTAGCCGAGATGGCGCGCCTGCTGGTGTATGAACAGTATAAGGAAGAAGCCTATACACGCGGATTGAACGTGTACACAACCATTAGCAAAACCGACCAGGAAGCTGCCTACACAGCACTGCGTCGTAGTGTGATGGATTACGAAAAACGGCATGGTTATCGCGGCCCTGAGGGATATATGGAGATCCCCAGTTCGAAAGATGAAGCTTCTGACGAGATTGAATCAGAACTTGCCGATCATCCAGAAAGCGATGAACTTGTTCCTGCCGTTGTGCTAGAAGCGTCATCCAAACAGGTGCGAGCCACCCTGTCTTCTGGCGAAGAAATTACCATCTCGGGTCCCGGCCTGACTTTTGCCGCTGCCGGCTTGGCCAGCAACGCGGCACAAAACCGACAAATCAAACGCGGCTCAATCATTCGCGTAACGCATGAAGGGAAAATCTGGGCGATCACGCAAATGCCGCAGATTGAAGCAGCCTTTGTCGCAGCCAACACCTCCGATGGAGCCATCCGTGCGCTGGTAGGTGGGTTTGACTTCAACCGCAGTAAATTTAATCATGTCACGCAGGCATGGCGCCAGCCGGGTTCCTCGTTCAAACCCTTCATTTATTCCGCATCACTGGAAAAAGGCTTATACCCAGGCACCATAATCAGCGACACGCCAATTTCGTTCAGCGCCGGACAAACTGGCGGGCAGTCATGGGAGCCAAAAAACTACGATAACAAGTATTCCGGCCCAATGACGATGCGTACGGGTCTGACGCATTCGAAGAACATGATTTCTATCAGAATCCTGAACAAAATTGGCGCGCAGTATGGTCAGGAATACGCCACGCGTTTTGGCTTTGATGCCGAGAAAAACCCGCCATACCTGACGCTGGCACTCGGTGCGGGAAATGTGACGCCACTGCAAATGGTGGCGGCTTATTCCGTGTTTGCGAATGGCGGCTACAAAATCAACCCTTACCTGATTTCCAAAATTACCAACACGAACGGCAAGGTGCTGTCACAGGCACAGCCTGAAAAAGCTGGAAGCGAAGCCCTGCGCGTCATTGACGAGCGTAATGCATTCATCATGGACAGCATGCTGAAGGATGTCGTCAAGCGCGGCACTGCTGCCAAGGCGGGGCAAATTCTGGCGCGGCCAGATCTGGCTGGCAAAACCGGCACCACCAACGATTCACATGATGCATGGTTTGCTGGCTACCAATACAAGGTCGCCGCAGTCGCTTGGATCGGCTATGACCAACCCAAGAACCTAGGTAGCCGCGAAACAGGCGGCGGCTTGGCGCTACCGATCTGGATTGGATACATGCAGACTGCACTCAAGGATATCCCTGTTGAGACACACGCCGTACCGGAAGGCCTGGTACAGCTAGGTGGCGATTTCAGTTATGCTGAAAGTCCTGGCATACGCAGCCTAGGCGGCGAAGAAAAAGCATCGTCCTCCGACGAGAGCAACAAGGATAATGGCGACGACAAAGAAGAAGCGGAAGACTAGAAGAGTGTGCCGGAATAATCAGGCGCACTCTTATGCGGCAAATTGAACTGAGGCGCCAGCCTGAGCACTGGCCAGCCGTGACAAGACGGAAAACAGTTCAGTGCCGTCGCGTGTATCGATCCACCGGCTGTCGTGCCGCTTGAAATGGAAACCACCCAATTTGGCTGCAACCCAAATTTCCTGCATCGGTGCCTGGCTGTTGATAATGATTTTCGACCCTTTGTCCACGAACTCCACTTCCAGCACATTGCCATTGAAAGAGCACTCAATATCCAGGTCTGCACTAGCAGCGGCTTCATCGACCGCATTCTCAATCTCATGCAATGTGGCATCTGCCAGCGCCATGAATTCCGATTCTGTCATGCTACACTCCCTCACTCATCGTAAACCATGATTCTAATCGTGAAACCACTTTTTATCTTGCCACGTCTTGCCGCAATGCTGGTGCTTGCCTGCACGCTGGCTGCCTGCGGGCAGCGCGGCCCCTTGTATATGCCTGGCAACAAGCCGCCAAAAGAGTCGTTGGCAACCAAACCAAAAATACCGGCCCAATCGATGACGCCGACCCCATCGATCGTGCCTGAGCCAGCGAAACCGGACGCCAACGCATCAGACAAACAATAAACCCGATCGAATATGTCACACTTTAGCTACCAGGATGGCGTGCTGTGCGCCGAAAACGTGCCGCTAAGCGGGATTGCGCAGCAATTTGGCACCCCCACCTATCTCTACTCCAAAGCTGCGCTGAGCGAGAATTATGCAGCTTATGCCAATGCTTGCCGCCAATTCGGTCAGGGTGACGACCCGGCACTGATCTGCTTCTCGGTCAAATCAAATTCAAACCTAGCTGTGCTGAACCAACTTGGCCGGCTTGGCTCCGGTTTCGATATTGTGTCTGGCGGCGAGTTGCTACGCGTGATTGCAGCGGGCGGCAACCCACACAAGGTGATTTTTTCCGGCGTCGGAAAGACCTGTGACGAGATCCGCCTCGCACTATCCCATGACATTCTCTGCTTCAATGTCGAATCACTGGCTGAACTGCACCGCCTCAACGACATCGCTGGCACGATGGGCAAGCAGGCGCCGGTATCCTTCCGCGTCAACCCCGATGTCGATGCAAAGACCCACCCCTACATTTCGACCGGCCTGAAGGAAAACAAATTTGGCGTTGGCTACTATGAAGTGCTCGATTGCTACCGTCTGGCTGCCACACTACCGCATATTAGTGTCGTTGGCATCGATTGCCACATTGGCTCGCAACTTCTAGATGATGCGCCTCTGCTAGAAGCGCTGGACAAAATGATCGAGCTGGTTGACCACCTGGCACGTGAAGGCATCCACCTGCACCATCTGGATCTTGGCGGCGGCGTTGGCATTACCTATGATAATGAGCAACCAGTCAAAGTGAGCGATTATCTAGAGCGCCTGTTTGCGCGAGTCAAACACTGGCGACTGCACGAATACCAAGGCAAACCGATAAAAATCCTGTTCGAACCGGGCCGTTCCATCGTTGGCAACGCCGGTATCCTACTGACGGAAATTCAGTACCTGAAAGACAGCCCAGTCAAAAATTTTGCTATCGTTGACGCTGCCATGAACGACTTGATGCGTCCGGCTATGTATGAAGCCTGGCATCGCGTTTTGCCTATCATTCAGCGCGATATCCCGCCCAAAACTTGGGATGTAGTCGGGCCTGTATGTGAATCCGGTGACTGGCTCGCACGTTCGCGTGAACTCGCAGTGCAGCAAGGTGACCTGCTGGCGATCATGTCGGCTGGCGCATACGGCATGACGATGGCGTCGAACTACAACACACGCACACGCGCAGCGGAAGTGATGATTGATGGCAGCAATGTACATCTGATTCGTCAACGCGAAAAAGCGCAGGATCTGTTCGCTCTGGAATCGATGTTGCCATAATTCTCCCGCTACGACATTCATTCTCTGGGCTGTTACGCTCCGCTTAACTCGGCCCTTGCTGGCAGCGACAAATTGGCATGACCCATCGATTAGTTAAATATCTACTCATCGCAAGCGTGCTCCTGCTTGCCATCTCCTGGTGGCGGGCAGATGGCCTGCCATCCAAAGCAGATTTATTGCCAGCTCTGTTGGCTGAACCGGCACAAGAAGCCATCAAGCAAGCAGCCTTCAACACAACCGTCGATAGAATCACATACAAGGTTCAGCCGCTATATAGCTATGATCTGGTCGGCATGGTGGTGAGTAAGCATGACGCCAAGACCTGGTGGGACTATCTTCACCGGGAATGGAATGACAATCTCAACGTCACCGACCTGTGCGTGGTCTGGGGCAACAACGTACGCAATGCCGCCTACGAAGACATTTCATTTTCAAGCGGCCAGTTCACCTGCAACTTTTCACCCGATCACAACAAGCGTATGAAGCATTTGACCAGACGGCCATTTCCAATAACCATCTGCTGACCAGCAATCCCGCGATTGCCAAAGCGCTGCGCAAAGTACGCGTGGGCGACCAAATCCGCTTTACCGGTGTTCTGGCCGAGTATTCACACAATCATGGATTCCCCTTTAAGCGCGGCACCAGCACGGTTCGCACAGACACCGGCAATGGCGCATGCGAAACTGTTTATGTGAATAAAATAGACATCTTAAAAAGTGGCGGTGGGCCATGGCGCTGGCTGAAGTGGCTTGCGATAGGCTTAATCCTATTTTGCGTGATCGCGTGGTTCCGGCTGCCGCTACGTAACGACCGGTGATCGCCAAATCGTAAAATCCGCTATGATCAACATCAATTGAAACTCACAGGAAAATGAGCGACCACCACCACACGCACTCACATGTGCACGATCACAGCAACATCGATACGAGCAGTCGCGCGTTTGCGGTCGGCGTCGGGCTGAATTTCACCTTTGTCTTGGTTGAAACCGGCTTCGGCATCTATTCAAATTCCCTATCATTACTGGCAGATGCTGGACACAATTTTAGCGACGTGATCGGCTTGCTGGTCGCGTGGGGCGCGATGCTGCTGGCGCGGCGCTTGCCTACGCCACGCTTTACTTATGGCTTTCAAGGTTCGACGATTTTGGCTGCCCTCGCGAATACGATGCTGCTGCTGATTGCCGTTGGTGGCATTGCGTGGGAGGCAATCCGGCGTTTTTCAAATCCTGCCCCGGTCGATGAAGGCATTGTCATCTGGGTCGCATTAATCGGCGTCGCCATCAATACAGCAACAGCGCTGATGCTGATGAAAGGTCACAAACACGACCTCAACCTACGTGGCGCGTTCCTGCACATGGTGGCGGATGCTGCCGTCTCAGTCGGCGTCGTACTGGCCGGATTGGGCATGATATGGACTGGTTGGCTCTGGCTCGATCCAGCGATCAGCCTCGTCATTGCGGCCGTCATTTTCATCGGCACCTGGGGACTGCTCAAACAATCATTGCGGCTATCTTTGCACGCCGTACCTGACACGATTGATGCCGATGCGGTGCGAGACTTCCTGACGGCGCTACCTGAAGTGGCAGAAGTGCATGACCTGCATATCTGGGGCATGAGCACATCCGAAGCAGCAATGACTGCACATCTAGTCGTTTGCGAAACCCATCCCGGCAATGATTTTCTTGCGAGGGTCGCGGCAGAACTGGAGCACCGCTTCCATATCAGCCACGCGACTTTTCAGATCGAACTTGGCAACAGTGAAACCGCGTGCCGCCTGGCGCCAGATCATGTGGTTTAATTCCAGTGCAAAAATCCCATGCCGTATTTATATTCGGTAATCATATTCCGCTCGGTCACCACTTCGGGCGGTCGATCAAATTTTACTTCTGAAACCAACTCAATCGGCACGACCACTGCAGAATGTGCGGCCCGGTAGACCATAGCTGGCTCTGCGCCGGATGGGCCGGATACCGCCATTGCAACCTGATGAATACGCATGACGTTTTGCGCCAAATCCGGACGCAGATCGTGATCACTGGCATAAACAAAATTCGAGTACCGGCCGGCAAACGGGAAGGTCTGCGACGCAGTATAAAACACGTCGGTTGAACTGGTTGTGTTGAATGCCACCACTGCGCCCGGTGCCATCGCATTTCGCAAAGAAGTCATGAAACCCTGCCCAAGCAGCAATGCGCTGTAGGCGCGCCAATGCCATGAGGCATTCATCACAATCAAGTCATATTTTTCATTTGATTGCCTCAAATATTTCCGGCCATCGGTGATGTGAATTTTGATTCGCTGATCGTCGAGTAAGGGTGCCACCTCTGGATGGTGTTTGACCAGCGACAGGTAATTCGGATTGATTTCCACCACGTCGATGCTGCCAACATTGGGGAAATGCCGTATCACCTCCACCCAAGAGCCGCCGCTTAAACCAATCACCAAGACTTTGTTCGGCTTTGGTTGCATCGCCGCTAGCGCATAAACCCGGAACACGCCATTGACGTCATTCACCAAGCTGGTATTGATCTTGCCGTCATACAGATTTTCTCCATACACAACGATATCGCCATCTGGTTCGCGTAACGTATAGATCGTCCCGTTGCGGCTCTCGTTGATGAAATCTATATTCACCTCACTGCCTTGCTCCCGCGCAACCAGCTGATGGATCAACAGATGCTTGTCCAGTAAGCCCATGGACAACAACAAGATTACGCCAGTGACACCGGCAATCCACAAGTGCTTCTTGCCGGTCGAGCGACGTGACACGACCATCCAAACCAGTAATGCAGCTAGCGAGCAAATAAGCATCGTCTGTTGCAAACTGACGAAATTTAACAGCACAAACCCGACGAACAGCGGACCGATGGTTGCGCCGACGACGTTGGAGGCATACACATTCGAAATCGACGCGCCCAGTTTCTCATTGCCACGCATCGACCCAATGGCATGCACGATCGGGAAAACGATACCCTTGATCGCAGCCGACACCGTAATCGCTGCCAGCAGATAAATCGCATCGCCGTATGCATTCAGTGGTGCCACTGCATAGAGTGCGATGGCAGCTACATCGAATGCCGCCGACCAGATCAAAGACTGCGCTGCCACTTTCCACAAAATACCGACATTGCCACGCCCGCGATTGCACACCAGCTTGCCAGCATGCGCACCTAGCGCAATCCCGAGCAGATAAGCAAACAGCACATATGCAAACGATTGTGGCACCGTGTGATGGGTGAATGAGACCAGCCGCGTCCAGACTATCTCCATGCCGAGACTGAGCAGGCCGGATGCGAATGCCAGCAATAGCGCCTTGTTGCGATCAGACATAACGGCGCCCCTCCGAGTAGGTCAGCATCGCAACGATAAAATTACAGGCAGCGGCCATCCAGATCACTTGATACAGATCGAAAAACATGAACAGCACAAATGCAGTCGCAAAACAGCCCAAGGCTGCACCCAGCGTATTACAGAAATACAACTTGCCGATTGCGTTGCCGACGCCACTGGGATTTTTCGCCAGCCAGGCTGTCAGCATAGGCAGAGTCCCTCCCATCAGGATGGTCGCAGGCAGAATACTAAAGAAATTCAGGATGGCCACCGTGAACAAGTTACTGTCTGCCGCCGTATGCCCGATTAACTCGATGAAATATGGACTGGCAATGCCATAACAACCGATGAACACCTCAAAAATACAAAACAGCAACAGGGATTTACTGAAGTAACGGTCAGCCACCCGTCCGCCCAGATAGCCACCGCAGCCCAACCCCAGCATAAACGCCGAGACCACGACCGTGATCGATTCGATATCCACGCCAAAATTGGCGAATAACAGCCGTTGCCATGCGATTTGGTAAATCAGCCCCGCTGCGCCTGACAAAAAGAATGCCGTGGCAATTCTCGGAGGCAAGATCACACCCTCTCCTGCGTTCTTCATTCAACCGCCTTATGTAATTATTGGCAATGAAAAAACACTAAGTATGCGTTATTGAGCAGTAAATCGTCAATTTTCACTCGCGTGCAACATGTAAATTCTGCGACAATATTGCCGATGACCACGTCATGCAGAAAATCCTCCCCAACGCCCCCCACCAAGAACGGCGTCAGCCCCAGCTGCGTCGTGCTACCGGAAGGTGCATGGTCGAATATTGTTGATTTTCTCTCACAGCGTTTTCCCCGCATCCCGCAAACCGAATGGCTCGCACGCATACTGCGTGGGGACGTACTGGATGCACACGGAGCAGCATTCACTCCAGACAGTGCCTATCAGTCCCACCAAAGAATTTATTACTACCGCGATCTACCGCCAGAAATGCCTATTCCGTTCGATGAGTCCGTGCTGTATCAGGATGACTGGATCGTGGTTGCCGACAAGCCGCACTTCCTGCCGGTGATCCCCTCAGGCCGCTTCCTGCAAGAGACCTTACTGGTGCGCTTGAAACGCAAGCTTGGCATCGACACGCTGTCCCCTGCGCACCGCATCGACCAAGACACTGCAGGGCTGGTGCTGTTCACCATCCAGCCACAGACACGCAATGCCTATCAGTCGTTATTTCGTGAGCGAACCGTCAACAAGCGCTATGAAGCCATCGCGCCCTTGCGCCCAGAACTGGCGTTGCCGATGGTGGTACAAAACCGCGTGATCGAGGGGCCATCGTTCATGCAAATGCGCGTCACAGAAGGGGAATCCAATACAGAAACCCGAATTGATCTGCTAGAAATCCACGGCCGACTCGCGCGATATGCATTGCAGCCCATTACCGGCCAAAAACATCAGTTGCGCGTGCAAATGGCTACGCTCGGCATCCCTATCGTCAACGACCGGATTTACCCTTACCTGACGCCTGAACTCGCCGCAGGCGAAACACCCGACTACAGCAAACCGCTGCAACTTCTGGCCAAATCAATCTCCTTCACTGACCCCATCACTGGGCAGCCACGTCAATTTGAAAGTCATCAATGTCTGAGTTTTTAAGTACCGCCCAACAATTCCCGCCAGCCACCACCACGGAAGATGACGGCGTGCGTTTTCTGCATCTCGGGACCTCATGGATTCAGGGCGCAATGCGGATTGCAAAGCCGGATGCCATCGAGCTTGAATACGTACAGTTGATGATGGTATGGATGCTGTTCAACGAGCAGCCACGACATATTGCGCAACTGGGTCTGGGGGCAGGCGCGCTGACTAAATTCTGCTACCGCCAATTTCCGGAAGCCAAAATCACAGCGATTGAACTGAACCCTGCGGTCATCGAGATCTGTCAAACAGAATTTGGTTTGCCGCTGAACGATGATCGCTTGAATGTCGTTCAAATGGATGCGATGGATTTTGTCATGAACCCGGCCAACAAAGGCACGCTCGATGTGCTGCAGGTAGACCTGTACGATGAATTTGCGCGGGGGCCAGTGCTGGACTCCCCCGAGTTTTATCAGGCTTGTGCCGATTGCCTGAAACCGGATGGGATTTTAACCACCAACTTATTTGGCGACCATGAGAGCTATGAAAAAAACCTGCATTCGATCTTGATGACCTTTGATGCGACTGCGTGGCTACCAAGAGTCGATGATGAAAACATGGTCGTGATCGGTTTCAAACAAGCGCCGTCTATCGACTTCAGCGCCTTATACCTGCGTGCCGCTGCCATCCGGCAGAAAGTGAACCTGCCGGCCAAATCATGGGTGAATGGCTTGAAAGAATGGATGAAAGAAACTTACATTTAAGACATGCCATCTAATGTCAATATGCATTTTTCACTATATGCAAATTAGAATTAAGTCGTTCCAATTATAAGCAACAATGCCTAGAATCCCCTCTATTAGTATTTAATCGAGGGGATCACCGTGAAATCATTCAGCAAACTCCTGTCTTTCCTGCTTGCCATCGCCTTGTCTGGCGGCGCCATTGCGCAAAACTCTCTACTCAACGTTTCCTACGACGTGTCACGCGAGTTGTACAAGGACATCAACCCTGCCTTCGTTGATGCCTGGAAGGCCAAATCCGGCGAAACGCTGATCATCAAGCAATCGCATGGCGGCTCCAGCAAACAGGCAGGTGCGATCATTGCGGGACTTCAGGCTGATGTCATCACGATGAACCAGGCGCCGGATATTGATATCCTGGCTGAACGTGGCGGTCTGGTCAAAAAGGATTGGCGCAAAGCTTTCCCTTTTGATGCCAGCCCCTACTCCAGCGTTAGCATATTCCTGGTGCGCAAGGGCAATCCGAAAGGCATCAAGGATTGGGATGATCTGACGCGCCAAGGTTTGCAAGTAATCGTGCCAAACCCAAAACTCACCGGCAATGGCCGTTATACCTACCTGGCGGCTTATGGCTATGCGATGCAAAAATATAAGAGTGATGCTCAGGCCACTGACTTTGTCGCGAAACTGTTTGCAAACGTGCCGGTGCTGGATGGCGGCGGACGCGGCGCAACCACCACCTTTTCGCAACGCGGCATTGGCGACGTGCTGGTGACTTTTGAAAATGAAGCGCACCTGATTGAACAGGAAGTTGGCGCGGGCAAGTTCGACGTTATTTATCCATCCATCACTATTGAAGCGCCTGCACCGGTTGCCGTAGTGGAAACGGTCACGGCCAAGCGCGGCACCCGCAAACAGGCACAAGCCTATCTCGACTTTTTATTTTCGAATGCCGGTCAGGAAATCATTGCCAAACATCACCTGCGTCCGCGCAATCCTGCGATCTTCAAAAAGTATGCAAAGCAGTTCCCCAAGGTAAAAACCTTCACGGTCGAAAGCCAACTGGGCGGCTGGGCCAAAGCGCACAAGCAGCATTTTGCTGATGGCGGCGTGTATGACCAAATCGTAAGGAAACGTTAATGTCCGCAGCAAGCCGTCGCATTTTCCCAGGCTTCAATCTCTCTGTCGGCTACACGCTCGTCTATCTGTCGCTGATTGTACTGATTCCATTGGCAGCTATCGGGTTCAAGGCTGGCACACTAGGCTGGGAAACGTTCTGGGAAGTCGTCACCACACCACAGGTGATGGCGTCCTACCGCCTGACTTTTGGCGCATCCCTGCTGGCTGGTGCAATCAATGCCGTGTTTGGCCTGATGCTGGCCTGGGTATTGGTTCGCTATAATTTTTTTGGCAAACGTTTTATCGATGCGATGGTCGATCTGCCGTTTGCGCTACCGACAGCCGTAACCGGCATCGCATTGACTGCACTGTATTCGCAAAACGGATGGGTCGGACAATACCTGGAGCCACTCGGCATCAAGGTGGCATTTACGCGGCTCGGCATTCTGGTCGCGCTGGTATTTATCGGCCTGCCGTTTGTGGTGCGCACTGTTCAGCCGATTCTTGAAGATATGGAGATTGAGCTAGAAGAAGCTGCCGCCAGTCTCGGCGCCAACCGTTGGCAGACTTTCCGCTATGTGGTGATGCCGATCCTGCTGCCTGCCGTCCTCACCGGCTTTGCGCTCGCGTTTGCGCGTGCGGTTGGCGAGTATGGTTCGGTTATTTTTATTGCTGGCAATATCCCGATGGTGTCGGAAATCACACCACTGTTGATCATCACCAAGCTTGAGCAATATGACTATGCCGGTGCCACCGCAATCGCTGCCGTGATGCTGGTGATTTCTCTGCTCATGCTGCTCTCCATCAATGGCTTACAGGCGTGGACCGCAAAACGTACCGGAAGGGGCCGCTAACATGTCCTCACTCTCCAACTCACGTTTTGAGCGCAGCTCTGCCGCCAGAGAGCCGCGCTGGGTCAAGTGGACGCTACTGACCATCTCGCTGGCCTTCTTTGGCTTTTTTTTGCTGCTGCCGTTGATATCGGTATTTGCCGAAGCCTTTCGCAAAGGATGGGAAACCTACTGGCAAGCGATTGTCGAACCGGACGCACTCGCTGCCATCAAACTGACGCTGATCGCTGCTGCCATTTCCCTACCGCTCAATCTGGTATTTGGCCTTGCTGCTTCCTGGGCGATCACCAAGTTTGATTTCCGGGGCAAACATTTCCTGGTATCGCTGATTGATCTGCCGTTTGCGGTATCACCGGTCGTTGCCGGTCTGATTTATGTACTGGTATTTGGCGCACAAGGATGGCTGGGGCCATGGCTGGATGAACACGATATCAAGATCATCTTTGCGATACCCGGCATCGTGCTAGCCACCATCTTTGTCACCTTTCCATTTGTCGCGCGTGAACTAATTCCGCTGATGGAAGCACAAGGACGCGAGGAAGAAGAAGCAGCGACGGTACTGGGTGCGAGCGGCTGGCAAACTTTTTTCAAAGTCACACTCCCCAACATCAAATGGGGCCTGCTGTATGGCGTGATCTTGTGTAATGCACGGGCGATGGGCGAGTTTGGCGCAGTGTCGGTCGTATCCGGACACATCCGCGGCTTTACCAACACCATCCCGCTGCATGTCGAAATTCTGTACAACGAATATAACTTTGCTGCCGCGTTTGCGGTGGCTTCTATCCTGGCGCTACTCGCATTGCTGACATTGGCAGTCAAGACCTGGATTGAATGGCGCCAGCAAGCTGAAACCAAAGCCGCGCCCATTATCGAAAAGCAAAAATAAGGAACGACCATGAGTATCGAAGTTAAAAATATTCACAAGGAATTCGGCAATTTTGTCGCACTGGATGACGTGTCGCTCGTGTTTCCCACTGGCGAGCTGGTTGCTTTGCTCGGCCCTTCCGGCTGCGGCAAGACCACGCTGTTGCGCATCATTGCCGGCCTGGAAAACGCCAGCAGCGGCCAGGTTTTGCTAGAAGGTGAAGATGCTTCCGACACCCATGTGCGCGAGCGGCAAGTCGGTTTTGTATTCCAGCATTACGCCCTGTTCCGTCACATGACTGTGTTTGAAAATGTTGCCTTCGGTTTGCGGGTCAAACCGCGCAAACTTCGCCCAAGCGAAGCTGTGATTAAGAAAAAAGTGAACGATTTGCTTGAGCTGGTGCAACTCGGCTGGGTCAGCGACCGCTTCCCCACGCAACTTTCCGGTGGCCAGCGCCAACGCATCGCGCTGGCGCGCGCATTGGCGGTAGAGCCGCGCGTGCTGTTGTTGGATGAACCGTTTGGCGCGCTGGATGCGAAGGTGCGCAAGGAACTCCGCCGCTGGTTGCGCAGCCTGCACGACGAATTGCACATCACATCCATCTTCGTGACGCACGATCAGGAAGAAGCACTGGAAGTAGCCGACAAGATCGTGCTGATGAATCACGGCAAAGTGGAACAAGTCGGAAGCCCGAACGAGGTATACGACAAGCCAGCCACGCCCTTTGTCTACAGCTTCCTCGGCAACGTCAACCTGTTTCACGGGCGGGTCGAAGGTAATGACATCATCGTTGGGCAAAACAGCCTGGCCAATGGCGATTCCGGCAATCTGGTGCAAGGTTCCCAGGTACTTGCCTTTGCACGACCACATGAAATGAGTATCGTGCCTTACACCGATGAAGGCGAAGGCGTGGCTGCGACCATCGACCGCATTTTATCCTTTGGCGTCACGTCGCGCGTCGAATTAACCGCCATAGGCCATGCCGACACTAAGGGCGCGCCGCAACATTTTGAAGTGGAATTGCCGCGCCAGCAAGCAATCGGCGGCCAGTGGGCAGAAGGGGCAAAAGTTCGCCTGCTACCGTCGCATCTGCGCGTGTTTGAGCATAGTGGGCAGGATTGGGTGATTTGATGTCGATACTAAAGTCCGGGAATGCTCTCGGACTCGCTTCTCCGAATAATGATGCTGCATCCCGGTAAATATACATATACCCCAGTAGGTATTTAAGCTCCGGCGCGTATTTCATGGGTCTCTGCAAGATTAAGGCATATACCCCAACAAAAAACGATATTTCCACCGGAAAAATGGGCTATTTTTCCGGTTTTTTGGCATCAAAATGGCAGAAAATATCATTTTTGCACCAACTAATAACGCGTCGCGTTATTAGTCTGAAGCAAAATTTCCTCTCGCATCAAGACTGATGCTGCACCCACGCCTGCAACGACGGACGCGCCCATTGCGCCTTGACGTAGCGCTTGATTTTCTCCGGCACCTCATCGTCGTTCGCCACCAAGCGGTTTAGCATCAGCGCCAATTCGGTATCGGCGATACACCATGTGCCAAACAGATTGCTCGTCGCATCACCGATCAGGCTTTCGGCAACACCGATGAGTTTGTTTGCATCTTCAAGCGCAGCTTCCGACAAAGGTGCATCGATCTTGGTCGGTTCGAAAAACACCGTCGTTGGCCGTTCTTGCCGCAGTGCCAGCAATGCGCTGCGCAGCCAGGCCTGAATTTGCCGAGCTCGCGCACGATTGCGAACGTCCTGCGGCAGTAGACGTGGATATTCGGGCGCCGGGAATACATCTTCCAGATATTCGAGAATGGCTGAAGACTCTGCCAACGCGAAATCACCGTGAACCAATGTCGGGATCTTGCCGGTCACGGACAGCCCCTGATACTCAGGCACCTTGTGGTGCTTATCGCGAATGTTGATCTGGATGGTTTCGAACGGCAAGCCTTTTTCCTTCAGTCCGAGATACGCGAACATTGCGTAAGGGCTGGTGTGGTTGCTGTCGATGTAGAGCGTCATTTCGCTTTTCATGTGTTTCTTATTATGGAAGGAAAATCAGGGTCAGTGTTCGCAATATTCTGGGGTCAGAGTAATTTTCTCTGCGCGAAAAAAAACTGCTGACCCCGAATATCGCAGCATAATTTACGCTTTGCGTAAAAAAACTGCTGACACTATTTTTTTGTAATTAGGTCGGATTTCCTGCGGCGTCGAACATACCCTCAAACAATGCCGAGCTAAGGTAACGCTCGCCCGAATCCGGCAGGATGGCGACAATCGTCTTGCCTGCATTTTCCGGCTTTTGAGCCAAGCGCACGGCCACAGCCACTGCGGCACCGCAAGATATGCCGGAGATGATGCCCTCTTCGCGCGTCAATCTGCGTGCAAATTCAATCGCATCTTCATTCGTGACGGTTTCAACTCCATCGATCAAGGACAGGTCCAACACCTGCGGCACAAACCCGGCGCCGATACCCTGAATCTTGTGCGGCCCTGGCTTGATCGCTTCACCAGCGCGTATTTGAGTCAATATGGGGCTGGCTGCCGGTTCGACCGCAACCGTCTGCAGCGCCTGCTTGCGAACCTGCTTGAAGTAGCGGCTGACGCCGGTGATGGTGCCGCCGGTGCCGACACCCGCGACAAAAATATCTACTTTGCCATCGGTGGCATCCCAGATTTCCGGACCGGTAGTCTTTTCATGGATTGCTGGATTGGCGGGATTGTTGAATTGCTGCAGCAACACATAACGATCTGGGGCGGACGCAGCAATCTCTTCGGCTTTGGCAATCGCGCCATTCATGCCGCGTGCGCCTTCAGTCAACACCAGCTTGGCACCATAGGCCAGCAACAACTTGCGGCGTTCGATGCTCATGGTTTCAGGCATCGTCAGCGTCAGCGGAATGCCGCGCGCAGCAGCCACAAACGCTAATGCAATGCCGGTATTGCCACTGGTCGGCTCGATCAGCTCTTTGCCGGGGCCGAGCAGACCGCGTTTTTCGGCATCCCAGATCATCGCCGCGCCTACGCGGCACTTGACTGAATACGCCGGGTTGCGCCCTTCGACCTTGACTAATACGGTGGCTTTGGCGTCGCCGACTACCCGGTTGAGCCGGATCAGTGGTGTGTTGCCTATCGATTGCGAGTTGTCTTCAAACCAGTTGGACATGTTGCATTCTCCTGTTTAGATAATTGATTATTCCAGAATCCAAGGCAAACCCCAATAGCGCCAGCCATTATGTGTACCTCGACGCTGCTGGCTATCGAGTTCGCCCTCAAATCCTTCCAAAATATTGAAGGTATTGTCATAACCGGCGTCAGTTAGCGCCTCAGCCGCCGATGCCGAGCGAACGCCACTGCGACACAGCAGCAACAGCACCGTTTCTTTGGGTGCAATCACTTCGATCTGCTGCACAAAATTTATATTCTGGCTCATATTCGGTCCTGACTTCCAGGCAACGTGAGGCGCTTCCGGCACGCGCCCAACAAACTTGAGCTCCTCAGCCGTCCTGACATCAACCAGCAAGGCTGCGCCTGCACTGAACAGCACCCAGGCTTCGACCGGAGTGATGTCGCCAGCAAATGGTTCGCCCGATGCCTCGCCCCGCTGACGGGCGCGCTGCAAAATTTCTTCTGGTGTTAGGTCCTGTACCGATTGGCGCGCTTGCTCAAGCCTGGTCGTATTTGCTGCGTTTAATTTATCGGCGGTCTCTGACACGGCATTCCTTCTTTTATTCGTTAACCAGCAAAAGACAGGTGAATCCGCTCTGCCTTATTTCATTATTCCGCAATCTCAATATTTAACAAAATACTTAAATCCCTTACCTTAATAACCAATATGAATAAAGAACCCACCTCAAATACATTGCCATTTAAACATCATAAATGACCCACAAAAAACGGCTTTATATCCAATATGCATATAAGCAAATAAATTCATTGTAGTTTGGAATTACCGCTATGTTCTTTACGATACATCCTATCTTAAGTGAGGATGACATGACGTTGACATACATTATTTCCGGTTTTGCAGTGGGGCTCTTGGTTGGCTTGACAGGCGTAGGCGGTGGCTCGCTGATGACGCCGATCCTGACACTGGTTTTTGGCGTCTCCCCTACTGTGGCCGTCGGCACCGATCTCGCCTTTGCCTCGCTGACCAAGGTAACCGGCACGATCGCCCATCGCTTCCAGAACAATGTGCACTGGCAAATCGTCAAGTATCTTTCCTTGGGCGCACTGCCTGCAGCCACCATTGCCACACTAGGCTTGCATTATTTTGGCTCGCTTGAGCACAGCATCGGCGTGTTTATCCGCTACGCCATCGCTGGCTCCGTGCTGCTGACCGTAACCGCAATATTCTTCCGCTCCCGCATGATTGCCTGGCTTGATGCCCATCCCGAAAAACAACTGCAGGGCGCAAAGCTGACGGCTGCCACCATCGTCGCGGGTGCCGTGCTGGGTGCGCTGGTCACCATTTCCTCTATCGGCGCTGGCGCCATCGGCTCGACCATCCTGGTTTTGCTTTACCCACGCCTTAAACCGGCTGAAATTGCCGGCACCGACATCGCCTATGCAGTACCATTGACGGCTATCGCTGCACTCGGCCACTGGTGGCTGGGCACCATTAACTGGGAATTGCTGGTTACCTTGCTTCTGGGATCAGTTCCGGGCATCATCTTGGGCTCGCTGTTGGCTCGCATCGTTCCAGCCATCGCCTTGCGCGCACTGCTGGCCACTGCTCTGACAGGCGTTGCCGTAAAACTGGTTTATTAAGGACTAACCCATGTATCGCTACGACCAATACGACCACATCATCGTGCGGGAGCGCGCCGCGCAATTTCGCGACCAGGTGCGCCGCCGGCTGGCCGATGAACTGACCGAAGAAGAGTTCCGTCCGCTGCGACTGCAAAACGGTCTGTACCTGCAGCGCCATGCGTACATGCTGCGCATCGCTGTGCCCTACGGACTGCTGTCGTCAGCACAAATGCGCAAGTTTGCGCACATCGCGCGCAAATATGATCGCGGCTACGGCCACTTCACGACTCGCCAGAATATCCAGTTCAACTGGGTCAAGCTGGAAGAAACGCCAGATATTCTGGACGAACTGGCAATAGTCGAAATGCATGCGATCCAGACTTCCGGCAACTGCATCCGCAACATTACATCCGATCAATATGCAGGGATTGCTGCCGATGAAATCGTCGATCCGCGCCCCTACGCCGAGATTTTGCGCCAGTGGAGCACCTTCCATCCGGAATTCGCTTACCTGCCGCGCAAGTTCAAGTTTGCCATCAATGGCGCCAAAGAAGACCGTGCGGTTACATCAGCGCACGACATCGGTTTGTCCGTGATCCGCAACGACGCTGGCGAAGTTGGCTTTCGCGTCATGGTCGGTGGCGGTCTTGGCCGCACGCCGATCATTGGCACCATGATCCGTGACTTCCTGCCTTGGCCGCATGTAATGACCTATCTCGAAGCGATCATGCGCGTGTATAACCAGTACGGCCGCCGCGATAATATGTACAAGGCGCGCATCAAGATTCTGGTGAAAGCGCTCGGCGGCGAAGAATTCGCAAAAGAAGTCGAGGAAGAATGGGCAAATATCAAGGATGGCCCAGGCACGCTGAGTGTTGAGGAATTGCGTCGTGTTTCCGACTTTTTCAAGGCTCCTGCTTATGAAGCTTTGCCTGAGAGTGACAACACATTCGAACAACACAAGGCAGATAACATAGCGTTTGCCAACTGGTTCAAGCGCAACGTCAAACCACACCGTATCGCGGGTTACAACGCAGTCGTTCTCTCGCTGAAAAAATCGGGCGTAGCGCCGGGCGATGCCAGCGCCGAGCAGATGGATTTCATCGCTGATCTTGCCGACCAATACAGCTTTGGCGAACTGCGTATCACCCACGAACAAAATGTGGTGCTGGCTGATGTAAAAAATAGCGACTTGTTCTCCTTGTGGGAGCAAGCGAAAGCCCAAGGCTTGGCAACGCCAAATATTGGTTTGCTGACCGACTTGATCTGCTGCCCCGGCGGCGATTTTTGCGCACTGGCGAATGCGAAGTCGATTCCGATCGCGCAGGCGATCACTGAACGCTTCGACAATCTGGATTACCTGCACGACATCGGCGAGATTGAACTCAACATATCCGGTTGCATTAATGCCTGCGGTCATCACCATGTTGGCAATATCGGCATTCTCGGTGTCGACAAGGATGGCAGCGAGTGGTATCAGGTCGCCATCGGCGGTTCGCAAGGGAATGACACCAGTATCGGCAAAATCATCGGCCCATCATTTGCCGCTGACCAGATGCCGGAAGTGATTGAACGTGTCATCAACGTGTACCTGCGCGAGCGCATCGAGGAAGAACGCTTCATCGATACAGCACGACGCCTGGGCATCGCACCATTTAAGGATCACGTTTACGCTACGCCGATTAAATCGGAGTATTTCGTAGGAGAAGATGCAAATGCCTAATCAGACAACGCAAATTATCAGGAACAAGACCATCGTTTCCGACGACTGGACGCTGCTACGTATAGAAAAAGACCAAGCACCAGACAGTGTCTCCGTGCTGACAGGCAAAGTCATCGTGCCGCTGACCGTATGGCTGGCGCAAAAAGCTGTGTTGCAAGACCGCCCCGAACTAGGTGTCTGGTTCGCGAGCGATGAACGGCCGGAAGAATTGACGGGCGACGTTCAGCGTTTCAAGGTGATCGCAGTGGACTTTCCGAAATTCTCCGATGGTCGAGGTTATTCGATTGCGTACAACCTGCGCGCACGCATAGGATACACCGGCGAATTGCGCGCGGTTGGCGACATATTGCGCGACCAGATGTTTTACCTGCAGCGCGTTGGTTTTGATGCGTTTGCGCCACGGCCTGACCGCAGCATCGAAGACGCGCTCAAAGGCTTGAATGATTTCTCAGTAAAATATCAAACCTCATGGGATGAAAAAAACCCACTGTTTCGCCGCGTAGAACGTGCCGGAGCGAGTCAATGAGCGATTTCAATGTGCGGCTGGCAGCAACGCAAGCAACACTGGCGCGGATAGCCAGCGACTTTTCGCCTGCGGTGTTTGCATCCAGCCTCGCTGCGGAAGACATGATGCTGACTGACCTGATCCTGCGCGCCAAACTGCCTATCGGCATTTTTACGCTGGAAACCGGCCGCCTGCATGCAGAAACGCTGGGCATGATAGCTCGCATCAAGGAAACTTATGGGGTGGACATTGCGATATTTCGTCCAGACCCAAGCGATGTAGACACCTACGTCACACAACACGGCTTGAACGGCTTTTACGACAGCGTCGAACTGCGCAAGGAATGCTGCCGCATCCGCAAGGTCGAACCGCTAAAGCGTGCGCTGCAAGGCAATAAAGCCTGGATCACCGGTCAGCGTCGCGAGCAGGCGGCAACCCGCACTGATCTGGATGTGCAGGAACACGATTCAGCGCATGGCATGGAGAAATTCAACCCGCTGGTTGACTGGACAGAAAATGATGTCTGGCACTATATCCGCGATAATAAGGTGCCATACAATCCGCTGCATGACAAAGGTTACCCGTCAATCGGCTGCGAACCCTGCACCCGCGCGATCCAGCCCGGCGAAGACGTCCGCGCCGGACGATGGTGGTGGGAACAGCCGGAAACCAAGGAGTGCGGTTTGCACATCGTTGATGGCAAACTCATCCGGATAAAACAAGCGTAATTGGAAATTCGGGGTCAGCAGTTTTTTTACGCAACGCTTTATCGCGTAAATTACTCTGACCCCGGAATTCCCAGCTACGCGGAATAAGTTACTGCATGACATCGCAACAAATGAAAGTATCAAAATCATGACAAGCACGACAGACAAGAACCTGCTCAGCAGCGCCAGCGACCGCCATCTGGATTGGCTGGAATCTGAAGCGATCCACATCATGCGCGAAGTCGCGGCTGAATGCACCAAACCCGTATTGCTGTTTTCAGGCGGCAAGGATTCGGTGGTGCTGCTGCGCCTCGCCGAAAAAGCATTCCGCCCCGGGAAATTTCCATTCCCGTTGATGCATATCGACACCGGCCACAATTTTGCTGAAGTCATCGAATTCCGCGACCGCCGTGCCGCCGAATTAGGCGAAGAATTGATCGTGCGTTCGGTCGAAGATTCGATCAAACGCGGCACTGTACGTCTGCGTAATCCGCAAACCGATTCGCGCAATGCGGCACAGGCAGTCACGCTGCTGGAAGCGATTGAAGAATTCCAGTTCGACGCCTGTATCGGTGGTGCCCGCCGCGACGAAGAAAAAGCGCGCGCGAAAGAACGTATTTTTTCCTTCCGCGACGAATTCGGCCAATGGGACCCAAAAGCACAGCGGCCCGAACTTTGGGATCTGTATAACACCCATGTACATCCGGGCGAGAACATGCGCGTGTTCCCGATTTCAAACTGGACCGAACTCGACATCTGGCAATACATCGGGCGTGAAAATCTGGATTTGCCATCGATCTATTATGCGCATGAGCGCAAGGTGATTCCACGCAACGGGCTGTTGGTGCCGCTGACTGATCTGACGCTGCCGAAAGAAGGCGAAACGGTAGAAACGCAAGTCGTGCGCTTTCGCACTGTCGGCGACATTTCCTGCACCTGCCCGGTACTGTCGGACGCAGATAGCGTCGACGCAATCATCGCCGAAACGGCCATTACTGACATTACGGAGCGTGGCGCCACCCGCATGGATGACCAAACATCCGAAACCTCCATGGAAAAACGCAAGAAAGAAGGGTATTTCTGATGAACGCCGCTGCAACTGAAACAACACAAGCAATCAAAGAACGCGGCCTGCTGCGCTTCATCACTGCTGGCTCGGTCGATGATGGCAAAAGTACGCTGATCGGCCGCCTGCTGTTTGACAGCAAGGGGATTTTTGCTGACCAGCTTGACTCGCTTTCGCGCGCAAAACACAAACGTACTGTTGGCGACACGATCGACTTGTCGCTGTTGACAGACGGACTGGAAGCCGAGCGTGAGCAAGGCATCACGATTGACGTTGCTTACCGTTATTTCGCCACGCCGAAGCGCAAATTCATCATCGCCGATACACCCGGGCATGAGCAATACACACGCAACATGGTGACTGGTGCATCAACATCCGATGCAGCCATCATTTTGGTCGATGTGTCCAAAGTCAAACTGGGCGACGACGGCAGCGTCAAACTGCTGACACAGACCAAACGCCACTCGACCATTGCGCACCTGCTGCAAATTGAGCATGTGATTGTCGCCGTCAACAAAATGGATTTGGTGAATTACGACCAGACAGTTTACGACCGCATCGTGGCCGAATACCAAAGTTTTGCCAAGCAACTGGGCCTGAAAAACATCCGCACGCTGCCAATGTCCGCACTCGTCGGTGACAATGTTGTGACGCCTGGTGAGCATATGCCTTGGTATCAGGGGCCAACCTTGATCGAGTTGCTGGAAACCTTGCCTGTTGATGACGAATTGCAGTCCGAGCCGTTTCGCTTTCCAGTACAACTGGTTGCACGTCATGCCGGCCATGAAGCCAATGACTTCCGTGGTTACATGGGGCGTATCGAAGCTGGCCAGGTGAAAAAAGGCGACAAGCTGCTGGTACAGCCGAGCGGTCAAACCGCCACCGTCAAAGACATCCTTTTGCTTGATGACTCGCTGGATTCTGCAGCGGCAGGCCAGTCGGTCACCATTCTGCTCGATGAATACCTCGATATTTCGCGCGGCGACATGCTCGTCTCTGCCGACCAACCGGCGACACTGCTTAAGACGGTCAGCGCAGATGTCTGCTGGTTGTCGGAAGAACCTATCGACCAGCGCCGTAAGTACTGGCTCAAACACACCAGCAAACAAGTCGCAGCACGTGTAACATGCGTCGATTCACTGCTGGATATCAATACGCAAGAGCGGCGCCCTGCGAGTACCATCACACTGAATGACATCGCACGCATCACGATCAACGTGCAACAACCGCTGGCGGCCGACTCATATGACGCGATCCGCAGCACCGGCGCATTTATCCTGATCGATCAAGTCACACATCAGACTGTGGCTGCGGGGATGATCCGACTGAATTAGGCATACTGCTGTATTTATATTCCTCCCCTTGTCCGGGGAGGAATAAATTAAACGCTTGTAATAACGCACCAAAACATTCATGCCCGCCTAAGCATATGCAATGTTTGGGTCGCTTCTGACTTAGGTTTTCTCCATTTCGGCGACACAATACGCTGCCATCGCCGCCAGCACGCCTGCATCTTCACCAACTGCTTTTGCCAATTTCAAAATCATCGCAGGATAGTCCTGCTGCAACTGCGCAAGCATTGGTGGCAAGTCGCGCAACACATGGCCGGATTGCCCAAGGAACAGCGGCAGCACCGTGGCGTCATTACATCCCTGCTGTGCCAATTTTGCCACCGCCTTTGACAGACTTGGTTGGATGAATTCGAGAAAAGCCAGCTCGACCACCACATCAGGTAGGCTGCTTTTCGCAAGCTCTTGCAAGCGCCGGAATGGCGCAGACCAGTCCGGATTTCTGGCGCCATGAGCAAACAGAATTAGCGCACGCTTGTTGGTATTTTTCATTTGTTTTGCCATTTACGAAAACTAAACCGCCGCTCATCCAGCCACGACCAAAGCATATTATCTGAGCGAATAAGTAAAGAAGAAATCAGTCGTTCCAATTATAAACAAGCCTCTCTAGAATCGGATTCATCAGTTAACTAAAAAAGGGAAACATCGTGAAGCCATTCAATAAATTTTTATCCATCCTGCTTGCCATCGGACTATCGGGCAACGCAATTGCACAGACCACCCTGCTCAACGTGTCGTATGACCCGACGCGCGAACTGTATCAGGATTTTAACAAAGCGTTTGCCAGCCAGTGGAAGCAAAAAACAGGCGAAGTCATTACGATTAAACAGTCGCACGGCGGCTCCGGCAAACAGGCACGTGCTGTGATTGACGGCCTAAGAGCAGATGTCGTGACACTGGCCCTCGCTTATGACGTTGATGCGATTCAGGAAAAAGGCTTGATCCCGGCAAACTGGCAAAAACGTCTGCCACATAATGCTGCACCTTACACCTCAACCATCGTATTTCTTGTGCGCAAGGGCAACCCAAAAGCCATCAAAGACTGGTCAAATCTGACACGCGACGGCATTGAAGTGATCACGCCAAATCCAAAAACGTCTGGCGGCGCACGCTGGAATTATCTGGCAGCTTGGGGTTATGCATTGAAGCAGCCTGGCGGCAACGATGCCAAAGCTAAAGATTTTGTAAAACGCATATACAAGAATGTAAAGGTTCTGGATTCCGGCGCTCGAGGCGCGACGACGACCTTTGTTGAGCGCGGTATCGGCGATGTACTGATTGCCTGGGAAAACGAAGCCTATCTCGCAGTCAAGGAATTGGGCCCGGACAAGTTTGAAATCGTGACGCCATCGATTTCAATTTTGACCGAACCGACCGTCAGCCTCGTAGATAAGAATGTTGACCGCAACGGCACACGCAAACAATCCGAAGCTTATCTTAACTATCTGTACTCCCCAGAAGGACAAGAAATAGCCGGCAAACATTATTATCGTCCACGCGATAAAAAGATTGCTGCAAAATATGCGAAGCAATTTTCACCTGTGAAGTTGTTCACTATCGACCAAGTTTTTGGCGGATGGCAAAAGGCGCAAAAAACCCACTTTGCCGACAAAGGTGTGTTTGACCAAATCATCGCCAGGTAATACCGAATCTTTAGTTCTGCCCTGCTGTCTCCAATAGTGCTGTTCTACCTTGTTACCGCCACGCCGAAACGCGTGGCGGTTTTTTTCGTCTGCCATGGCTACGTACGTCAACGCATTGTGGCGCGGAACATCATACAATTGCAGCATGAAAACCCATCGTGACCGTCTAGTCCGAAAATTCAAAGCACCGCGCCTGTTGGTCCTGGGCTGCGGCGACATCGGCATGAGACTTTTGCCACTACTGCGGGATCGCTTTCGCGTGTTTGCCGTCACCAGCGATGTTTCTCGCTGCGATGACTTGCGCGCTGCCGGCGCTATACCGATAGCGGCCAATCTGGATGACCGCCTCAGTTTGGCTCGCATCGGGAAACTGGCAAAAATCATCGTCTACATGGTCCCGCCACCAACGCAGGGGTCGCAAGACCAACGCACCCGCAATCTGGTCAATTTTCTGCCGGATGATGCAACGCTCATTTATATCAGCACAACAGGCGTATATGGCGATTGTGGCGGCGCAAAGTTTGACGAGACGCGTCCGATCAACCCGCAGAGCGATCGCGCCAAACGACGCGTTGATGCTGAATGCGTGCTGCGTGCATGGGGATGCCACGCAGGCAGGCGACTGGCGATATTGCGCGTGCCCGGCATCTACGCGTCTGACCGCCTGCCGCTTGAGCGTCTGCAAAAAAAGCTGCCTGCACTATTGCCAGATGAGGACGTATACACCAACCATATCCATGCCGACGATCTGGCGCACATTGTCGCGCGTACGTTATTCAGGGTATTGCCCGGCCGCATCTATCACGCGGTGGATGATTCCGACTTGAAGATGGGCGATTATTTTGACCTCGTAGCAGATGCAAAACATTTGCCACGTCCGCCACGCCTACCGCGCGCCGAATTGGCGTCCAAGCTATCTCCATTGACGATGTCCTTCATGTCCGAGTCGCGACGACTGAGCAATACCCGACTGAAATCTGAATTAGGCGTCCGGTTGCGCTATCCGCATGTGCGGGATGCGCTGAATCCAGATAAGGCTGAATGATGCTTGCAAAGGTATACGCACAAACAACTGACGCAAGAAAACAAAAAAGCCAAGCACCGTTAAGTGATTGGCTCTATTGCTAAATTTGATTGCGAGGTCTGGCACTGTATATGAGAGACAGCGAACGCTGATAAAATCGTTTATAGAGTCACATAGTCCACCTTATATGAGCATGGTGAAACCGCAATTCTACCGTTGGCCACATCGATACGTCATATAATGAAAAATGTACGCGAAAGGGAGGGTTACGTCATGTCTTACGAAACAATTCTCGTGTATTTGGATAAAACAGCGAGCACTTATCAGCGCATTAAAATCGCCGCTGATATTGCGCTAGCTAATGATGCTCGTCTTGTTGGTGCGTCGATGATTGGTGTTTCAACTAGCAGATTTGAACAAGAAAACTCAGTTCACCAAGATCCTGTACAAGATATTCACATCAAATTTCTGAAGGAGAGAGCAGCCCGAGTGCTTGCAGATTTTGAAAGTACCGTGCAGAAAATTGGTGTGCCCTTACTAGAAGGGCGGGTAGTTGATGGTGATGCAAGCTCAGGAATCACTCTTCAATCGCGTTATTGTGATCTGACTATCATTGGCCAGACCAACTTGAATGACTCATCTCAGGACGTTGGGCCTGATTTCCCTGAATATGTGGTTTTGAATGCTGGTCGTCCAGTGTTGATCGTTCCGTATGCGGGCGAATTCGCCAACGTTGGGGAAAAAGTTTTGATTTCATGGGATGCCAGTCGAGAAGCGACGCGCGCTGTTAATGATGCGATTCCGTTACTCAAGCGCGCAGAAGTAGTGCAAGTGGCTGTCTTTAATGCCGACGTAAATCTATTTAGTGATCAGCCAGGGCATGATATTGCGCTCCATCTTGCCCGTCACGGTGTAAAAGTTGAAGTCTTAGAAAACGTTCAGACCCGGGATGTCGGTCGTGCACTTTTATCCCTCATTACAGATTTATCAAGCGATTTGCTTGTAATGGGTTGTTATGGGCACTCTCGATTTCGTGAAAGGTTGATGGGGGGAGTGACGCGTACTATCCTGGAAAACATGACGATTCCTGTATTGATGTCGCATTAAACCATAATCACTCAGCCCATTGTTTGCCTGAGTTATACCTCAGCTTTACAACTATTCTGAATCCGGCATAAATTGTGTCAATTAACCTTGAATGAACCAAATGAGCCATCCAAATAAACGTGTGGGGTCTCAGTGACAGACTTGGTATCACTGGACTATATTCTCCTGGCTGTATCGGGGTGGCTAATTATAGGTGCCTGCGGGTTATTCGCGATAAAGCGAAGAGGGGGTATCTCGTATGTACTCTATCCCACGGGTGCCGCTATTGGCATAGCCCTGTGCGGTCTTGGGATTTATAGCGCCTTGGGCGGGACGCAAACCTGCATCCTTTCCATTGGTCTTCCTGATTTGCAGTTCCATCTCCGGCTTGATAGCCTTTCCTCGTATTTTCTGTTCGTACTTGGAATGGTAAGCACGGGCGTTTCACTTTATTCGATTGGTTATTTTCGCAAGGAAGAAGAAACACCGCTAGGACTGATATGCCTTGAATATCATGTCTGCCTTGCCAGCATGGCGATGATATTAATTTCAGACGACGCCTATGTATTCATGGTTGCATGGGAAACGATGAGTTTGACAGCTACCTTTCTGGTTATGGCAAATCACAGTGACCCGGAAGTTCGTTACGCAGGTTTCTTGTATTTTCTGATATCCCATATTGGAGCGCTGGCGTTATTGCTTTGTTTTGGCCTGCTACAAGCCAATACAGGAAACTACACATTCGCCAATATGCGCGAACAGCATCTGGATTTGCTGTGGGCATCAATAACCTTCTTTCTCGCATTTTTTGGTTTCGGTGCAAAGGCAGGCATCTTGCCTTTGCATATCTGGCTTCCCGAAGCGCATCCTGCCGCCCCTTCGCCAATATCTGCCCTGATGAGCGCCTTTGTGCTTAAGACGGGCGTCTATGGGTTCCTGAGAATTACTTTTGATCTCTTGCAAATCCAAGTTTGGTGGTGGGGCGTGATTGCGCTGACTGTTGGGTTGATCACGGCTCTTTTTGGAGTTGTGCTGAGTGCGACCCAAACTGATATGAAACGCCTCTTGGCCTACTCTTCGATTGAAAATATCGGCTTGATGTTTACGGGCATTGGTCTGACGATTATTTTCCATGCGTACGACATGAATGGCATGGCGGCACTGTCTCTTACCGCGACCCTCTACCATGTTGCAAGTCATGCTGCTTTCAAAAGTCTGCTTTTCCTTGGCACTGGCGCGGTGTTGCACGCAACAGGTGAACGCAATCTCGGAAAATTGGGTGGCCTAATGCGCTTTATGCCCTGGACTGCGTGGGCTGCACTGATTGGAGTGCTAGCGGCTGCTGGATTGCCACCGCTTGGCGGTTTCGTTTCTGAATGGCTGTTAATACAAAGTTTTCTGTTGACGCCCGGCTTGCCGAATTCTGTCCTGAATATGCTGATCCCCATTGTTGCTGGCGTCATTGTATTGGTTGGTGCAATAGCCGCCTATGTCATGGTGAAATTTTTCGGCGTTATTTTTCTGGGCCAGCCGCGCGAGCAAAAACTAAACCAAGCACACGATGCAAACATCTGGGAACGTTTTGGATTTGGCTGGCTTGTTGCAGCCTGCTTGATGCTTGGATTTTTCCCGGTGCAATTAACGCTGGTCATCGATCGTGTCACATCATTCCTTGTGGGCGAAGGGATCGGAACCACTGTTGCCAGTAATGGATTGCTACTTCTGGCGCCTGTCGCGTCGCATCGCGCCAGCTACATGCCTTTGGTGTTTGTAGGGGTTCTCCTTGCCTGCTGCCTGCTAGCTTATGTACTTGTACGGCGTTTCTACCATGGTAGATTGAGGCAATCTATTCCATGGGCCTGTGGCTACCCTTTCCAAACGTCAAAAATGCAAGATACTGCGGAAGGTTTGGGGCAACCAATCAGACATATATTTGGAAATTTCTTTCGCATCACACGGGAATTACCATCAGAGTTTGATAAAAATCCGCGCTACCGGATAAGCGTTGAAGATCCTTTCTGGAGCATGCTCTATCGCCCGATTGCAGTGATTACGGAATATGCTTCGCGCGCAGTCGGCATGCTCCAGCACGGGCGAATTTCAATTTATCTGCTTTACAGCCTAGCGACGCTCATGCTGCTGCTTCTGGTGGTAACTTGATGAATAATTTATCCAGTTACTTGTGGCAGATACTTGAGTTGATTCTTGCCGTCGCGGCAGCACCTCTGTTGACCGGGTGGGTCAATCAATGTCGGGCGTGGTTGCAAAACAAAACTGCCCCCAGCGTGTTCCTTCCACATCGTACCTTGCACAAACTGTTTCACAAGGATTCTGTGGTGGCAGAAAATGCGAGCCCGTTATTCCGGATGGAGCCGTACATTGTATTTGGTTGCATGGCATTGGCATGCGGGATCATCCCGACGCTGTCGACCGATCTTCCGCTGTCGCCTGCTGCTGACGCGATTGCACTTGTCGGCCTGTTTGCCCTTGGGCGTATGTTTATCTCCTTGGCTGCCGTCGATATCGGCACTGGTTTTGGCACCATGGGCGGGCGTCGTGAAATGTTTATCGGCTTTATCGCGGAACCCGCGCTGCTGATGGTGCTTTTTTCGTCCTCTCTCATTTCCAAGTCAACCTTGTTGACGAGCATTGTCGCAAATCTAACGAGTCAGGATTTAATAATTCATCCCAGCATGGCTTTTGCCGCCGTTGCTTTCGTGATGGTGTTGTTGGCAGAAAATGCACGCATACCAGTCGACAACCCGGCCACGCATCTGGAACTGACAATGATTCATGAGGCGCTATTGCTCGAGTATTCTGGCCGCAGCCTCGCTCTCATGGAATGGGCTGCAAGCATCAAACTGCTCGCCTATTTCTGCATAGGAATCGCACTATTTTTGCCATGGGGGATATCCAGCGTTAACACCCCGTTTGCATTGCTCTTGTCGCTACTGATATTGACGGTAAAACTCGTCGTGGTTGGTGCATTGCTCGCCGTTCTTGAAATTGTCAGTGCCAAATTTCGTATATTCCGGGTACCAGAATTTCTGGCAACAGCGTTTCTTATAGCCGTTATCGGCATGCTCGTTCATTTCCTGTTGGGAGCATAAGATGCCGAATTTTGCACTGCAACTGTTGAATCTGCTAGCAGCCATCATGCTACTGATTACTTTTGCGATGCTCAGCCAACGCAGACCGCTCTCATTAAACCGCCTATTCACTTTGCATGGCGTGGTACTGGTTCTGTCTTCTCTGTTGGTTGCCTATGTAACGGGAAACAGTCACCTCTACTATTCAGCGGGATTAACTTTGGCGATAAAAGTAGTGTTGATCCCATGGATCATCCACAAAGTTATCATCCGTCTGAAAGCGGAGTCGGATGTTGATACGCTGATCAATGTTCCGACCACAATGCTGATAGGAATCGTGCTGGTTATCATCGCTTTTAACCTCGCCATGCCAATAGCGCAGCTATCAACGTCTATCACCAGCGGCATTCTTGGCATTGCACTGGCGTGCATACTGCTTTCTTTCATGATGATCCTTATTCGATCTAAGGCCATGCCACAAGTGATTGGATTTCTCACGATGGAAAACGGTTTATTTTTTGCGGCAACCGCAGCAACCAGCGGGATGCCGATGATTGTCGAACTGGGCGTTGCGCTGTCTGTTGTCGGCGGCACTTTGATACTCGGTGTATTCATGTTCCACATTCGAGAACAATATGACGACCTGGATATCGACCATCTAGAAAATAGGAAAGAGGACTGACGTGGATTCTCTTTTTCTGGTAATTCTTGCTATACCACTCCTCGGCAGCATGCTGATGGGGCTGATCGGCCATCGCGAGCTTGCGCCTGAGGTGAATACTGGCCTTAGTTTGGGAACCATGATTGCGGTAGTTATCCTGAGCATGGAGGTCCTCTCTACAGGCCCCAGCTTTGCTTTTGGCGAATCGTTTCATGTTGATTCCCTGAATGGACTTCTGATCACCTTGACTGCATTCGTCGGCCTGACCACCTCCCTGTTCTCCCGCTCGTATATGCGGGTTGAACGCGATATTGGCCGGATGACCTCAGTCCGGATGCGTATCTATCACAGCATGTACCAACTGTTCATGTTCACCATGTTGCTGGCGCTGCTGACCAACAATATTGGCATTCTATGGGTGGCAATGGAAATCGCTACGCTGGCTGCAGTTCTGCTCGTTAGCATATATCGGACAGCCGCCGCCCTGGAGGCAGCTTGGAAATATTTCATCCTGTGCGGCGTTGGCATCTCGTTGGCACTGTTTGGGACAATACTGATTTATCTTGCCGCAGAACGTCAACTTGGCGGAAGCACCAGCGCATTTCTGTGGACCAATTTGAATGCCGTCAAAATGCAGCTTGAACCGGCGATTATGTCGATCGCATTTGTGTTCCTGCTTGTCGGCTACGGCACAAAAATGGGTCTGGTGCCGCTTCACAGCTGGCTGGCAGATGCACACGCAGAAGGGCCAACGCCAGTGTCTGCGGTTTTGTCCGGCCTGCTGCTCAACGTTGCGTTGTATACGGTATTACGCTTCAAGGTACTGGCAGATGGTTCGATGCAGAATGGGCTTCCCGGAAAGATGCTGGTGGGCTTTGGGTTGATTACCGTGCTGGTGGCGACTTTTTCATTGTCGCGGCAGAAGGATGTGAAGCGTATGTTTTCCTACTCATCCATCGAACATATCGGCCTGATGACTTTTGCGTTTGGTTTGGGTGGACCGATCGCAACCTATGCCGGACTGCTTCACATGACGGTTCATTCATTGGTCAAGTCGGCGATATTTTTTACCGTTGGCCACGCATGCCAAAAGGCCGGAACCCAAATTATTGCCGATATCCGCGGCTTGGTTAAAGTGAGTCCGACGGTAGGTTGGGGATTGGTTGTCGGCTCTTTGGCCATACTAGGCATGCCGCCATTTGGTGTGTTCGCCAGCGAGTTTTTAATCATTACGACATCCATGCAGGAGCTGCCTTGGGCAACGCCGATTTTGCTGTTGGGACTGGGCGTTGCATTTGCCACGATTTTTAGCTTTGTACAATCCATGGCCTTCGGTGAAACAACCGCTAAACCACTCGCTCATCCACCGGCTTTGCTGCCTGTGTTTATTCATCTGGGTCTGGCGCTAATGCTTGGTCTTTATATCCCGCCTTACCTGAACGAATGGTTTGGGCAGGCCGTTAAAATAATTACCGGATGATCTATGGATACGGATTCTCTGAATACAAAATATTTGGTGAGCTTTCAGCAGCTGCGGGGAGATGTACCTATATGCATTGCTGATGTCGAGGTGCAGGACTGGCTTCGGATCGCACAGGCAGTCCGCGCTGAAGGAGGAGTCCTGATTTCACTGTGGGGCACTGACAGACGAACTTCAAACGATTTATACATCGTGTCTGTAGTCTTTTGTGTCGCTGAGGGATTGTTCTGGCTGCGTCTTCCGGTTGATGAGCAAAAGGGATACCCTGACTTGTCCAATATATTTCCCGCTGCAATGCGGATGCAGCGAGCTCTGTTTGATCTATTGGGAATAGGCGCGAGTGGAGCCGATGATATACGACCATGGATCAATCATGGCAGGTGGCCAAAGGATTATTTCCCGTTAAGGAATCAGTTCTCTGGACTTGAGCAGTTCGATAATCAGCTGGAGTTCTATCCCTTCGTTTCTGTGGAAGGAGATGGCGTGCATGAAATTGCGGTCGGACCAATTCATGCCGGCATCATTGAGCCGGGCCACTTCCGATTTTCCATTGTGGGTGAAAAGGTTCTACGCCTGGAAGAACTATTCGGTTATACACATAAGGGCGTGGAAAAACTCTTTACTCAACGCACCCTGTCAAACGGACACCAACTTGCCGGCCGCATTTCCGGCGATTCGACGGTAGCTTATTCATGGGCCTACTGCATGGCGGTCGAAGGCATAACGGGGTGTCAGATTCCAATTCGCGCGCAGTGGCTGCGTGCGCTGCTGCTGGAGCGTGAACGTGTTTCCATGCATTTGCTGGACCTGGGTGCTTTGGGGAATGATGCTGGTTTAGCGTTTGGTTTGACTCAATTCTCCCTGTTGAGAGAAAAATGGGTGCGCCTGAATGACAAGCTTTTCGGTCACCGCTTCATGATGGACTGCATTATTCCTGGTGGCACAAGCATCGACATCGATGAGACAGGATTCGATTTGTTGTTGAAACAATGTATGGGTATTGAAAAGGAAGTGAAAACCTTACGTGACATATATGCAGAGCATTCCGGGCTGCAGGATCGGTTTTTTAATTTAGGTCGCGTGCCGCCTAATCTGGCAGAACAGCTCGGGTTGTGCGGAATGGCAGGGCGAGCAAGTGATCAGGCGCGGGACGCGCGAACTGATCAGGCTACGCCCCCATCTGCTTACGCCCAGCTCAAGGTGCGCAAGGCTGGACATATAAGTGGAGATGTAGCCTCCAGAGTATTTGTGCGCTTCGAGGAAATATTTGAGTCAATTCGTCTTTTGCGTGAAATCGTCAAGCTTATGCCTTCTGGTGCTACGAGCATTCCTGTGGCAGACAGTTCTGTCGGTGGTTTCGGTGCAGGATGGGTAGAAGGTTGGCGCGGGCCGATTTTTGTGGCGATTGAAGCTGGGGCGCAAGGGGAAATCATTCGTTGCCATTGCCACGATCCATCCTGGCAGAACTGGCCGATACTTCAGCACGCGATACTTGGTGATATTGTTCCTGATTTTCCGATCATCAACAAATCTTTCAATCTCAGTTATTCCGGACATGACCTCTGATGTGGAAAATTCTGAAACAAATCATCCATGTTGGGCTTCCAACTGAAGCAACTCCAGAGGCAAACGAGGTCTGGCGAACGGAGGTTGAGCAAATTCAGGCAGAGATTCTTCAGATTCTGGGCCGCGCACTTTGCATTCGCGAAGTCGATGCCGGTTCATGCAATGCGTGCGAGCTTGAAATTCAAGCCTTGGGCAACCCGATCTACAACGTTGAGGGGTTGGGCATCAAGTTTGTTGCCAGCCCACGCCATGCGGACATGTTGCTGGTCACCGGCCCCGTGACAAAAAACATGGAGGCCGCTATCATGTATGCGTTTGACGCTATGCCCGATCCAAAACTTGTTGTGGCACTTGGCGAGTGTGCATGTACCGGAGGGGTTTTTGGAGAGAATTACGCGACCTGCGGTCGCGTCTCAAACATCCTTCCCGTTAATGTGACTATACCCGGATGCCCCCCTAAGCCGATTGATATTCTCCGGGGAATATTGGCAGCTGTGTCTCCGATAAATTAAGCGATGTGCGACGCTTTGTCGCTAAGTTGATTTAGGCATTGATAGTCGTAGCCGATTTAAAATTACCAGAATTGACCATTTCCCATTTTCTCGACTAAATTTTCCCATACTTCTTAAACCGGGCAAGTGGGTGACGGTCGGAATTGAAATTACGCACATCACGCCATGGGCCGAGAAGTACTGTAGTCGCAGTGCATACGTCAACCAAGGTTAAATGCCCATCGTCGGCCTCCCCAAGTTCCCCAAAAACAGCGCTCGTGTCGATTGCATAAACATTGCCGAACTTTTTGACGCCGTTAGTTTGGCGTGTATGACCTACAAAAATTCGGTCAATGCCCAGCACACCATCGCTATTTTCGGTTCGTATTCTATCTCGGCCACGCAGCGCTGTATTAACAACATCCTGGTTGTCTAGCCTTATCTGTTCCTTAAAGTCTGCCCAGTTCATACCAGCTGGTACGTCACCATGCACCAAGCCAACCAGGCCCCGCTCCGTTTCAATTTCAATAACCAACGGAAGGTTTAAAAATGCGGTAAGTATTTCCCTGCGCATGGCAGAAGAAACATCACTTAACCATCCCATGCCGTTGAAATCAATTGCAGCCAAAATATCAAGGGATACATCCATATCATCTTCACACGCATTGATATACATCTGCTCATGGTTGCCGCGGACAGAAAACATGTAGGGTTTACTGAGAAAGTTGAGCACACGACTTGACCCTGCGCCGTAATCGACCAGATCGCCTCCGCAAAATAACCGGTCATGTTTTTCGTTAAAACTGACCCGCTCCATTTCTTGGTGGACGGATGAGAAGGCGCCGTGAATGTCGCCTGCGACAAAATCTCGCCCAAGTTTGTTTTTTGGGAACGTGCAAATGTGAGAAGAGTTTATTGTCATGGTTATAGCCGTTGATTCTTAACCTTACCTGAAGTTAATACTACTTGCCTCATATTTATTCGTTTAGGTTACTCCTTAGATCGCTAGCGCACATACGCGCAGAGCATCCTAGTCTAGCCTGTATAGCAGAAGCGAGATTCCAAGGAGATAGTATTGAAAGCAATAAAACTTCTGGCAATGTTTATTACTTTTGCAGTCAGCACATCTACGATGTCTGCTCAGCTATTAACACCAGATATGCCCAGCGATACTGAGCGTACCTAGCAAGTGGGGCCGAACACAAAAGGCGTCGCAGTGTTACGCGCGCAAGTGCTGTTTGATCGTGCTCATTTTTCCCCGGGTGAGATTGACGGGTCTTATGGATCGAACTTGCGCAAGTCTATCGCCGGTTACCAGAAGGTCAACGGTTTGACGGTCACCGGCTTGATCGACGTGATCACATGGGCGGCATTGTATACAGACACCGCCCCAATCCTGACGTCCTACACACTTCTTGATACGGACGTCGCTGGCCCGTTTAAACCGATTCCAATAAAAATGGTGGACAAAGCCAAAATGGCGACGCTCGGTTATGCCTCCATAGCAGAGTTGCTAGGAGAAAAATTTCATGTGAGCCGCCTATCAGGTCTTCTGGTTTCTTGTAGTTAGCCAGCAGGCAGTCCAACAGTTCGTTGCTTATGGTCATTTATTCTTCTTTCAGAATTTCAGTAGTTTCCTGTCAAATTACCGTTTAAACAAAATTTCTTACACCCCGACTATATGTTATTGGTTGACGGAGTTATTCGAATACTCGACCCATTGCCAACGCCCACGAATTTTATATAGATTAATTGGCTCCATATGCCATCAGAAAAACTTGCGCAACATCGTTGACCGCATCTTTTATTCTGCCCTCCGATATGGTCTCATCAACGTTCAGCAAATTGGGGGTGCGGACAAAAACTTGGACTACTTGGAGGTAGTTCATGTACTCATACGAAGACCGCATTCGAGCAGTCAAGCTTTATATAAAACTCGGGAAACGCACAGTAGCGACCATTCGTCAGTTGGGT
>Ga0209123_1000584_pt1 | contig 44303 bp, 37 predicted proteins | sample BarGraIncu00431A_FD_184500 | JGI IMG/M metagenome (GOLD analysis project Ga0209123, IMG submission 184500) | Arctic peat soil microbial communities from Barrow, Alaska, USA - Barrow Graham LP Incubations 004-31A (SPAdes) (version 2) | ecosystem: Environmental > Terrestrial > Soil > Wetlands >...
TCGAGAGCACGGCCCTCTGCACATCGGAAAGGCCCAGCATACGTCCCATCAGCAGGGGCCCCATTTCAGAAATGGTCACTCGGATCGGATGTCCTTTCTGACCGAACACATCATAAAATTCAGTCGGATAGGGCTTATACTGCCAGATGCTGATCGGGAATTTCGCAATACGTTCCTGCATCTTCGGGCTGTCCTGCCCAGTCAGGCAGATTCCCGACATATCCCCTTTGATATCGGCAAGAAGAACCGGCACTCCGAGGTCCGAAAAAGATTCAGCCATCACTTTGAGGGTGACAGATTTGCCGGTACCTGTAGCGCCGGTAATAAGACCGTGCCGGCTGGCCATCTGGGGCTGTAAAATGCAGGGTGTCTGTGATCCGGCAATCCAAAGCTTATTATCCTGTCTCATATGGCGTCTCCTTTCAATTTACCGCGGATCCGATCCGCTACCACACGCGCGCAGATTTCATGCGATGCGGCTAAGGGATGCATATTGGCACCTAACTCCTGAAGCGATGCCTGCGGAAGAAGAATCGTATCAAATTGATTGATTCCCTCGCTGTGGAGTATCTCTTTCGCTTTTTGTATGGTTGGCCACAGGGCGCTGCCCATCATGCCGTATATCCAGAAAATAGGGGTGTCCGGATTTTTCCGGGAGACCGTTTTGACAAAATTAATGACGGCATCCTTGATTTTATTCTTATCCTCATCAACATAATCGCTGTCGTCGTCAGGATATTCGATTACAGGAATATCAGGATCCGTATTGCTGCGGCGCAGTTTGAATGATTCGCCTGTCGCAGTATGTATCCAGGGAGGCTGATTAAAACCGCTGTTGTCGTTCGTTCCCAAATTTATAACGATTACGTCGGGGTGGAAAGAAAAATCATACGGTTTGTCCGCCCCCCGGTCTTTGGCCCAGGGCTGCTGGATCAGGCCGCATACCTTCTCATAAATGGAAGGGATATTCTTAATCATGTCGTTGTCCCAACCGCAGTATACGCCCCATCCGCCTTGGGAGACGATCTGGAAATCAGCCGAAAGGAGCCGTGCGGTATAGCCGGGCCATGCATAATAGGCGCTCGCCCACTCGTCAAGAGATATATAGGATCCGATATCTTCGAAACGGGGTGAGACCGCACCCTCTCCCGAGGTCAATGAATCGCCGATAAATTCGATTTTAGGGCGCAGGGGAGGAGACATGAGCTCGCCTTTTACGCGGATACGGCTGCAGCTAGTTGCTGCATTTTTATCTCCGTAATGTGCAGGGCTCTCCTTGAAAATACGTATGGATCGCCTGGCTGCGGAAGCGATCCGGTTGCTCTGCGGATAACCCCGTGTATCCAGTACGGTATACCAGTGCGTTCCATCCAAAAGCCGCATCCGGACGGACGGCATGCCGTCAATCTCGAACAGTACCCACTGCTCCCTGCCGTCATTTACAGCCGTCAACTCCACCTGTGCATAACAGCCTTTCAGTACAAACTCGACGCATGATCCCGTCCAATCCATATGAAAACTGCCGGAAAGCCGGTCTGACCTGCCCAGAAGCTTAATTTTGCCTTGTTCGAAAACATTCCATTCTTTCATCGAAGGAACCTTCCTTCTATCATATACTTCATATATCATTCTATCGCAAAAGTCGGTCTGAAGGAATCATCCGTTTCCAAAAGAAAAATGCTGAAAACTGACAATATATCTGGTATATTTGATATTAATTTACACAATTCCGTTTTAAGGCAGGAAGATTTCAGAGGGGACGGATAGAGAGTTATGGATTCACGGTTTGGCAGGCAGATCGGTGAAGGTTACACGGCTGAAGTATTTCTTTGGCCTCATGATAAAGTAATCAAATTATTTAGAAACGGTCTGCCAAATGAATTGTGCATAGGTGAATTTGAAGCAACCCGAAGGATCTATGATTCCTTCGGTATATGCCCCGAGGTGTTTGAACTCGTTGATGTGGACGGTAAAAAAGGCATCGTCTACGAAAAAATAGCAGGGGAATCCATGCTGGGACGGATCATGCGGAAGATATGGACATCTAAGAGTAACGGGAAGAAACTGGCACAGCTGCAGCTTTCCTTCCAAAAGGAAGTGAATTTTCCGCTGCCGTCTGTGGGTGGGCTTCTTAAACGAAATATCAACCGTGCATCAGATCTTTCGGCCGCTGAGAAAGAATATCTGCATCAATATATTGATTCTCTTCCTGATGGAAATTCATTGTGTCATTTTGATTTTCATCCGGGAAATGTATTGGTTCAGAATGACAAATATATCGTGATCGACTGGATGACAGCATCAAAAGGCAATCCGCTGGCGGATTGTGCAAGAACATCCATTCTGCTCAGACATGCAGAAACGAATTTGAAGCCTGTATTTCTGAATTGGCTTACATCCAAAATACGCAAAATTATTTACAATGAATATATCTATGAATATACGACGGCTGCAAAAGTAAGTATAGAAGATATCGAAGCCTGGGAATTACCGGTAATGGCGGCTCGCCTTATAGAATGGATTCCTCCGAATGAAAAATCAAAACTGCTGCATATAGTGCAGTCAGGCATCCGGTCGGCCGCAACAATACAGGGAAAACAATAAAATGAAAATATAAATTATAAAAGGAGAATTACTATGAAAAAATTACTTGCAGCCGCTCTACTGATCTCTGCCTGTGCCCTGATATCAGGGTGCGGACTTAACACAAAACAAACGCAGTCTGAAACGACACCTGCTGCGGCAAAAGCAGAAACCACAAAGGAAGCGACCACTAAAGAAGCGACCATAAAGGAAGCGGCTACAAAAGCAGAAACCACTGCAGCATCACAAGCCCCGACAATAACGTATGTCTCATACGAGAATGGACGGTTTGGTTTTTCCATAGATTATCCCGATAGTTTTGTTACAAAGTCAACGCCTGACAACGGCGACGGCATTTTGCTGGCCTCAAAAGACGGGAGTGCAGAACTTTCCGTATCTGGAATCAATAACGCCCTTGGCGATACAGTCGATTCGTTCTTCAAAAGCCTTACGGAAGAGCACCCGGATGCTTCACTTAAGACAACGCAGGATAATTGGGTGACCATGTCATGGACTGACGGCGAAACTGTTTTCTATCAAAAGAGTGTCATCGGTACCGGTTCAATAGATACATTCGTTTTGAAATACCCTAAAACCCAGGAAGATATCTATACCACAATCATCACATACCTGGAAACAAGCTTCAAAACCCCTTCAATAGAAGAAAGTCATTAAATAAAATATTCGAGGACAACGTATTCCTTAGCGACCGCAGGTCGCTTTCCAGAGAAGGGCGTGTGTGTTTCAAGTAGATTCCGCAGGATTGCGAAGCGATCCGAGGACTGCCCGAGCGAGAAACACACGCGCCCTTCTCCCGATTCCGCAGGATTGCAAAGCGATCCGAGGACTGCCCGAGCGAGAAACACATACGCCCTTCTCCCGATTCCGCAGGATTGCGAAGCAATCCGAGGACTGCTCGAGCGAGAAACACACGCGCCCTTCTCCCGATTCCGCAGGATTGCGAAGCGATCCGAGGATAAGAATTCCTTAGCGACCGCAGGTCGCCATGCAGGGGAAGATATGTGTGTTTCGAGTAGATTCCGCAGGATCGCAAAGCGATCCGAGGACTGCCCGAGCGAGAAACACACATATCCTCCCCCCTTTCCCTTTTTGCTGAAGAAGTGTACTATATTTTGATATACGCAACGTTTTGATTTTCTTATATGTGCATTTTTCCAAGCGGAGGGACCCCCTGTGAGTAATCAGGAAGAGAGCAGCAAATCTTTTTTAGATTTATGTGAATGCAATATTATTCACGAGGACGTTGTTGAGCTTGTCAGGAAGCAGATGCTTCCGCCCGGACTTCGCGCGGAAATGGCGGATTTCTATAAGATCATGGGAGACAATACACGCATCAGTATTCTTCACGCACTGTCTTTTTCCGAAATGTGTGTGTGTGACATTTCGATGCTGCTGCAGATGAACCAGTCTACGATTTCACATCAGCTCAAAACGCTTCGGCAAACCCGGCTGGTAAAGTACAGGCGGGAGGGCAAGGTGGTCTACTACTCTTTAAATGATGACCATATTAAGCAAATTATTGAGCTTGTCCGGATACATCTGAAGGAATGAGGTAAAGGTATGCTTACAATAACTTTGGTTGCGTCACTTATCTGCGGTGTTGTTATGTGCTTTTTTGGTTTCAAGCTATTCCGGCTTGCCATGGCGGTGGCCGGATTTGTACTCGGTGCCGGAATTGGATATTTTATCTATAGCCTTACCGGGAGTTATCTTCCGTCGGCAGGAAGCGGTTTATGGATAATGGTATTTATGGGCGTGGGCGGAATTCTAATGGGAATTCTATCCTACCGCATTTACAAAGCGGCGCTTTTCTATATCTCCATGTTCCTGACGGCATTTATCGTACTGAAAACGTTTCTTCTTACCATGGGATCCGGCATCGGCGTAACGGCGTTTTTCATGGTGCTTATCGGAAAAACCAGGATCGGCGGGGCTGCGGATACGATTACGGAAGTGTCCGTCGGGAAACCGGGGGAAACCGTTGGATCGGCCGTTGCGGGAGCGCTGCTGAAGCTTCCGGGGTCTACTCAGACGGAGAAATTCTGGATTGTGGTCGGCATCGCCCTTGTGGCAGGAGCCATTGTCGGTGCGATTGTCCTTCTGCTGCAGAAACCGGCTATTATCGTAATAACAGCCTCCTTTGGCGGACTTCTGATAACGCAGAGTATTTTTTCCCTGATTACACGTTTTGATGCTTTTGATACCAGCGCGCAGAGCATTGTGAAATCTTTTGCCGCCGGAAACGGTCAGCCTGCCCTGTCTACAATTGTTGCCGCAGCCTTGATTATACTGGGAATTATTTTGCAGTTTAAAACGGCTAAAAAGAGCTGAATACCCGGATCTGACATTGATTCACAGCACACCTCGGGCGTCTTCTTCAGTCGCTTTAAGGTGTGCTTTTTTGCTGTGATTACCTTGACAAAATTTATTTTTGAGGTATGATATGTCAGTGCTACCTTACGATAGGTAGGCAAACCGAAAGCGTGATTTTATGGAAACAAAAAAGAAAATTATGGATTCTGCGTTTAGGTTGTTCGCAGAAAAAGGAACTGAATTTTCGTTAACGGAAGTTGCAAATGAAGTTGGTATACAGAAGCCTTCGATATATGCACATTTTGCAAGCAAAGATGTTTTGCTGTTTGCTGTCATTGATCGGGAAATTGAATCATATTTCTTTGAGATCAATGAACGCAGCCGTGATTTGAAAAGCATATTTTTTATGATATTGGATTATTATAATCAGCCTGGGTCCAGGCTGTATTTTTGGAAAAGGCTTTTGCTTTTTCCGCCGAAAGTATTTGAGAAGACACTGGTCAAAAAAATAGAAACCCTATCCAAAGAACGCTTTGAAATAATAGAAGAAATAATCAGAATCAATATGGATGATGGCTCAATAAGATGCCAGAATCCAGAGATAGTTGCATTTTCATTTCTCGCCTTGATTCATGGTTTGTTATCAACTTCAATTATTTATCAGTCAGAGGATTTATCACTTCATTTTGAAGATATATGGCAGAATTTTTGGAAGGGTATAAATTAGGGAGGGCGAATCATTGTTACTTACAATTCGAAATATGGGAGGACAAGGAACTTTGTTATTTGTTTCGATTTTATTGTATATTTTGGCTGCCGCGGCATCCCTTGTACTGATGAATCGGCACAAAATTTGTAATATTGTTTCAAATACACTTTGTATTCTTGCCGCAGCAGCGGGGATTGCAGCATCTTTTATCGAGATATTTTTTAATCAGGCACTAACTGATTTACATATATTTCAATCAACAATTCCCCTTATATCAATTGACATAAAAATGGATAAGCTGTCCGCCTTCTTTGTACTTTGTTTATCCGTGCTTGTGGTTTGCGTTTCCCTATACTCAATTGGGTATATTTCGCACTATTACGGCAAAAGAAATGTAGGACTTTTCAATTTTCTATACGCTGCCTTTATCCTATCCATGCTCTTTGTAATGATATCAGGCAATGCCGTGTTTTTCTTTATTGCATGGGAAGTCATGGCAATGATTTCATACTTTTTAGTTGTTTTTGAATCTGAGCAGGAAGAAAATCAACGTGCCGGTAAATTGTACGTCATCATGACTCATATAGGAACAGCTTTCCTGTTAATAGGGTTTATGATTATGTACAGCTATACAAAATCCTTTGATATGTTCGCAAGTTCCGCAGCTATTCCGCCATTTGCTAAAAATATTATCTTCATTATGTTCCTGATCGGCTTCGGAACAAAGGCCGGAGTAATCCCGGTCCATATCTGGCTTCCCCGTGCACACCCTGCCGCACCCAGCAATGTATCAGCCCTTATGTCGGGCATCATGATTAAAACAGCGGTTTACGGAATTTTACGATTTGTATTTTTATACCTGGGCATACAAAATACCTGGTGGGGAGTAACCATCCTGGTAATTGGTATTGTCTCAGCAGTTCTTGGGGTAGCTTATGCTTTTGTGGAAAAAAACATAAAAAGGCTTCTTGCCTACAGCAGTATTGAAAATATCGGTATCATATTCATAGGACTTGGTGTGGCATTTATTGCGCAGGCACAGGGCAATTCCGCCGTGTGTGCACTTGCCATAACTGCATCCCTTTTCCACTCATTTAATCATACGCTCTTTAAAGGGAGCCTGTTCCTTGGTGCAGGATCGGTACATTTTGCCACGCACACAAAAAACATGGAAGAATTGGGCGGCCTTATTAAAAAGATGCCTGTTACTGCGCTGTTTTTTCTTGGCGGAGCACTTTCCATTGCCGCTGTTGTACCATTTAACGGTTTTATCAGTGAATGGCTCACATATCAGTCGCTCTTCGCAACAATTACTCCGGGACAGTCCGTAATCAATATTCTGTCCATTCTTACGGTAGCGGTGCTTGCCATGGCCGGAGCTTTGGCGGCAGCAAGCATCATTAAATTATACGGTATTTCATTCCTGGGTCTTCCGCGAAGCGATCGTGCATCAAAGGCCAGGGAAGTGCCGGGAATAATGAATATTGGAATGGGCATTCTGGTGACCCTTTGCCTTTTGGCAGGACTTTTCCCGATGGCTGTTCTGCAGGGGATTGATAAGGTTACGCTTGGTTTGACAGGTCAGTCGATAATCGGCCGGCTTAAGGGCGGGTTCTTACTTGCCTTCTATCCTATGAATATTTCCGGGAATGCCGTATCACCTGTCGTAATCGTTGGTGTGTTGGCGGGTGTGATATTAACTGCTCTGATTGTGATAAGAATGATCGGCGGCAAGTATATTGAAAGGAAGTATGGAACCTGGGACTGCGGCTTTGAGGCGCTAAATGAAAGAATGCAGTATAGTGCGACCGGTTATTCCAAGCCGATCAAAATTGTTTTTAAAGCATTGTTCAGACCAACCAGATCAATCAAAATTGAGGGCGACTTAACGTACCATCCTGAATCAATAGAATATACGGTATCTGCTGAGCCGATTTTTGAAAGGTATCTTTACGGCCCACTCGTGCGTGCGGTTAAGAATTTTTCGAAGAAAATAAAATTCCGTATCCAGACGGGAAGTATTCATACGTATCTCATTTACATCTTTTTAGCTGTACTGGCATTGATGCTGTATAACAGGCTTTCATAGGAGGAGCGCCCAATATGATAAATGTTGTTTATGCAGTCATTCAAATTGTTGTTCTTGTTTTGGCTGCACCATTAGTAAACGGGATCATAAAAAAAGTGAAAGCTTTGACGCAGAAAAGAAAGGGTGCCCCCCTTTTGCAAATGTATTATGACTTGTTTAAGATGTGTAAAAAAACCGTTGTTGTTTCCGATGTGTCTTCATGGATACTCAAAGTTACACCATATATTGTTTTTTCAACGGCTGTAGCTGCAGGCCTTTTAGTTCCCGTTACGACACTGATTCAGCCGGGATGGTTTGCCGGGGATATTATTATAGTGGCTGCCATTTTTGCTCTCGGGCGGTTTTTTATGATGCTGGCCGCGCTGGATACGGGAAGTACATTTGGAGGCATGGGTTCGAGCCGTGAAGCGATGATTTCCTCTCTGATAGAACCATCCATTCTCGTTACCCTGTTCACGATTGGACTTACTGCAAAATCAACCGCCCTTTTTCCGATCATGAATTTCATGAAGAGCACGGGTACCCCTCTGATTCATCCGGTATACATAATAGCTTTCATTACATTTTTCATCATCATTATTACAGAAACTTCAAGAATACCGGTGGATGACCCGTCAACACATCTTGAGCTGACTATGGTTCACGAAGCTATGCTGCTTGAGTATTCGGGCAGAAATCTTGCGCTGATGGAACTAGGTGCGGCGATTAAGCAGCTGGTATTCATCACCCTTCTGGTCAATATTTTCATTCCTCTTGACCAGTTTATCGGTGCAGCAGGAATTGCCGCTGTTGCCATATCCCTTGGGATCTATTTGATAAAGGTTGTCTGTATATCCATCATCATTGCCGTAATCGAAGTAAGTACAGTCAAACTGCGTCTTTTCAGCATACCTAATCTTGCCGCTCTTTCGTTTATCCTGTCCTTTCTTGGATTTTTACAATATTTCGTTTTCGGGAGGTAAAAATGTCTGACTATCTTGATGTGCTGTCCGTTCTGATTTTATTGTCATCGTTTATTCTCATGGCTAACAAGAGAACTAAATCACATATCAGAACATTTCGAATTCAAGCGGCTATGATTGCCCTTGCTGCAGGAATAATGGGAATAGACAGTCTGTATAAAGAAGGACGATTTGACCTTCTTGTGGTTTGTGCAGTCATAACTGCGATTAAGGTCATTTATATTCCCCGTCTTTTGAAAAAGGTCGACGCGAATGTAGAGTATAAGGTCGAAAAGGATTTTTTCCTGAATATACCCATTCTCATTATCGGCTGCTGCTTCATTGTTGTTTTTACCTACTTCTCCATTTCAACATCAGAAGGAATAAATACAGGGACACTCAACATGCGGGTTGTAAATTCGGTTTCGCTTATCCTTATAGGTTTATTCTTTATGATCAGCAGAAAAAAGGCGATCGGGCAAATTGTAGGATTTCTCGTAATTGAAAATGGAATTTTTGTCACAGCGATGTTTGCGACGCAGGGCATGCCGTTTATTGTCGACATGGGTATGTTTATCGACCTGCTGTCAGCAGTCATGATACTCGGCATCATGGTGTTTAAGATAAATGAAAAATTCAAATCAGTTGATATAAATAAACTTAAAAACTTGAGGGGATAAAATAATGGGATTCGTTTTACTGGCTGTTCCGGTCGTTGCTGTAGTATTGTTCCTTCTTATCAGGAGCAGGAAACTGCAATATGCAATAAGTGTATCTGCATCAACGATTATAATGATAGCCGCGGCACTTCTGACCCGGGATGTAATGCTTTTTGGTGTCGTTGAATATTCTGCTTTGGGCGGAGTTTTCTACATTGATTCTTTGAGTATTCTTGTACTCGATATAGTCGTTATTATCGGGCTTATGACAAGCATTTATTCGGTTGGCTATTTGGAGGAAGAGTTAAAACACGGTAAGCTTGATCCTGGCAGAATCCGTATCTACTATATTTTGATGTACTCCTTCATATTTACCATGATGCTTGCCCTGACAGTAAAAAACATGGGAATTATGTGGATTGCCATTGAGGCGACGACACTTGCCTCTACATTCCTGGTCGGTTTTTATAACGGGAAGGATTCTATTGAAGCAGCCTGGAAATACATAATAATATGTTCGGTCGGAATTGCGATTGCACTTCTGGGCATAACATTCCTGCAGCTTTCGTCCATTGATGTATTGAAAGGCTCACAGTTTCTGGATTGGACGGCTTTGTACAATAAGGCAGCAGCACTCAACCCTTCAACACTGCGATTTGCATTCATATTTATTGTTATAGGCTTTGGAACCAAAGCCGGTCTTGCCCCCATGCACACCTGGCTTCCGGATGCGCATAGCCAGGCCCCCTCGCCAATCAGTGCATTGCTGTCAGGAGTTTTGCTGAATTGCGCAATGTATGGAATTATTCGAACGATAGCCATAGTAAACCGCAGTTTGGGGAGCAGCGTTTTTACCGGAAGAATTATGATAACTTTCGGTATTTTGTCCATACTTACCGCAGCAATATTTATTCTTACGCAAAAGGACTATAAAAGACTGCTCGCGTATTCAAGTATTGAGCACATGGGAATAATCGCTGTTGCCATAGGTATATTTACTCCGCTGTCTGTTTTTGGAGCTTTACTTCATATGATAAACCACTCCTTCACCAAGTCCATGCTGTTTCTATCCTCCGGCAACATATTGCAGAAATACGACACAAAAGAAATTTCAAAAATTAAAGGTATGCTTAAGATTCTTCCGGTTACAGGGACAGTATTTTTGCTGGGACTGTTTGCCATAGCAGGGACACCCCCATTTGGTGTGTTCAGCAGTGAGTTTGTTATTCTTACAGCTATTTTTCAAAAAAACAATTTCTGGATCGGGATTCTTATCGCCGTTGTCCTTGCCGTCATTTTTGCCGGAATTGCACACACCATGTTCAAAATGTTTTATGGAACGAATACTTCTGCGGAAATAACAGCAGGTGAAATAAATATCCCGGGTGTTATTGCCATTGTTGTTCTTTTTGTTTTAATAACGGTTACCGGTCTTTTTATACCCAATCCACTGAAAGAACTCATTGAGAAGGCCGGCAATATCATAATTGGAGGACAGGTGTAATATGTTTACAGAAATATACGGAAATTTGATGAAAATTTTCCCTGCTGATATTTATGACCAGAAGTGCTGCAATGAGAACGAACTTTATTTGCATGTAAATCCCGTCAGAATACTGGATTTTTGTACACATATCAATACTGCGATGGGATACTCGCTTGTTTCGATGTTTGCAAACGATGAGACAAGTCTGTGCGGAAAATATGCTGTATATTATGTGTTTTCCGACAGGGAAAAAGGGCTGTTTTTGACTTTGATCACATTGATTGATCCGTTAAAAATGGAATTTGTATCTATCTGCGAAAAAGTTCACGCAGCGGCACTGTATGAGAGGGAAATTAAGGATCTTTTTGGTTTGGATCCCATCGGACACCCCAATGCTAAAAGGCTTGTATTCCACAGTAACTGGCCTGACGGGGAATTTCCTTTGCGCAAATCATTTGATGTGAAGCACAAACCGGATTTTGCAGAAGAGAACATCAGCTTCAATAAAGTAACGGGTGAAGGCGTCTTTGAGATCCCGGTAGGACCTGTTCATGCAGGAACGATAGAACCGGGACATTTCCGGTTCAGCGTTGCCGGTGAGCCGATCATTAACCTCGAAGCACAGCTTTATTTTACTCACAAGGGTATTGAAAAAATGTGTGAGGGTGAGAGTATTGAAAGATGTCTATATGTATCGGAACGAATATCCGGAGATGAAACCTTTGCTAACTCATATGCCTATTGCCAGGCGATAGAAAAAATCGCCGGGATGAAAATCCCGCCGAGGGCCGAATATACCAGAGTTATATTTGCAGAACTTGAAAGGCTTACAAACCACCTCGGTGACCTGGGTGGGATTTGCCTTGATACTGCGTATGGTTTTGCTTCCTATCAGTTTACGATGATGAAAGGCTGGGCTTACGGGGTTGCAGATGAACTTTGCGGCATGCGGTTTTTAAGAGGCGTGAATAAGCTTGGAGGAGTAAAGCTTGATTTTGTTGCCGGAAAAGAATCGAAGATAATTGACCAATTGAATAAAATAAAGACGGAGCTTGAGGATACTGTGAAAATCATGAAAGCTAATAGTTTATTTGTTGACAGGGTTGAGAATACGGGCATACTGCAGGCGGGTATTGCTGTTGATTTAAATGTCTCGGGTCCTGCAGGACGTGCATCAGGCATTCGATATGATGTAAGGAAGGCATTCGCAAATGACGCCTACCGGCAGCTCGCATTTCATGTTCCGGAGCATAATAACGGGGATGTAAACTGCAGGATGAATGTGAAAATAGAGGAATGTTTTGCATCCATTGACCTGATTCTAAAGTCGCTGGAAATGATGCCGGGCGGTAAGATATTGGAGCCTATTCACTCTGTTGAACCCTTTGCGTTTGGCCTGGGAATAACGGAGTCGCCAAGAGGAGAAAATATTCACTGGGTTATGACCGGAGAAAACAACACGATTTTCCGCTACAAAATCAGAACGCCATCCTTTTGCATCTGGCCCGCTGTATGCCTTGCCGTTAAAGGGAATATCGTCCCTGATTTTCCGCTGATTAACAAGAGCTTTAATTTATCCTATGCCGGCAATGATTTATAGACCTGGAGGACTGAAATGTTTAGTGTAATTAGAAAAATAATAGATTATCCAAGACTTGCGCAGGATTATCCCCGGAAGCCTATAGATTCGAGCCTGTTTATCGGCAGACCGGAAATTGACCTGGGAAAATGCACCAGATGCGGTGAGTGCGTTAGCCGCTGCCCGTCGCGCGCAATAATATTGGATAAAATGAAAAATGATATAGGTATAAATTATGACGAATGTGTTTTCTGCACTCTGTGCGAAGAAATTTGCCCGGTTGGTGCTGCAAAAATGACAAACAAATTCGAACTTGCTGAAAAAGACAGAAAACTGCTTAGAAAAAGTCCGATTATCATTGAAGAAAGAAATATTTCGGATAAATCATATGAAGTCATCTGCAGCGAACTTTCGTTGAATATCAAAAAAACATTCGGAAGAAGTCTTCAAATCAGGGAGGTGGATTCCGGATCATGCAATGCATGTGATTCTGAAATCAACGCTCTCAACAATCCTTTTAATGATATAGAGAGGTTGGGAATCAAGTTTGTTGCTTCGCCAAGGCATGCAGATATGCTTCTGGTGACGGGTGCGGCGACAAGGAATATGCAGCTTGCTTTGGCAAAAACCTATAATGCAGCCCCCGACCCGAAGCTTGTCGTTGCCGTAGGTGCCTGTGCCTGCAGCGGCGGAATATTCAAGGATATCTATGCTGCAAGTAATGGAATTGACGGCATTGTGCCTGTTGATGTATATGTTCCCGGATGTCCTCCAAGACCGCAGGCAATCCTGTATGGCATATTAAAGGCTTTGGATCGAGTGTAACACGGGATTCCGCAGAAACTTTTGATGAACCTGCGGACGCTTGTAAATGTGAGTGAAAAATTTGCGATGGAACGCTATTAGAAGGAAAATGCTGAAGGAGACGCAAACTCAATCACCTGATTCTCCCATTTGTCCCACGCAGGATCGGGAATCTGAAGATCCGGATGCTGCATCAGGAAGGCTAAAGACTGGCGGATACCCTGGTCGAAGCGTATTGCGGCACAGAAACCGGGGACGAGACGCTTGATTTTTGTGTTGTCGAACACAACGGTGTTGCTCTTGTCGCCAAGAAGAGGGCCCTCAAGGTCCGGGTTTAGATGAATAAGTGTATCGGTGGATATGTGAACCAGTTTTGGCGTAATGCCCAGGGCCTGGCCGATGATTTCGTAAATCTGGTTCCATGTCAGGGATTCGTCCGATGTGATATGCACCGGCTCGCCGACAGCATGCGGATTGCCAAGAAGACCGATGTAGCCCAAAGCAAAATCCATGCTGTGTGTAACCGTCCAAAGGGAGGAACCGTCTCCGGGAACAATAACCGGTTTGCCGTGCATCATGCGGGAAATGTCATTCCAGGGACCCCGGTCCCCGTGCATCGCAAGCGGTATGCTGCCATCGGCATAGGTATGGCTCGGACGTACGATGGTAACCGGGAATCCGGTATCCCTGTATTCGTCCATTAGAACCTGTTCACAGGCAATTTTGTTGCGGGAATACTGCCAGAAAGGATTGGAAAGGGGGTACTCTCCGTTATGACATGATTCGAAAGGGGCTTCTGATATGCGGAAGCGGAACTGATGAATATGTACTGACGGCAGTGCCCTTTAAAGAGACGGATATCCCTTGCGACCTGCTGCGCTGTATATGCCACAAATTCACCCACCACATCAAAGTCCTCGCCGGCGAGGAGATTCCTGATTTCGTCTTCGTTATTAATATCGCCCGTAAGCTGGCGTACCGAGGCGTGTATATTTTCTGCTTTGCTGCCCCGGTTCAGGATAGTAAGTTCATAGCCTTCTTTTTCAGCCAGCTGTCTTGTGATCGAGCCGCTGATGGTACCGGTTCCGCCAATTAATAATATTTTCATTATTTCTTCCTCCTGCCATGCAGCTGTAAGTATGCTTTATTTTCCACACTGGAATTATAGCATGTTTTGCATGCGGACTTAATCCGGATATTATTTGCAGAATCAAGCATTAAAAGCAGCAGGTATTGGGAATAAAAGTAAGGGGATATGCAAAATGTCAAATAAAACAATGAATACAATCAAACGCCTGATCGTAGCACTAGGTATTATCATCGTCATTTTTGATTCTGCAGCTGACAGCATAATTCGATTGCTGTTTTGCAGTAAATAAGAGAAAATAGAAAGCAGCTGAATGTTTGGTCCGGCTGCTTCTTTTATATGCTTTGAGGAGGACGAATATGGATTCTTTTGACGAACTGTACCAGAAGGCGGTTGAGGCCGCGGTTCATAACAAGGTGGAAGAGGGTCTTAAAAACCCGCAGGCGAATGCGAATTATGATAAATACCAGCTCGATTGCCTTTTGAATCCTGAAAAGCATCCTATAGTACTCAGGATTGCGGATTGTCTTTGCACAAATGAAGAGAAGAGGGCATGCCAGGATGTCTGCTTCTTCGATGCACTGCAAAAAGATGAGAACGGGAATATTTTTGTAAATCCCGAATCCTGTGTCGGATGCACGGCATGCCTTGATCACTGTAAGAATCATAATCTGGTCGAGAGGAAAGACCTTCTTCCGGTATTTGAACTTTTGAATCATACGGATGAACCGGTATATGCACTGATCGCACCGGCCTATATCAGTCAATTCAGTGAAGATGTAACGCCCGGGAAACTGCGCAGCGCATTTAAGCACCTTGGCTTTGCGGGAATGATTGAGGTCGCTCTTTTTGCCGATATTCTTACTCTGAAAGAGGCAATGGAGTTTGACCGGTCCATAAAGACAGATAAGGATTTTGTTCTGACAAGCAGCTGCTGTCCGATCTGGATTGCAATGATCCGCAAGGTATACAGTCAGCTGGTTCCTCATATTCCGCCTTCGGTATCGCCGATGATTGCATGCGGACGCTCGATTAAGCTTCTGCATCCAACCGCCAAAACGGTATTTATCGGACCCTGTGTTGCGAAAAAGGCGGAGGCCAGAGAAAAAGATATTGCTGATGCAGTCGATTTCGTACTGACCTTTCGGGAAGTCCAGGATATTTTTGATATGGCCGGGATCAGCCCGGATGATGAAAAGGAAGACCTTCGTGACCATTCATCGACAGCAGGACGCATTTATGCGCGCGCCGGGGGTGTCAGCAAGGCCGTTCAAAGCACGGTAGACCGTCTTCGTCCCAACAGGCCTATTCCTTTGAAGTCTGAGATGGCCGACGGTGTTCCGGCCTGCCGGGCCCTTCTGGCGCGGATCATGGAGGGGAAAATTGAATCGAATTTTATCGAAGGCATGGGATGCGCCGGAGGGTGCGTCGGGGGACCGAAGGCACTGATCCCCAAAGAAGAGGGAACCGACCACGTTAACCGGTACGGACTGTCAGCCAACTGTTATACTCCTGTTGATAATCCCTATGTTATGGATCTGCTCCACCGGCTGGGGCTGGACTCCATTGAGGTTCTCCTTGAGGATACGAGGATCTTCTCAAGGCACTTTAACACATGACTGATGCGCTTATACTTGCTTTATACCGGAATCGGCGGTAAAATCTAGGTGATATATTTGCGGTTAGATCAACTTTCATGCAAATAGGCATTTGTACGAGGGGTACGTATGGCAAAGGCGTTGAGATTCCATTGGAATCTCAACGCCTTTGTGATGTAACATGTCAGGAATCATACACCGGACGTTTCATTGCACGGCCGGCTGCACGCCGGCCGGAATACGGCATGTCGGAAATAATGAAGGTATCCGGTTTTTACGACACAACATTTTTCGGGGTTCCGGAAAGAAAATTTTGCAGATTATTATAGACCGTATCAAGTAGCCGCTGGCGGGTCTCTTTCGGAGCCCAGGCAATATGAGGTGTAATGATGCAGTTTGGAGCCCAAAGAAGCGGATTATCTGCTGACGGAGGCTCTGCCGATAAAACATCAACAGCAACTCCTGCCACTTTCCCGCTGTTAAGTGCTTCCGCTACGTCGTTTTCTTCGAACACGGGTCCGCGTGATGTATTTATAAGAAATACCCTGTCTTTCATGCGCGAAATTGTCTGTCTGTTTACAAGCCCCCTTGTTTCGGGCGTGAGCGGGCAGTGGAATGATATCACGTCACTGCTTTGGAGCAGTGTGTCGAATGACGCGTAATAAACACCGTCACCATCGGATGTATCCGGGGAATATTCTCCCGACAGCAGTCGGCTTTCAATGGACCGGCTTGTTGCGAGTACTTTCATTCCCAGCGCCTGTGCAATAACTGCAACACGCCTGGCAATTTTGCCGTATCCGACAAGACCCAGCGTCTTTTGGCAAAGCTCGGTCAATGGTCCGCTTGTGAAGCAGAAATCGACGCTTTTTGCCCAACCGCCTTCGTGTACGAGACGGTTATGCCGGCCGGCCTGGTTGGACAGTTCAAGAAGAAGGGCAATGGTCATCTGCGCGGTAGCGTACGTCGCATATTCGGGTACAAATGTAACGGTAACGCCCAGCTCCCTGGCCGCGTCCACGTCAATGACATTGTAGCCGGTCGACATCGCCCCGAGATACTTCAGGTTCGGCAGGTTTTCGAGAAGCCGCCGAGTAAAAGGCGTCTTATTTGTGAGTACGATTTCCGCATCCCCGATCCTTGAAAGAATTTCAGACTCGGGCGTACGGTCATATACAGCGATCTCACAGAACTCTTCAAACGGCTTCCAGGACAGATCCCCCGGATTTGCCGTATATCCGTCTAACACAACGATTTTATTCATAGGTTTCTGATGTATTCATCTATCGATGCGGCAGCTGTTTTGCCGGCTCCCATAGCAAGGATGACGGTAGCGGCTCCTGTTACGGTATCCCCTCCGGCGTAGACGCCCTTGCGGGAAGTCGCCATCTTTTCATCGGCGACAATACATCCCCATTTATTCGTATCGAGACCCGTTGTTGTGCTTCGGATAAGGGGATTCGGTGATGTGCCGATTGCGATGATGACCGTATCGACGTCAAGGGTGAAATTGGAACCCTTCTTTTCGACAGGACGGCGGCGTCCGGATGCATCGGGTTCCCCGAGATCCATTTCCACACATTCCATGGCAACTACTTCACCGTTCTCTCCGCCGAGAATCTGCACCGGGTTATTCAGGTTCTTGAAGATGATGCCCTCTTCTTTGGCGTGGTGTACTTCTTCGAGACGGGCGGGCATTTCCACTTCCGAGCGGCGGTATACAATATACACATTTTTGGCACCGAGGCGTTTGGCTGTACGGGCGGCATCCATGGCAACATTGCCGCCGCCTACCACTGCAACAGCCTGGCTGTTGCGGATAGGGGTATCGTACTGGTTGTCATATGCTTTCATCAGGTTGGCGCGTGTCAGGTATTCGTTTGCGGAATATACTCCGACCAGTGATTCGCCGGGGATTTTCATAAAGGTGGGCAGACCTGCACCGGTGCCTATGAAGACGGCTTCATAACCATCCTCAAAGAGTTCATCGATGGAAAGAATCCTGCCGATTACCATGTTGGTCTTGATTTTGACGCCGAGTGCCTTTACATTTTCAATCTCTTTGCTGACCAGTGCCTTGGGCAGACGAAACTCCGGAATTCCGTAGACCAGTACTCCGCCCGGCTTGTGGAAGGCTTCAAAAATAGTGACCTTGTATCCGAGCAGGGCCAGGTCGCTGGCGCAGGTGAGGCCGGCAGGACCTGCACCGATAACGGCTACTTTATGGCCGTTCGGAACGGATATCTCAGGTAAGGATTTACTGTGCTCCATATGATAATCCGCTACAAAGCGCTCCAGGCGGCCGATGCCGACTGATTCACCCTTGATGGCACGGATGCATTTCTCTTCGCACTGCGATTCCTGAGGACAGACCCTTCCGCATACGGCAGGGAGGCAGTTTGTCGTTTTGATGATGTCAAAAGCTTCCTCGAATTCGCCCGCAGCGACCCTGGTGATAAATTCGGGAATTCTGACGCAGACAGGACATCCTGCAACGCAAGGCTTGTTTTTACAGTTGAGGCAGCGGGTCGCTTCCTCTATTGCCATTTCCGGTGTGTATCCCAGGGATACCTCCGAGAAATTTTTGTTTCTGATATTGGGATCCTGTTCGGGCATAGGTACCTTTTTGGGTGACATATTAGGCATCTTCCTTAACCTCCAGACCAATTCTGCAGACATGTTCTGATTCTGCGGCTTCCTGCTTCTTGTAGACGGTGTTTCTTCGCATGAGTTCATCAAAGTCCACCTTGTGTCCGTCAAAATCAGGACCGTCCACGCAGGCAAATTTAATATCGCCGCCTACGGTTACACGGCATCCGCCGCACATACCCGTACCGTCGATCATGATCGGGTTAAGACTAACAAGCGTCTTTATACCATATGGACGTGTAACTTCTGCAACCATTTTCATCATGATGACCGGGCCGATGGCAATGACAAGATCATAGTCATTGCCGGCATCGATAAGGCTCTTGAGCTGATTGGTGACAAAGCCCTTGAGTCCGTAGGAACCGTCGTCCGTAGTAAGGAAAAGCCTGTTGGAAGCCGCTTTCATCTCGTCTTCAAGGATGACGATGTCCTTGTTGCGGAAACCGGCAATAATATCGACGTCGGCTCCGTTCTCGAAAAGTGCCTTGGCGGAAGGATAGGCGATTGCACATCCGACACCGCCTCCGACTACGCAGACTTTCTTGTACCCTTCAATCTCCGTCGGTTTGCCCAAGGGGCCGACGAAATCGAGAATAGAATCGCCGGGCTCCATGGAAGCCAGCATTTTGGTTGATTTGCCGACACCCTGGAAAATAATCGTAATAGTGCCTTTTTCCCTGTCAAAATCCGCAATGGTCAGAGGAATCCGCTCTCCGAATTCATCAACGCGGAAAATAATGAATTGTCCCGCCTTCGCCTTTTTGGCGATAAGCGGCGCATCTACTTCAAGCAGGGTAACTGCTGAATTCAGCTGTCTTTTGGAAACGATTTTATACATAAGTACTCTCTTCCGGCCTGTCGGCCTTATGTTGTCGGTTTTGTGCCGCTGGATCACATATAAGTAATCATATACTTTTTATAGCACGAGAAGGATATGAAAAGCAAGGTTCATGCAGTAGTGAAAGTTGACAATAACACAGTGAAATGATCAGTACAACAGATCCTTTCGGGAAATCTTATTCGTATTCCTGCGGATTATCAAGCATATGCACAATCTGTCGCAGCACGCCGTCCTCATAATTGGCAGCTGCCTGAAATGTGGCATGCTGAAAAAGATCCGGATGTGAATTGGCCATGGCGTAACTGTATTTTGCATTCTGCAGCAGCTCAATGTCGTTCAGGAAATCGCCGAACGCCATAGTCTGATCACGTGAAATACCGAAATGCTCCTGGATGTGAGTAAGGGCGATTCCTTTGTTCGTACCTGATTTTGCAATGTCCAGCCAAAATTTGCCGGATACCCTGACAGAGAAACGGTCGGTATAAGGCAGTAAGTACGGCAGTGCCGTTTCCTCCGCGCCGTCAAAAGTACAGACACCGAATTTCAGAATATCATCTTCCACTTCAGCCAACGAATCGACATATTCCTTCCTGACATAGTAACGAGTGATTTCTTCAAGAAATCTTGCTTGCTCGGAATCTGCGCTTCTTTCAATATACGCTGACTTCCGTCCGCACATGACTACTGCAGAATGAGGTAGTTTTTCTACAACACTGCAGATCTCACGTACATCAGACTTGGGGATCGGGTCTAAATAAAGGGTTTCTCCCTTATAAACTACATAGGTTCCATTTTCCGCGATAAAAACAATATTGTCTGATATATCCGTAAAACTTTTTGCCAGGCTATAATACTGGCGGCCGCTGGCTACGGTAAAGAGAATATTTTCTTCCTGAAGCCTTTGGAAAATTTCCTGAAAATGGGCCGGGATTTTTCCGTCACTGTCCAAAAGCGTGCCGTCCATATCAGCAGCTATGAGAGAAATCATATGTACCTCCACAATCTGTCATTCTAATGCGCCATTATATTACGTCATTTTCATGCGTTTTGCTAATATGCAGAGTTAAAATCCTGAGATTTTCTGTCAGACACTATTGTGCCACGAATATCTCAACGTGGAAAGTCTTTGGTTTGTGATATTATAGTAGGGCAAACTGCAGACTGATATGTGCTGCCTTACAAAAATGTAAGCCGGCAGCAGGATAGATCACATGCAGACCGCTGTTATAGTTGGTATCATTGAGTAAGCCGACTTGTGGAGATCATGCGGAAATGTAAATCAAATTAAAGAGGTGCTCAAAGTCATGCCCAGGAAGAAAAGCAACGGCAAGAAGTCAATTAATATGCTTTCCAGTGCCTACAAGATCAAAGGTCAGGGTGTAGGCTCGGCATATGAAGAACAGGTCGCCCTGGTTAAAAGTTATATGGCGGATGATTTTGAGATTTTCGAGAATAAAGCCATGTTTGCCGACATAACGCACTACCACACAATCGATGTCAAACACTATCTGTTCCTGGGTCTTGTAAAAAGAAAAGGTATTTCTGTAGGTTACGTACATATGCTTCCGGAAACGGTTGAAACCAGCATTCAGCTGCCGCGTCTGTTTAAACAGGTATTTTACAAATACATGATTTCGTTTTATAAGAGAATGGATTATCTTGTAACGGTGAATTCGTATTTTATCGATAAACTGGTGAAATACGGTGTGGATAAGAGCAGAATAACGTACATACCAAATTATGTTTCGGATGAAATATTTTTCAAATGCTGCTCTGACAAAAAGAATGATCTCCGTAAAAAATTTGATATTCCGGAAGATAAATTCGTTGTACTTGGAGTCGGGCAGCTGCAGGTCAGAAAAGGAATCTTCGATTTTGTTGAAGTAGCCAACCGCATGCCGCATATACAATTTGTGTGGGCCGGCGGATTCTCATTCGGAGCTATTACCGACGGTTATACACAGATTAAGAAGATTATGGAAACTCCGCCCGCAAATGTCCGGTTCATGGGGATTGTCGACAGAGACCAGATGCCGGAAATTTATAACACCGCAGATGTGATGTTCCTGCCATCTTTTGAGGAACTCTTCCCGATGACGGTCCTGGAATCAATGAGCTGCCATATACCGATGCTGCTCAGGGATCTGGAGATATATGAGGACATCCTGTTTGATTTCTACCTACGTGAGAATTGTGCAGACAACTTTGTGCGGACACTAAAAAAGTTATCGGAGGATTCTGAATATTATTCTCTGGCAGCGGACGCTTCAGCACGCGGACATGAATTCTATTCAAAAGAACATGTGTTTACCATGTGGAATGACTTTTACCGCAAACTTTATGGTATTAAAGTGAGGAAATATGAAAAAAAACGAAAAGGGTCTCAGCAATAATTACTTCACTCTTGTATTATGTGCACTCTCACTTATAATCCTGGTTGTATATGTATATAATTCCGGCGGCGTGAAAAAAATGGCCGATTACATCCGGACTGTCAACGTCGGCTGGCTTCTGGCCGCCATCGGATGCATGGCAATGTATTGGCTGCTCGATGCTGTTGTTCTCCATATGGCGATTAAGCCTGTACACCCGTCCCATCGTTTCCAGACATCTCTGCGTCTTACGATGATCGGACAGTACTTTAACAACGTGACTCCGTTTGCCTCCGGCGGGCAGCCCTCCCAGGCCTATTTCCTTGTCAAAAGAGGAGTGCCGCTCGCTGAAACGGTAACCGCGCTCCTGACGAAGTTCATTGTGTATCAGATTACTCTTACGATCTATTGCCTTGTGACACTCATCCTGGAATTCAAATTCTTTATGGGGGAAGTCAAGGCACTTATGATTGCCGTTATTGTGGGGTTTGCTGTGCATACGGCAGTTACCCTGATGCTGATAGGCGTCGCTTTCTTTAAAACCGGTACGATAAAGACCGCTGACTTCCTCATCAATATCCTCGGCAAGATGCATATAGTAAAAGATCCTGCGGCCAAGCGTGAATATGTCGATAACGAGCTCGAGACCTTCCACAAACAATTTAAGTATATGAGTAAACACAAGCTGCACCTCATGAAAATGAGCCTGATTACGGTCGCCCAGCTTACTGTGTATTTCCTGATCGGCAACATACTCTATCTGTCTTTCCATTTACCCGCAGCCAACGCTTTTACGTTAATTGCAGCGCAGGCCTTTGTCCTGATGATCGCTGCCTTCGTTCCGATCCCGGGAGCCCTTGGAGTAGCGGAGGGAAGTTTTCACACTTTCTTTATTCTCTTTTTTCAGGACAAAGTGGATGTTGCCATTCTCATTTGGAGGCTGATCACCTTCTATCTTCCCATTGTGGTAGGTCTTGTCTTCACTATCATCGAGAAAAGAAGGGGAGATACACTCCCCCTCGAGAAATACCCTGTTACGGATGAACTGGCCGGGTCGGGCGGCGAACCGATCTTCCGTGAATAAAAATATTCTTCTCCAAAGGTGCTGAAATGATTAACCGTAAGAACATTGATAATAATTTGCGTCCTTTCAAACATGTACTTGCAAAAATAAAGAAGATTGATTTGTCCGGGCTTACAGATGACCAGATCAGAGCTATGTCGGGTTCCCTCAGGGAACTTGCTGTAAACGGACAGAAAAAAGAGGATCTGATGCCCCGGCTTTTCGCGGTAGTTTTCGAAGCCGTGAAGCGGACACTGGACATCACCCCCTTTGACGTCCAGCTGATAGCTGCAGCCGCAATGACGTACGGACGGATTATCGAGATGCCGACAGGCGAAGGCAAAACCCTGGCGGCTGTTTTTACAGCCTGTCTGAACGCATTATCAGGCAAGGGTGTTCATGTATTGACATTCAACGACTATCTGGCAAAAAGGGACGCCCTATGGATGAAGCCGGTATATGATTTCCTGGGCTTTTCCGTACTTTATATCAACGAAGGTATGAGTATTAAGGCACGCAAAGATGCATATGACGCCGATATTACTTATGTCACGGCAAAAGAAGCAGGTTTTGATTACCTGAAGAGCTTTTTGGCGTATGACGTTGATTCGATTGTTCAACGCGGCTTTCATCTGGCAATCATTGATGAGGCGGATTCAATCCTGATTGATGAAGCACGTATTCCGCTTGTGATTGCAGGGGACATCCCTTCCTTAGTTGAGATAGAAAAGAAAATATTCAAAACAGTTTCCGGATTGGAAAAGGATACACATTTTGAAACAGATGAATATGCGGATAATATTTATCTGACGGAGAGCGGGGTCGCATATATTGAGAAGAGCTTACAGCTCGACAATCTATACGATGCAAGGAACATCGATATTCTGGCAAAGGCTAATGTGATCCTGCAGGCTCAGTTTCTTCTGAAAAAGGATGTTGATTACATCGTCAGGAATAATGAAATTATGCTTGTGGATGAGTTCACAGGCCGTATCGTAAAGAACCGCCAGTGGCCCGACGGCCTTCATGCCGCAGTGGAGCTGAAGGAAGGACTGATTCCCCGGAATAAGGGTGTTGTGATGAACAGCATCACACTTCAGAATTTTCTGAAACTCTATCCGGACATCTGCGGGATGACAGGAACAGCCACTTCCGCATCCCCTGAATTTGATGAGTTCTACAACAAAACCGTTACCGTCATTCCCCCCCATAAACCCTGTGCCAGAGTGGACCATCCTGACGAGATTTTCACGCACAGGGATGCCAAATTCCGCGCCATTTCAGAAGAAATAAAAAAAGAGCACGCAGCAGGCAGGCCTATTCTTGTTGGAACAGGCAGTATAGAAGAGTCGGAATATTTGGCCGATATGCTCAAAGAAGACATCAGCGATATTTTTGTACTCAACGCAAGAAATGATGAAGAAGAGGCTATGATCATTTCAAACGCAGGCAAGCTTTCTGCAGTTACCATATCAACCAATATGGCAGGACGCGGTGTTGATATCCAGCTTGGCGGCAAAAGCAAAGAGGAATACAGAAAAGTATGTTCCCTGGGCGGTCTTTACGTCATGGGTACCAATCGATATGAGAGTGTCCGCATCGATAATCAGCTGAGGGGCCGCGCGGGAAGACAGGGCGACCCGGGAGAAAGCCGGTTTTTTATCAGTCTGGAAGACAGTTTGATTGTAAAATACCGCATTAACGAGGCCATTCCGCCGCAATTCAGGAATATAAGGCAGGACGGGCCTTTGCATAACCAGGCGATCAACAGGGCTGTCGTACATACGCAGAAAATTGTTGAGGGGCAGATTTTCGATGCAAAACTGACACTTTCGAAATACTCCTATTTGCCGGATGACCAAAGAAAAATCGTACATAAGAAGCGCGATAATATTTTGCGCGGCCTTGCCTCCCTTAGTGTTCTGGACAAAACGGATCCGGAAAAATACCGGGATCTTTTGACAAGAGTACCGGAAAGCGAATATCTGCGTGCGCAAAGGGAAATAGAGCTTTATGCTGTGAATAAAAGTTGGGCCGATTACCTTCTTTATATTGAGAGCGCCATGGATGGGGTGCAGGTCATCAGCATGGTAAAAGGAGATCCATTTCTAAATTTCAACCGGAGGCTGATCGAGGGATTCGACAATCTGGAGAAACAGATAAATGATGAAATCCTGGAAATTTACAGAACGCTCATCATTAAGGAAGGTAAAATTGACTTGAAGGAAATGGGCATCATGGGTCCATCCTCAACAAGGACATACCTTGTGCATGACGGTACGGAACTGCAGAACTTCCTGAACGACTTCAATGCGAGTATCAGTGCCCCCTTATATGCTTTTTATCTGTATATGGACAAGATTAAGAAAAACAAAAAATTGGAATAGACCATTCCTTCCCTTCGAAGCGTCCTTCGGACGCTGAGGAATCGAAGAAGCAAACGAATGGCTCCGGAGCAACAGAATTCTTGTGATTTTCCATGTAAGATGTTAATATTGCTTGTGATTTGAAAAAGTATCCTGTGTATTCTTAATAAGTTCCTATGAACTGTATAGATGCAATGAAATCGGATGCTGAAACGGACTGTATTTGAAAGGGAGGATGTCATCATGGACTTTGTAGTCCCTATTTTTCTTGGGATTCTGGTATGGTTTGTCTTGCGTTGTATTCTGGGAGGCTTTTATATTGTGAACCAGAATGAACGCGCAGTTAAGACTGTTTTTGGAAAAGCGCAGCGTATTAAGGATAAGACTACACTCGATGATCCGATTTCCGAAAAGCTCAGGGAAGATGAGCAGGAACGTTATAAGTATCCGCAGGTGAAGGTAATTATGCCCGGCGGTCCGTATTTTAAGTGGCCGTGGGAAAAAATTTACAAGGTATCCATCGCAATTGAGACGACAAATATGGCTTACGATCCGGAATTCCCCAATGCAAACCAGCGGAATACCGTGCTCGAAGCGGTTACCAAAGATCAGCTGAATATAGGCCTCTCCGGCCAAATCCGCTACCGCGTATCGGACCGGAACCTGTACGCCTATATTTTCGGTGTTAAAAACCCGATTGCACATGTCATGGGGTATTTTGTATCGGTTCTTCGTGAGCGCATTGCCAATTTTGAAGGCAAAGCAAATGATGCGGAAGCAGATATTCTCCTTGTGCCGGCTGCCCTAGGTCTTCCGGGAGCCGTTTCCCCGGAAGCAGGTACATATTCGACGTACTCCGCTTTGCAGTCTTCGGCTGCATCCTCCGTGCAGGGTATTTCAATCAACGACCTGCGTAAGAATCTGCGGGAATTGAACGATCATATGGACGAGGAGTGCAGTGTATCGGCCGCCCGTTACGGTGTGGTGCTTGAGGCATCCCTTATTACGCAGATTGATCCGCCTGCAGAAGTTGAATCGGCACTTGCAGCAATTAATACGGCTCACAACCAGGTTTCCTCAGACATCAGCCTTGCACAGGCATCGGCCGATCAGAAGATTGTACAGTCCAGGCGTGCCGTTGAGATTGAGACACTCAAGGCGCAAGGTGAAATTGAGACGCTTAGGCGTCTTTCCACACAGCTCAAGGAATTAAAGGGGCAGGGCGGCAAGGAAGCTCTGGACGTATACGTCCGTAATGCAAAGTTAGTCCTCCTGGATCAGACCAAGAGAATTGTTAGGAGGGAAAAAAGATGACTTTTACTCAAGTATTTGGTTATGCAATAACTTCCGCAGACCGCATTACCTATTCTATTATTACTTTTGTCGCTGCCTTTTTTGCCGTATCCATTCTCGTCCCGATTATTTTCGCTATTATCCGTCTGCTGGGCGTTTATGTAATCGTCAAAGAACGTCAGGCTCTGGTCTATGTGCTATTTGGCAACGTCGTCGGAACATTGACAGAACCGGGCATCCACTTTCTGTGGAAGGATCTTGGAATCAGGGCATTGTTTGTTAACTGGATCGGCAGAAAATATACCGTCGATCTGCGTCTTGACCAGGAATACTTAAGGAGCCAGCCGGTAAACTCGGAAGAAGGCGCACCCATGGGTGTCGGCATATGGTATGAGATGTATATCAACGATCCGTTTGCGTATATTTTCAAAAATACGGATCCGCGCGGTTCACTTGCTGCGAATGTAGGCAACTCCACTGTGAGAAGTCTTTCCAACTTGCCGCTTGAACGTATGATGGTGGACCGTCACTCGATGAGCCAGACAGTCCGCGCGGAAGTATCCGCCAAATCTACCGAGTGGGGATATATGCTCGGCTCCTGTTATGTACGTAAGGTGCACTTCCGTGATGTTGAGATGATTCGCCAGATAGAGAGTAAAGTTGTGAATCGTCTGCGTCAGGTCACATCCGCGATAAAACAGGACGGTGCCAATCAGGTCAATATCATAAGGAGTACTGCGGATCGTACGGCCGCACTTGATTTCGGAAAAGCTGCCGCGATTCGTCCGAAAATTGTCGGCGAGGCGCTTCAGGAGATTTCAAAGGATCAGGACATATCGATTGCAATGTTTGAAATCCTTGAAACAACGCGTATTCAAAATGCAGGGATTCCTATTGAGCTTATACCGGAGGATACCGAATTTCTGGCAGAGCTTCTTGTGGCCGGAAAAGCTGCAGCGACTTCTGCAGCGCCGGTTAGAACAAATTCAGCTGCGTCACCTGCCGTCCCGCCTTTGAGTCCGCCTTTCAGCAATGCATCCAGGTCATAGGCTCGAAGTCACATAATAGAACAGCATTCATCGTATCAAATGTAAACTGCGGCAATTTGGAATCATTACAAATTGCCGCAGTTTTTCGTCTTCCTTCCCACAGAAAGGCCAGTGTAATTCGGTTATAATCATTTTATAAAAACAACGGTTTACAAAATAATATGACGAGGACGATTACAAATGCGCAAACATCAGGAACCGATACCTCAGGCTATACCACAAAAGAAAAAGGCGAAAAGGCGTTTTTCTGTGACTTCAATAGTTCGTATCGGACTGCAGATTCTATTTTTTATCTGGCTTCCATCCCTTTATATCTCTGCCTTTGCAGGACTTCAGGAGCTTTTTACCTCCATAGTGACAGGAACATTCTCGCTTACTGCAATCTGGCCTGACCTTCTGGTACTTGTTGCTATAGTTCCATCGACTATTTTTGCAGGACGTTTCTTTTGCGGCTGGATGTGTGCATTCGGTGCACTTTTAGACTGGATATATCGTGTTTTTTCCCGGTGGACCAAAAACAAAATCAGGATATCAAGAAAAGCCGACCGAATCCTGAAGGCACTAAAGTACGTTATACTTGCAGCCCTTTTGCTGCTTGGATGGCTTGCGTCGTCGTTTTCCATTTCAATTATGAGTCCCTGGGACGCATTCGGAATGCTGTTCACAGTCGGTGCCGCACCTGCTTTGCTATTTGTACTTCAGAGCCTTCTCCCCGGATTCATTATTCTGCTGCTGATTCTTGTGACGTCGGCTTTTGTGGAAAGATTCTTTTGCCGGTATCTTTGCCCGATGGGGGCTTTCTTTGCAATGATTTCCGGAGCGCGGATTATTGTTATTGACAAGCCTCGTGAAAAATGCGGAAATTGCCAGATGTGCACGAAAAGCTGCGCTATGGGCATTCCGCTGAATCAAATGGATAAGGTGACTAGCGGTGAATGCATAGGTTGTATGAAATGTGTCGATGCTTGTCCCCGGAAAAATGTCTCAATGCATGCTGACCAAACTAAGGTCAACCCCATTGCAATTGCACCTGTCCTGGCGGCCCTGATGGCCGGACTATTCCTGTTTTCGACTTTCATTTTGGCATCGGCCAGCAAATCGATTGATGCAGCAGCGGGTACCGCCGTCACGACAGCATCTTCCTTTTCCGGAAGCACTCCGGCTGCAACCTCCGGCCAAACGACAGCAGGCACGACACCTGCAGGCTCCAATGTAATAACCGTTACGCCGGCACCGTCCGGAACTTCATCAGCCGCATCTTCATCCGCAGCCGCAACCGCCGCCGCAACGGCAGCCGCAACCGCAGCCGCAACCGCAGCCGCAACGGCCGCCGCAACCACAGCGGCAGCGGGTTTATATAAAGATGGGACGTATACGGGATCCGGAACAGGCTTTCGCGGCGCGACAACCGTACAGATTACTGTATCGGGAGGTAAAATCACAAATGTAGCTGTCATATCCTATCAGGATGACGCATCCTATTTCAATAAGGCGTTTTCGACTATTTCTTCAAACGTAGTGTCTGCACAGAGCGCTGCCGTTGATGTCGTATCACACGCTACATACAGCAGTAAAGGGATCATTGGTGCAGTAAAAGACGCACTTTCACAAGCAAAATAAGGGAAAGCCATTCACTTGCTTCTTCGCTCGAGTCGGGGAAGGGTAGATGCATTTCTCGCTCGGTCAGTCCTCGGATCGCCTTGCGATCCTGCGGAATCTACTCGAAATGCATCTGTCCTTCCCTTCGAAGCGTCCTGCGGACGCTAAGGAAGATCAAGTCCTCGGATTGCGATGCAATCCTGCGGAATCTACTCGAAATGCATCTGCCCTTCCCTTCGAAGCGTCCTGCGGACGCTAAGGAAGATCAAGTCCTCGGATTGCGATGCAATCCGAGGACTTGAGCGAGAAAGAAGGGGCTATTCCTAAAGACAGGCTTTTCCACATTGCGCAAGACAGAGGCCTATTAATTTGATATCATTAGTAACGGTATATTAAACAACAATTGCACGATTCACGTGTTTTGAATGATTGTTTTGCCGGGAGGATAATGATGCTTGTTGTATCTCATTTAGTTAAAAAATACGGCTCGACTCTTGCAAATGATGACTTGAGCTTTACTTTGGACGCCGGTGAAATCGGTGTTCTTCTCGGCCCGAACGGTGCGGGTAAGTCTACCGCTATTAAGTGCGTGATGGGGCTTCTTCGGTTTGCCGGAACAATCGAGATCGACGGAAACTCCAATAAAAGCGGGACGGCAAAAAGGATTATGGGGTATGTACCTGAAATGCCGGCTTTATATGAACTTTTGACAGTAGAAGAGCATGCTGAGTTTATTATCCGGGCATACAGACTGGATAAAAGCGCAAATGACTATGCAAATGAACTGATGGAACGACTCGAACTATCAGACAAGCGTAAAAAACTTGGTAAAGAATTGTCAAAAGGAATGCAGCAGAAGGTCAGTATTATGTGCGCCCTGCTTCCGCGTCCCAAAATGCTTCTGTTGGATGAGCCGCTTGTCGGCCTTGACCCGCATGCGATCAAAGAGCTTAAAGCAATTCTGATGGAACTGCGCGATCAGGGTACAGCCGTCTTTGTCTCCACTCACATGATAGATAGTGTGGAAGGGTTGTGGGACCGCGTTTTCATTATGGTAAACGGACGGATTGTTGCCGTAAGGGATCATGATACGGAAACACTCAAGGGAAATGAGAGCCTTGAGGATTTGTTCTTTTCTATTACGGAGGGACAGGGATGAGAGCGCTTTCCTATCTGTTTTTGACAAGCATTAAGAATTATTTGCTGCAGATGCTCAAAAAACCGGTTCTGATTGTTGTTTACGCCTTGTTTGCTGCCATGATGGTATTTGCCATGTTCCCCGGCGCCAGAAGTGTTAGTATTTCTATGGATATGACACCTGTTCTTCGTGCGGCAGCTTTCTGCCTTTTTGCATTTGTGGCCTATTCAAGTATTTCGAAAGGATTGAAAAGTGGGTCTACATTTTTTTCGATGCCTGATGTAAATATGCTTTTCACTTCTCCGATCCGCCCCCAGGCCGTACTTTTATACGGCGTTGTAAGACAGATGGGTATGAGTGCGCTGGCCACACTCTTTATGATTTTCCAGATTCCGAATATGCGCAACCTGCTTCACTTAAGCGGGACAGGCATTTTTGCGGTGACTAGCGGTTGGTTCATTCTTTTGTTATGTGCCCAGATTGTTTCCCTCTGCACCTATTCGCTTACGGCACCCTATCCGCAGCGCCGCCGTATAGGCAATTATGCGATGTATGGCCTGATTGCTGCCGTGGTTGCCGGTCTTGGGGGATATCTCCTGTCACGGGGCGGCGATATGCAGGCGGTCCTTGATTATTTCGGACTCCCGATAATTGATTATATTCCCTTGGTCGGATGGGTAAATGCATATGTAATGGGGCTAATTGCGGGAGATACCGGGAAAGCACTATTGTTTTTGCTGCTGGCGGTATTTTTCCCTGCGCTTGGAATCGTCCTGGTGCAGCGCACGAATTCTGATTATTATGAGGATGTGCTGCAGGCCACCGAGCAGACGTTTGTCTTGAGGCAAGCCGTAAAGGAAGGTAAAATCGGTGCGAAGAACACAAACAGGAATGTCCGCGCCGGAAGAAGCGGAATGGTCGGAAAAGGTCAGGGAGCAAGTGCTTTTTTCTTCCGGCATCTGACGGAACAGCGCCGTACGGGAATGATCCTTTTTGACAAAGGGTCACTTGTAATTATCATTGGTGCTGCGATCGGCGGAATTATTCTCAGGAATCTTACTGCCAAGGGTGAAATTACCCCGTTCTTTTCAGGCTTGATTGCGGTCTGCATCCTGGCATATATTTTGTATTTTCTTACAGTAACCGGCAAATTCACGCAGGAACTTACTCGCCCCTACATTTATCTTGTCCCTGCGCCGGAGATCCTCAAGCTTTTCTATTCGAACCTGACTACTGTGATGAAGTCCCTGGCTGAAGGTCTGATTGCATTCACCATCCTTACCCTGCTGGCCGGACTGCCATTGTGGTACATTCCTCTTGCGTCACTTATGTATGCTTCGCTGTCACAGGTGTATATCAGTATATCGATCCTGACACAGCGGATTCTGGGCGGTTCTGGCTCGAAAGTATTAAGCACCATATTATATCTTGGCAGTGCAGGAATCCTGCTGGTTCCCGGTGTAGTTCTGTTTGGCGTGCTGCAGGCAGTGTTTTATTTCAGCGGTCAACAGTTTGTATTTATTTCCTATCTTGCGGCGATAGGCTACAATGTAATTATTTCCATACTTGTCCTTTTCCTCGGAAAGGGTATTCTCAGGGAAGTAGAAATGTAATCTACATGGTGTCCATCTTCAGTGTATCGACAATGTTGGATTTGTTGATGCGGGATACGGAGTACATCATGGTTGTAAAGACCATAATAAAAACGAGCGCAATTGCAATAAGATAGTTCATCCAGGGGAGGGAATAGGCAAAACTGTATACCTGCATCTCCTGTCTGTAGAGGAAATAGGAGATCAGGATGCTGATAGGAAGTCCCAGTATCAGGGCTTTGATCCCATAGAAAATACTTTCGAACCGGATCATCCGGTTAAATGATCCCGGTGTCATCCCGACCGACCTGAGCATGGCGAATTCCTTCTGCCGAAGAGCAGCGTTTGTTGTGATTGTATTGAAAATATTGGCAATACAGATCAAGCTGATCAGTGTAATGAATCCGTATACGAAGACATCAATCAGAATCATCATATTCCGGTTCTGATCACGCATGGTCGAAAGATTGAACATGCTGATCTGGCTGGAAGAAACCGACTTTGTTATCTCCCTTATCTGCAGTTCCAGATTTTTGCTGTTGTCTGACCGGATATAAGTAGTTTCACTATAATTTTTCCGCCCGTTTTCTTCGCTGATGCCTGCTTTTTCACGGAGTGCAGTATAAACTGACTCGGGAATAATCAGGGATACTACATTGAAAGATTGGTTATAGGTTGTCCCTGAAGGAAGTGATTCGGTTATTTTTCCGACTTCAAAATCAGCTGAAAGAATTTCGGAAGCAGGCGCTGCGCCCTCCCGGACAGGGTAGGATGTTTCGGTATAATACCCGGCGGTCAGGATGGCACCCTGTGAAACAGCAAGGACATCACCGATTATTTTTCGTCCGACAGAATAATCATCTATGGTATGGTTGATAAGGATACCTTTCGGGTTCGTCGGATCCATATAATCGCCTGGATTTACACCTAATGATTTGGCATATAGAGTAAAACTCGCATCATCATATGCGCATATAGAAATATATGTTTCAGGTGCAGCGTAACGGGTGTTTTTTGCAAGATCCGTACGGATGTCTTTGCCGGAGATAAGGAACATGCCTTCATTGTCCACAACGGCAATGCTTTTAACATCGGGAAGTGCAGAGATTTTCTCGAAAATATCATTACGTTCGGCTTTTGGGATGTCGCCTATTGAAAGGGACAGGTCGTAGTCGATCTGCTGTGAAATGCTCTGTGAGTATAAACCGCCGAACTGGACATAGGAGGACACGGTAAGAAACAGCACCAGACTAATGACAAGGGAAACGATCGTTGCACGGTATTTCCTGCGGTTGCGGCGGAAATTCTTCATGGCTAATTCAGCTTCAAATCCGAAGATCCTCCGGAAAACCGGACTTGTGCGGATGCTTCGGGATGTAAGCCGGATTTCCCTGGACTGCCGGATTGCATCAATCGGCATAATGTGTGATGCCCCTATTGCAGGAATCAGAACGGAAACATAAACGGTTAATGCGGAAAGGAGGGCTGTTATCCCGATCGTCCATCCGGAGACAATGGTGTGCAGCTCCATATTGCCCATATCGGTTACACCGGCAAGAATAGGAGAAATCAGTACAAAAGTAAGTTTAATTCCGAGAATACCAAACAGGATGCCAAGGGGAATTCCCATCAGGCCAACCAGAAAACCTTCAAAAAGTACATGGACGCGTTTTTGCTTCCGTGTAGCTCCGGCGCTGGCCAAAAGTCCGAGATGCCGCATACGTTCGGATACGGAGATTGAAAAAGCGTTATATATCAGGGATATGGAAGCAATAATAATTATGTCGACAATGACAACAACAAGTGTGAACATCAGATCCTGCCTGCTGCCTGAATCGGTTACCGCGCAGTACCTGAGATAAGAGTCGTTAAATTCGATCCGGTCTGCTGAATAACCGAGTTTTGCAGCCATGCTGCGGGTCTGCCCGTAATAGTTGAGGGGAACACCCTCCGTCCAGACATACAGGTCTGTGGGTTCATTGCCTGACGGGATACCTGCTGTTAAGCAGGCATATCCTGCTCCCCAGAAATGATCCGTAATAAGAGGCGAAATAAAACCAACGACTATATATGTCTTTATACCGGCTGAAACAAACTTTTCCGGACCCAGATTGATGTCTTTGCCTGTTGCCTCATCATATGTATAGAATTCATCCGCATAGGACGTATCTTCTGTACCATATGTTCCGTCAGGAAACTCACGGACTCCGACACCTTCTGTAATTATATCCCCGATGGAATAGTGGACACCGGCAGTCAGAGCAATATCATCGGGCAGTACGATTTCGCGGTCATTCTGCGGAAGTCGTCCGGAGGTCACTTTTACGAAGAAATTTTTGAAGGAGGCTTCGTCAAACTGGCTGATGTAAAGATACGGTTTGTCCGGGTTTTTTGAGCCGGAAAGTTCAGCGTAGCCGATTTCTTTTTGAACCATTGCGGTGTTATTGGAGGACGATTTATTCCAGATAGCTGCATCGGAAGCGGGTACGCCTGTAAAATGCACAGTCCACTTTCCGCTTTGGGATATCTGTTCACGCTGTATCAGATCCGCAAACGATGCTGTAAAAGTTGTCACGCCGGAGAGCATGGCAGCCGAGATGATCACCCCGATTACCGTTACGATTGTCCATTTTTTATGGATTTTCATGGTGGAAATGGTAAATGTCTGCAGAACATTCATGAGCGGATTACCTCATCTTTGGCAATTCGGCCGTCCGTGATTGTCATGATACGGTCTGCCTGAAGTGCAATGTTCTGGTCATGGGTAATCAGTATAAGTGTCTGGTTATATCGTTTATTGGAAAGGCGAAGAAGTTCCATTACATCGGCACTGTTTTTGCTGTCAAGGTTGCCTGTAGGTTCATCAGCTAAAACAATGGCCGGATTACTGATCAGCGCCCTTCCGATGGAGACACGCTGCTGCTGTCCTCCGGAAAGTTGATTGGGAAGGTGCCCTGCACGGTCGGTGACGGACAGCATGCCAAGGATTTCCCTGAGATGGTCCGGATCCGGTTTTCTTTCATCCAGAAGAAGGGGGAGTGATATGTTCTCTTCCACATTCAGTACAGGAATGAGATTGTTGAACTGATAAATCAGGCCGATCTGCCGGCGCCGGAATATGGCGAGCTGGGATTCCCCGAGGGAGTATACATCGGAACCTTCAATAAGAACTTTGCCGGAAGTGGGACGGTCGACACCCCCGAGAATATGAAGAAGGGTAGATTTGCCTGACCCGGAAGCACCGACAATGGCCAAAAATTCGCCCTTTTTTACAGAAAACGAAACATTATCAAGCGCGACTACTCTTGCATCGCCGCTGCCGTAAATTTTACTGATATTCTGGACCCGAAGTATTTCCATATGTATGCTGCCTCCCTGTTGTGTCCGGATGAATGAATTCTATTTTAAGCATAACAGGGGAAAGTGACGCACAGGTGACTTACATCGTGACGAAATCGTCACATTAGCCATAGAAATTGATCGTAAATGTGGTGCCCGTACCCAATGTACTTTTAACGGTAATACTGCCGCCCTGCAGCGCGATCATGCTTTTTGACATGGCAAGACCGATACCGACACTGTCTTCCCCTGCATTGCTGCCGCGGTAGAAGCGTTCGAAAATATGCGGAAGGTCGACAGCATCAATACCGCTCCCGTTATCGGAAATGACGATCTGCGTATACAGTGCGTTTTGGGAAGCGGTTATGGACAGACTGCCGCCGACAGCAGTATGTTCCACACAATTTTTTAAAATATTGAGGAGGGCCTCGGCTGTCCAGTTCAAATCACAGGAAAATGTTATTTCCGGATGGGATACGGTCATCGTCTGTCTGCGGAGCTCAATCGGAATCAGGAGGGGTGCGAGCGCCCTGTTCAGCAGAACGTCCATCGCAACAGGAACTTTATTGAAAACAATCGTGCCCGCATCCAGCCGGGAAAGCTTGAGGAGCGATGTTACCAGCCACTCAATACGTTCAAGCTGGGCGCGGATTAAACCGGTGAATTCAATGCGCCTGCCCGCCGGGAGAGTGGGATCGCAAAGGAGATCTGTCATAACCATCATGGAGGTAAGCGGTGTTTTAAGCTGGTGGGAAATGTCGGACATGGCATCCGCAAGTTCGGATTTCTCTTTTTTCAGTGCCTCGGCCTGTACGCATAACATGATGGTAGCCTTATAGATTTCGCTTTTGAGAATGGAAAGCTCTCCCTCATCGTGATCGGGAACAGCCAGGTCATAATGGCCGTTGTTGACACTTTTCAAGTATTCAGATAGTTCAGCAAGTTTTTTATAGCGCCACTTTGCAAAAAAATAGGCCGTTGCTGTGAACAGTAAGCAGACGGCAATCATGATTGCCGCACTCAGCTGCGGGTAGAAGAAACAAGCGGCAATACCGGATAGGGAAAGAAGCAAAATAAACAGGAAGAATATGCGAAATTCTTTATTTCGAAACCATCTCACAGATTACCTCCTTTTTGAACCGACCCGGTAACCTGCACCGCGAATCGTAACAATGATTTCCGGATGTGCCGGATCATCTTCGATTTTTTCGCGCAGTCGTTTAATGTAGACGGTCAGGGTATTGTCGTTCACAAATTCCCCGCCGACATCCCAAATACCCTCCAGGAGCTGGTTCCTCGACAATATCTGCCCTTCATGGTTGATCAGTGTCAGCAGAAGCCGGTACTCGAGGGCGGTCAGAAGCACATCCTCGTCTTTGCGGTAAACTTTGCCGAGTGCAGTGTTGACCGTCAGGGAGCCGATCTGAATCGTACTTCCCCCTTCCGCGGTACGTTCGTTTCTTCGAAGGACCATCTTGATGCGGGACAGGAGTTCGCGCAGCCGGAAAGGCTTGGTAATGTAATCATCAGCTCCCATGTCGAGACCCATAACAACATTCACTTCGTCATCGCATGCAGTGAGAAAGATCACGGGTGCCTCTGTCAGACGGCGTGCCTCGCGGCAGACATCATAGCCGCTGCCGTCCGGGAGAGTCAGGTCCAGAAGCACCAGATCAAAAGACTCTTTATTCAGAAGGGCGTTGGCGCACTGCACAGTGGAACAGGGCGTCACCTTATACCCTTCTGTTTCAAGGGAATAGGACAGCCCGAGAAGGATGGACTTGTCATCTTCAACCAATAATATGTTTTTCATAGACGTATTATAGTACATTGTCCGCGAAAATGGATATACGTATGAATAAATGGTGCGGTATAATAAGAGCATACAGTGATCACAAACGAATCCGGTGTTATGCACCTGAATGTTTGACGCATACTGCATCGGATCAGGAAAAAGGAGTGTGTAATTATGCTTTCTGATAAAATAACCAAACTTATACATGAACAGATCAACAAGGAATTCTATTCCGCCTATCTTTATCTTGATTTTGCCAACTACTACAACGTTTCCGGACTGACAGGTTTTTACAACTGGTTTCTGGTGCAGGCGCAGGAAGAACGCGATCATGCGATGCTTTTCACCAAGTACCTCCTGAATAATTCCATAGCACCCAAATATATGCCGCTTGAGGCACCCACAGGAAAATATGCCGACTTCAATGCGCCGCTTCTTGGTTCCCTGGAGCATGAGAGATTCATCACGGCTTCCATTTACGATATATATGCAGAAGCCAGTTCAACACATGATTTCAAGACAACCCAGTTTTTAGACTGGTTTGTTAAGGAGCAGGGAGAAGAAGAGATGAACTCGGAGGATAATATCCGTAAATTCGAGCTTTACGGCAAGGACAGCAAGGGGCTTTACATGCTTGATGCAGAACTCGGTGCCAGAATATATGCACCCCCGACCCTCATTATTTGAGGCTTTGCATGCAGAAGAATGAAGATGCGTGCATAACAAATACAAAACCATTGTGCCTGGCCGGCTCTTCCCTGCGGAAGAAGCCGGCCGGCCTTGTTTTTTATGCTGTGGTGCTGTTTGTTTACTCCGCACTGCTTCTTCTTGTGTGTACAAGAAACTCCCCTCTTTTTGCCTATCAGACCTGGAACGACCCGAACATATATATGGATGTCGGAAAAGCGGTTCGCGACGGAAGTGTCCTGTACCGGGATATTTTCGACCACAAGGGACCGCTTCTTCTTTTGGGTTTCTCGGTCCTTTCCATGATTTTTCCTCATACCATGACAGGTGTATATTTGCTTCAGACACTGACTCTCGGTATATCACTTACTTATCTTTTCCGTACTGCACGCATGTTTCTGCCGGACAGGGCCAGTTTCACCGCTGCTGTGATTTTTCCTTTTTTTCTTCTGAATAACCTGACATACGGACCGGGAGGCGGTTCGGCTGAAGAACTCATCCTGCCATGTTTTATGGGCGGGATGTTCTTTCTGGTCCGGGCATGTAAAGCCAGGGAACCGGAACCTGCGATACCCATGACACCTGCCCGTGTCCCGTACATTGTGTCTGATTTTTTCCTGCAGGGTGTTTTTGCCGGTGCCGTAATCCTGGTGAAAATCAATTTGTCCGCTTTTTTCGCGGCAGGCTGCGGGATCCTGTTTGTCCATTTGCTGATACAGAAAAAATGGAAATATTTTCTGCAGTCGGCCTGGCGGTTTTTTGCAGGAATTTTTACGGCGATGCTGCCGTGCCTGATTTATTTTACATCGACCGGAAGCTTCGCGGATTTCTGGGACGCCTATATAGTCTTCAATTTCAAATATGCATCCATCCCGCCCGACAATGGCAGCAGTATGTCGTTTTTTGAGGCGATGGGGAATGGATTGTATCTTAATCTTGCTGCGGTCCTGTGCTTTGCCCTGGGCTTCCTTGCGCTTGGACTGAAAAGAAAAAGTATTACTGCACCGGGGATATGGACAATCATATTGACTTATGCAGCCATGCTTACGGCTGTCTTTATAACAGGCCGGGCTTATACATATCAATATATTCCGCTTTTGTGTTTTGCGGGAATCGGTGAAATTGGAATCGCCCTTGCGTTAATAAGACTTCGGAGATTTTTCCCGGTTTTGCCTGCCATGAGAAAAATACCGCCCGCGGTAAGGACGCTATTTCGGACGGTGTCTTTTGCAGGCCTTGCGGCCGTCATTATCCTGTCCAATACCCTTTACCCGGGGATTCGATTTTTTCAACCGGAAAAAACGCAGGCCCAGAAAATCTCCGACACCATTTTATCGACCTGGAAACCGGAAAAAGAAGGGGAGCACCCGAGTATTCTTTTCTATAATACGGGGGATATCGGCATCTGTGAATTGACGGGCAGTATACCAAAGCTCAGGGTCTTCTATATGCCGCTTATAAACCTGGCAGTCTATCCGGATTTGCTGAAGGTTCAGCAGGGCTATATCCGTGACGGTCTTGCGGATTACATCATATGCATCGTGAATACCGACGACGGTGATTCCGCCATAGCAGCCATTAATCCTGAATACCGGCTTACAGATACGCAGGGTAAATATTCTGAAGACATGTGGTATTTCGTCAAGCTCTATAAAAAGGCAGTTTGAGATATGCATCCTTTCTGTCTATCACCAAAACCTGCTATTCAACAACAATTTATTGAATATCAATAAAAAGCGATTGATTTTCGATTCTGAATCTTGTATGATTGTCCCATAATCATATGAAAGGCAGGTTTTTATATGCGGATTATGGGTAAAATCAGTCTCTCCTTTTGTGTCCGGCTTCTTACAGATGCAATGATAATAGCAAACATTGGTACGCTGCTCTTTCTTCCCGGGATTTTGCGGAACCTATATGATCTTTTATCCTCAAGTTACCTGATTCTTGAGGATTATACTTTTTTGACGTACTTCCTGTATGTGTGCGGAATTCTTACATTGGGAATTCTTATTCTCGGGCATCTTATTTTGCGCAGTCTGGAAAAGGGCTTACCGTTTGACAGCAGGAATGCCAGATATTTCAAGCTGCTCAGCCTGGATATTGCACTTTTAGCCGCTGCGTTCTTTGTAAAGATTTTCGTTTACAACACCATTCTCACAATTTTCTGCGCCAATATTTTCCTGATTATCGCATTGCTGGCTTTGATTTTATCAGAAGTCTTCCGGCAGGCGAGCCTGGTGTGGGAAGAGCATCAACTTGTGATTTGAAGGGAGGCAGCTATGCCTATTATTTTACGATTGGACGTTGTCATGGCTAAGCGGAAGATGAGCCTGTCCGAACTTGCAGAGAAAGTGGATCTGACGCTCGCGAATCTGTCCGTGCTCAAAAACGACCATGCGAAAGCGATACGGTTTTCAACACTGGAGGCAATTTGTATGGCGCTGGACTGCCAGCCCGGAGATTTAATGGAATACATACCAAATGCCAGTGAGGGAAAATAAGTATGAAAACGTTACGGACCTGTATTGCATGTGTACTCGGAGCCGGTACCCTTGTGGAATTCTTATTCTGGGGAGGCACGGGAATTGGATATACAATTCTGTTTTTGCTTCTTCTTGCTGCTTATTATATTGCCTGCGGTTTCCTGAAAACCAACGCAAGGCATACTGCGGAGCATATTGGTCTTGCGGTTCTTTGTTCGGCCCTTGCGGTTTCATATACTCTTTTTGCCAATGAACCGCTTCGCTTGCTGAATTTCGCGGCACTTGTGTTTATGATGAGCCTTCTTTTCCTGCAGGGCACTGTCGGCAGGAACTACAGCTGGGATCGCCCGGCTTTTCATGCGGAACTCTGGACAGGATACTTTGTACGACCGTTTGCCTGCCTGCCCAGGCCATGGAAAGAAATATCGGACCTTAGAAAAAACGGAAGGGAAAAGGCAGAGGAAGACAAGGGGAAATCAGCTGCGAAGAGGAAGATCCTGTTTCAGGTGCTGGCCGCCCTTCTGGCGGCCATACCCGTTATGTTTATCCTGTTTTTACTTTTGTCTTCTTCGGATCCTGTTTTCAGGGATCTGTTCAAACCGCTGTACACCTGGCTTTCGGGTCTGCGTATAGGTGAAGTCATGGGCAGGATCATTCTCTTTGTTTTACTTATTCCATTTGTTGCAAGCACAGTCTGGAGTTATCGGGATTCATTCACAGTCTGCACTACCCCGGGGGCGCTGTCAGGAGTCAAAACACCGCTGATCCCCGCAGCCTCGGCGATTACCGTCCTTTCCATGGTCAATTTGCTTTACCTGCTGTACGCAGTTATCCAGTTCGGATATTTCTTTGGTGCATGGAGCGGCATCCTTCCCGACGGGATCACTCCTGCGGTTTATGCGAGAAACGGCTTTTTTGAGCTTGCTTTTATTTCGTGCATCAATGTTATCCTCCTTTTGCTGAGTATTCGCCTGACACGGCGGGAGCGAAAAGCCGGCCTGATCATAAAGTGCCTTTCAACTTGCCTTCTTGTCCTGTCCTGTGTGCAGCTGATTTCTGCGGTGCTTCGGATGCGCCTGTATACGCAGGCATTTGGTCTTACACAACTGAGATATTTTGTATTTGCCTTCATGATTCTTCTAGCCGTATTTTTCGTTCTGCTTTTACTCAAAGAGTTTATACCTTCCTTTCCCATGTTCCGGAGCATGATATTCGCAGGGGCGGCAGCTCTGGTTATTTTGAATTATTCGGTTCCGGACGCACAGATTGCCCGGTACAATATCAGCCATTATATTTCCGGTGAACTTCATTTTCTTGATACGGAGTATATTACAGGCCTTTCAGCAGATGCGAAGATTATTCTGCTTGAAAATGAAGTATCCCTGACAGCAAAAAATGCCGGAATGAAGGATGCGTTTCTATCCATTCACAGCAAAAACGAAATGCCGGAAGACAATTACAGGCAGGACAGCTGGAAAATGTACAATGTGAGTCAGGAAAAGTTGTATCAATATCTTTTGAAAAACTCATGACATCCGGTTATAAGATGCGGTATACTTTTTAATAGTTGGAATTTATGTTCGGGCAGCTCCGCGCACGGAGCCATCAAACCGCATCATGTTATGGACGGGAGGTCATAGATGGGAGGACTGACTCGCTTTTTTCAAAAGAGCAAGGCAATTATTTGTGCAGCCGCTTTTGCCTTAGCAGCCTCGATTATTCTTACCATGGTATTAAGTACGGCTGTATTTGCAGCCGGTTCTAATATAGCTTCTGCGGATTTGGGTTCAGGCACGAAGCGTGTGCTGTTTATCAGTTCCTATTATGCGAGTTTTATTACACTTAAAGACCAGACAAAAGGTCTGACGGATACTTTTGATAAATCAAAGATACAAATGGACATAGAATACATGGATATCCGCCGGATGAATGCGGACGGAAGCATGCAGAATTTTTATAATTATCTTTCCTTCAAGCTGGCCCATTTAGAAAAATATAATGCGGTTGTGGTCGGGGATGACGATGCCCTTCAATTTGCCATGGATTACAAAGACAAGCTTTTTGCCGATTTGCCGGTGGTTTTCCTGGGCGTTGAAGATCTCGCGCGAGCACAGAAAGCTAAAGATATGGGGTTCACCGGCGTTGTGGAGGAACACTCCATCGTTGAGACGATCCGGATCGCCCAGGTTATGATGCCGAAGGCGACAAAAGTTGTCTGTATTTTTGATGATACAAAGACCGGTGTGGGCGATAAGCAGAACTTCTTCCAGACACAGGAACAGTTCCCGGAACTTACCTTTTCCGGAATCAATTCTTCGCAATATACATTCGACGAAGTTGCCGGCAAAGTATCACTGATGGGAAGGGATACAATCCTGATTTATGAGGCAATGTTCCTTGATAAAAACGGCAGTGTAATTACAATTGATGATGCTGTCAAGATTTTGACGGATGCTGCGGGCATTCCGGTTTTCCGTGCATCGGTCGGCGGCATCGGGGAAGGTGTGCTCGGCGGAAGAATGATTTCGTTTGAAAAACAGGGCGCTGTTGCGGCCGGGGAAGTTGTATCGATACTGTCCGGTACGAGTCCGAAAGACATCCCCATTTCCCGTGACAGTACATATCAATATATTTTTGACATGAATGTTCTCAACAAATTCAACATCAGTCCGTCGCTTCTTCCTGAGGACGCGGTGATCGTAAATGCAAAAACGGACTTTCTGGCAGAGAACAAGGAAATACTTGCCATATCTGCCGGTATCCTTTCCTTTGCTGCCGTTATTATTCTGATTGTTTTCATGGATAACAATGCGCTGCGCCGTGTGAAAAAGGACCTGATCAGCAGCAAGGATCAATTATATGACTTTGCCTATACGGATCCGCTGACCGGACTTCCGAACCGGTCGCATTTCTACAAGCATATGAATCAATTATTTTCCATGAGCGGTCACGAAGGATCTGAAAAGCAGAATGAACATGATGACAAAGTGCATGAAATTGCACTTATCTATATAGACATTGATGACTTCAAGCTTATTAACGATTCGCGCGGACACAGGAGCGGGGATCTTCTCCTGCAGCATATGGCCCTGGGCCTTCAGAACCTTGCCAGGGAGAACCAGGATTTTTATGTCGCAAGAATCGGGGGGGACGAGTTTGTTGTGGTGATTCAGAATCCAATGAGCAAGAGCGCTACGCAGGACCTTGCTCTCCGCATCAAGCAGATTTTCAGCAACAAGTATAGTATTGAAAATACTGATTTCTACCCGACTGCATCCATAGGCATCGCCTGTTATCCGCATGATACGGCGGATGCAGGGGAACTTGTCAAAAACGCAGATATGGCGATGTATCAAGCCAAGACAGAAGGCAAGAACCGTTACGCTTTCTATGAATCCGCAATGCATGCCCTGATGGAAAAGACCATGCAGATTCAATACAAAATACCCGAAGCCCTCGAAAAAGATCGATTCTATCTTGTGTACCAGCCTCAGGCTGACATTATAAGTAAGAAAATTATCGGGTACGAAGCCTTGATCCGCTGGGAAGACCCTGACTGGGGGCGTATGTCTCCGGCCAGCTTCATACCGATTGCGGAGAAAACCGGCCAGATTATCCCGATCGGGAATTGGGTGCTTGAGACAGCCTGTACATTTGCCCGTAAAATTAACGGGGACGGCCAGGAGCCGCTCATCATTTCCGTGAATATTTCGGCGATCCAACTCATGCAGGCTGACTTTTTTGAGACGGTCGTATCCATCATCGGCAAAACGAATGTCCCTCCTTCCTGGATTGGCCTGGAAATCACGGAGACATCGCTGATCGATGCACTTCAGCAAAAAGCCGATGTACTTTCAAGGCTGCAGCAAATGGGTTTTCATATTATTCTCGACGATTTTGGAACCGGCTACTCATCCCTTCATTATCTGCGCGAACTTCCGATTGAGATTATGAAGATTGATCAGACATTTACAAATAAACTGGGAGTAACCTCTGACAATGATGATCTCATGTGCCTGATTATTGAAGTTGCGCACCTTTTGAAGATCAACGTTGTTGCTGAAGGTGTTGAGACAAAAGAACAGCTTGAATTTTTAACAGTCAACCACTGCGACTCAATCCAGGGGTACTTTTTCAGTTATCCTCTGCCCGAAGCAGTAATAGA
>Ga0209123_1000585_pt1 | contig 44208 bp, 42 predicted proteins | sample BarGraIncu00431A_FD_184500 | JGI IMG/M metagenome (GOLD analysis project Ga0209123, IMG submission 184500) | Arctic peat soil microbial communities from Barrow, Alaska, USA - Barrow Graham LP Incubations 004-31A (SPAdes) (version 2) | ecosystem: Environmental > Terrestrial > Soil > Wetlands >...
AGCGTAAAGAGATTGGATACCAATACGCCGCCCATTGATTTATAGATATACATATACCCAACGACCGTCACAATGACCGGTATGATCGAGCCTAAAAGTCCGATGATGACACCTTCTATTAAATACGGTGCCCGAATAAAGTTATTTGAAGCTCCGATGGTACGCATGATCGTGATTTCGGTGTTACGCGAGTAGATCGTGATCTTGATCGTATTGGCAATCAAGAAGATCGCTAAGAAGGAAAGGAAACTGACAAGAACCAAACCGCCGTTTCGAATGGTGTTCAGCATACTGACAAGTTTGATCGTGTTCTCACCGCCGTAATTAGCGCTTTCGACACCCGGCATTTTTCCGATGATCTCAGAGACCAACGGCAGATCGGCCCCTCTGGCTACATCGACCAGAAAAGCATTACGCAACGGGTTGGAATCTCCGCGATACATTTCGAAGATTTTTCCGTCTTCGCCGAAAGCTAAAATAAAGCTATCCAATTCTTGATTCTTATCGGAATAGGTAACAGCCGTAACGCCGCTGATCTTGGTGATCTGCGCTTCCATTTCAAGAATCGCATTCATGTCGGTAACATCTTCGTTGATTTTAACGTGGATCTGTACGCTGTTTTCGACGTTTTTGGTGATCTGCTGAAGATTCAGCGTTAGTAACAAAAACATTGAAACCAGTAACAAGGTCAGAGTGACTGCCGTGGCCGAAGAGAGTGACATCGCTCCGTGGCGGAGGATTCCAACGAATCCCTCTTTGATATGTCGGGTAATTCTATGCATTAAATGTAGCCTCCTTCAGTCAGATCGGCGACGATATGTCCGTCTTGAAGTGCTATCGTACGTTTACGGTAAGTGTTCACCATACCGATATCATGAGTAACCATTAAGATGGTTGTTTTTTCTTCATGATTGATTTTTTCAAGCAGTAATACAATATCCGCTGATTTAGCCGGATCCAGATTACCGGTCGGTTCATCTGCGATCAGGATCTTCGGTCGGTTCGCGATCGCCCGGGCGATTGCCGTACGTTGTTGCTGACCGCCGGAAAGATTGCGCGGAAATTCATTGGCTTTGTCGCTTAAATCGACCAGTGCCAACACTTCACGTACACGTTGGCGTGCTTTGAGTTGAGGCATGTTTGTGACCTCTAACGCAAAATAAACATTCTCAAAAACGGTCTTGCGTTCCAACAGTCTGAAATCCTGAAATACGACGCCGATGTTTCGACGGTACATTGGAATTTTCCCTGAGCGAAGCTTACCGATATTAATCCCGGTGACTTCCACCAACCCTTTGGTTGGTTTTTCTTCGGCATCCAGTAATTTAATAAGGGTGGATTTTCCCGATCCGGTAGGACCGATGATATAGACGAATTCTCCCTGTTCAATCAGCAGATTGACGTTATACAATGCATTAACGCCGTTGTCATAAGTTTTGGAGACTTCTTTTAATTTTAGCATAGTGTCACATCCAATCTTGCTCAATTATAGCATAGTTCACTAAAACGATAACCACCTAGAGGCAAAAAATCAAATTCACATACTCTTGCCGTTTTTAAACTTTATAATCAAAAGAGAATCCGTTTCCTTTTACTTCATAGGCTTCGGTCACGATCATAAACGCATCTGAATCGATATTACTGACCAATTTTATGAGTTCCGGATACTGATTTTTCAAGATGACCGACAAGATCACTTGGCGATCATCACCGGTAAATCCTCCGTGTCCGTCGAGTACCGTTGTACCGCGATCCAACTTATCATGGATAGCTTGAATGATCTCCGGATAGTAGTTCGAGATGATCATGACGCTCTTGGAGTCTTCAGCCCCAAACAGCATCACTTTATCCAATGCGAATGAACATGCCCATACGGAAATGAATCCGATCAAGACCGGTTCGAGACCGAAAACAAACATTCCCAACGTAACCGTAACCGCATCGACTGCCAATACTAATTTAGAAACCGCGATGCCGGTGTATTTATTGATGACCAGCGGCGGAACATCCATCCCGCCGGTACTCGCACCGGTGCGAAATACGCAACCGACTCCGATTCCCGCTAATAATCCACCATACAAACTGGCCAACATCGGATCGATGTTCGTTGTGATATGGCAGGAAGAAATGTAGGTCAGAAAGAGCGGGTAGATGAAAGAACTGGTCGCTGTATGAAACGCGAATTTACGACCCAAAAACATCGAACCGACGATAAAGAGACCGATGATCAGGATATTGATCCAAACCTCGGCCGAGATATGGGTGATCGGAGCGAGTTCAACGGCTATACCGGCTACACCGCCCGAAAGTATATTATAAGGAAGGATAAAAATCCCGACTGCGGCTGCCAGAATAAAGTTTCCGATGACAACCAAGCTCATGTCTTTTATGATTTGTTTAAATTTCATGGTTATCACCCCCGCTACGGTGATATTATACCATTGAACGCGGAAGGCCGCCACCCCCGACAAGTGCCCCAAAGGAGCCGAAAATGAACCGAAAAAACGTAAAGTATTCATTAATCTTGCTCCAGGTTCTCTGGATCGCCATCATTTTTTCGTTTTCGCTGCAGCCCGGTGACGTATCGAGTGTAAGCAGCGGATGGCTCGCTCAGAATCTATTGAGTATGACTAAATCGATCGGTTTCAACTTATCCCTGAATGATGTCACTTTCATGGTGCGCAAGACAGCTCATTTCAGTGAGTATGCGATTCTTGGATTGATCACGTATACGAATATCGTTAACTTTAAAAAGTTCAAATCGTACTTTTTGATCAGTTTTGCTGTTCCGTTCTTGGATGAACTTCTGCAACATTTCATCAACGGTAGATATGGATCACCGATCGATTCGATGATCGACCTGGCCGGTCTGTGCAGTGGGATGTTGATCACGTATGCGATCTTGACGCTTGCGAAGAATCATTTCGTTCAGACTGACTAAATATGATAAAATATAGAAAACAACAGTTTTTTTTGTTGGGGAGAATCTAAATGAAAATTGGACTCATCGATCTTGGTTCCAATACCATTCGTCTTGTTATTTTTAAATGGGACGGCGGCAGCCTACAGAAAATCTATAACGTTAAAAAGGAAACACGGGCCATCAGTTATGTTGAAAACGGCGTATTAAGTGATGTCGGCATCAAAGCCGTCTATCTCTCACTGCGCGAACTGGTCTTGATCGCACAAGCTTTCGATGTCGATGATCTGCGGATCTTTGCGACTGCTTCATTACGTAATATCACCAACGGTAAACAAGCCCGCGAATCCGTGGAAAAAGAGCTTAAAATGAAAATCGATCTGTTGAGCGGAGAAGAAGAAGCCTTATTTGGCTTCGACGGAGCCAAACGGTCGACGATCTTACCTCGTAAGGGAGTCAGTGTGGATATCGGCGGCGGTTCGACCGAGATCACGTATTTCGCCAATGGTGTGGCAATCAATCATGTGTCACTTCCGATGGGCAGTTTGAATATGTATCTGAAACACATCAAAAATATCGTTCCAAGTGCCAAAGAGCACGAAAAAATGCGGGCTGACATCCAGCAGCAGTTGGCGCAAGTCGACTGGCTGACCAAGCTCAGTGTGGATAACCTAATTGGGATCGGCGGTTCTGCCCGCGCCATTTTGAAGATCTATCTGGCTCAGACCGGCATCGAAGAAGGCATGTATGATACGATCATTCCGACATCGGAGATCTCTCATACGTCGATGATGACCGAAGGAAAGAAGTCGGCCGGAGTAAAATTATTATTAAAAGCCGTTCCGGATCGTTTGACGACTGCCTTACCCGGATCGATGATCATGGATGAGATCGCACGTAATCTGAAAGCCAAAAACTTTATTCTGTCGCGTTACGGCGTACGTGAAGGTTATCTGTTTAAACGAGTCTTAAATAAGGAGTAATGTATGAACGCTATCTACGTAAATCGTGAACTCAGTTGGTTGAAGTTCAACCAGCGTGTCCTCGAAGAAGCCAACAATATCGGAAATCCGCTGTTTGAACGACTGCGTTTTTTAAGTATCGTTGCCAGTAATTTAGATGAGTTTTACATGGTAAGAGTCGGAAGTTTGTTTGACCAAGCTCTTTTGGATAATCCCGAAGTGGACAATAAGACTCAAATGACGGTTCAGCAACAATTGGATTCGATCTACCGTGAAACGCGCAAATCACTTCCGAATCGCGATAAAGCATTTCGCGCGATCACCGAAGACCTGCGCAAACAAGGCCTTCGCCATCTGAGTGCCGATTCACTGACCGTTACGGAAAAAGGGTTTCTGAAGACCTATTTCGATACCGAAATCGCACCTTTACTGTCACCGCACATCATCGACAATAAACATCCGTTTCCGCATTTGATCAATAAACAATGTTACATCGCCGTATTACTGAAACATAAAGAGAAGAAGAGTTTAGGCATCATTCCGATCAATATACAATTTCTGCCTGCGTTGGTATCTGTACCTTCAGGGAAAAGCACCAAATATATGTTGTTGGAAGAGTTGATCCTGATGTATGCGCAGCGGGTCTTCCGTAATACCGAGATTGAAGATCGCGTCATCGCACGCGTTACCCGTAATGCGGATCTGGATGCTGAAGAAGCCTTCTATGATGAAGATAACGATTATCGCGAATTCATGAAAAAACTGATCAAGAAAAGATCAAAACTACGTCCGGTCAGGTTAGAACTTTCCGGTAAGATCTCCGTTGAATTTGCGAGTTTACTGCGCAAACGGTTGAAATTGATCGCCAAACAGGTCTTTGTCTTACATTCACCGTTAAGTTATGACTATATCAATCAATTAGAAGATAAATTGAAAGACAAAAAGCACGCTGAGTTATTTTATCCTCCGCTCGTGCCGCAATTAGCTCCCTATGTCCACGCGGAAGAAAGTGTCATTGAACAAGCATTGCAACATGATATTTTCGTTTCCTATCCTTTTAATTCGGCTTTACCGGTCATTCGTCTTTTACAGGAAGCTGCGGCTGATCCAAAAGTAGCTGCGATCAAGATCGCGCTATATCGAGTCGCCAGTGAGAGTAAGATCATCGGAGCCCTCATCGAAGCCGCCGAAAACGGCAAAGATGTCGTCGTCGCATTGGAACTGAAAGCGCGTTTCGATGAAGAGCATAATATCGAATGGTCCGATAAACTAGAAGAGGCCGGATGCAAAGTCATCTACGGCGTCGATCACTACAAGGTCCATTCCAAAATCATGTTGATCCTGCGCAAGGAAGGCACTCTGACGCAAACCATTACCCATGTCTCTTCGGGCAATTATAACGAAAAAACGTCCCGTTTATATACGGACGTGAATATCATTACGGCGAATCGCGAGATCGGCAATGATGCGATCCATTTCTTCAATACCTTACAATTAGGTCAATTATCGCAAGCCAATGAATATAAATATCTGATCGCTTCACCGTTCGGAGTTAAAAATAAGTTTCTCCACTTGATCGAAGATGAGATCATCATGCACCAAGCGTATTCAGACGGACATATCATCATGAAAATGAATTCCTTTACGGATAAAGACGTGATCGATAAACTGGTCGAAGCTTCCAAATTGGGTGTCAAAGTAGAACTGATCGTTCGCGGGATCTGTTGCGTACTGCCGGGAATCATCGAAGAGACTCACAACATCACAGTTCGCAGTATCGTCGGTCGTTTCTTAGAACATTCGCGGATCTACTATTTCTACCAACACGGAGAGGAACAGATCTACATCGCATCCGCCGATATGATGACACGCAACACCGAGAAACGTGTTGAGGTGGCTTGTCCGATCTTGGATCGTCATGCGAAAGAAGACTTGAAAAACATCTTGAATTTATGCCTGAATGATACCGTTAAAGCACGCATCTTGGATCCGCTGGGCAATTATGCGATCCAAAAGTGTTCAGTGACACCCATCAACAGTCAATTGATTCTGTATGAACAGGCGTATCAACAAGCCTCCGAACCTACCTACACCTTTGAAGTTAATTCTGATTATATCCACAATGAAGATGAGTATGATGCTAACCTGCATAAGATCGTTAAACATAGTAACTCAGTTGAATAGCGAAAATCCATCCGAAATGTTCGAATGGATTTTTTTAATTACTTTATGATAATTCGTTCATTCCTGTGTATAACTGATAATACTGACCGTAAAGATCCAGGAGTTCCTGATGATCGCCGCGTTCGATGATTTCACCGTGTTCGAGAACCATGATCGCATCACTGTTTCGGATCGTGGACAGGCGATGGGCGATCACGAAGACGGTCCTGCCTTTCATCAATTTATCCATTCCCTGTTGAATCAGTGTTTCAGTCCGAGTATCGATACTGGACGTAGCTTCATCCAAAATGAGTACCGGCGGATCCGCGATCGCAGCACGAGCGATGGACAGTAATTGGCGCTGCCCTTGGGAAAGATTCGCTCCGTCACCGCTGATGATCGTGTTGTATCCCTGCGGCATGTGTTTGATGAAGGTATGCGCATTCGCTAACTTCGCAGCTGCGATCACTTCTTCATCACTCGCATCCAATTTACCGTAACGGATATTATCTGAAACCGACCCGGTGAATAAATGGGTATCTTGGAGTACGATGGCGAGTGAGCGACGCAGATCGCTTTTTTTGATTTTGTTGATATTGATCCCGTCATAACGGATCTTTCCGTCCTGCAGGTCATAGAAGCGGTTGATCAGGTTCGTGATGGTCGTTTTACCTGCGCCTGTTGAACCGACGAACGCGATCTTCTGGCCCGGTTTGGCGAAAAGACTTACTTTTTTGAGAACTAACTTTTTGTCATTGTAGCCGAAATCAACATCCATAAATCGGACATCGCCTTTGACTTGCGCATAGGTGATCGTTCCGTCGGCATGCGGGTGTTTCCATGCCCATATGCCGGTTCGTTTTGACGTCTCGGTTAATTGATTCGCTTTATTAAAACGCGCATTGACCAAGGTCACATAGCCATCATCTGTTTCGACTTCTTCATCGAAGATCTCAAAGATCCGACCGGCGCCGGCTAAGGCCATGATGATGGAATTGAATTGTTGCGAGATCTGCGAGATCGGTTGACTGAAACTGCGGCTCAACTGCAGAAAACTGGCCAATCCGCCGATCGTCAGTCCGCCGATCCCGTTGATCGCCAATACAGCACCGGCAATCGCTGTTAGGGCATAGTTGACGTAACCGAGGTTACCTAAGACCGGCATCAGAATATTCGCATAGATATGCGCATCACGACTGCTTTCAAAGAGACGTTCGTTGAGTTGGTCGAATTGAAGGATCGCTTGTTGTTCATGAGTGAACACTTTGACGACTTTTTGTCCTTCCATCATTTCTTCCACATAACCGTTGACCTTGCCCATATCGATTTGTTGGTGTTTAAAGAAGAATGAACTGCGTTTACCGATGTATTTTACGCAGAAGACCATGACGACACCGATCGCCAATACACTGAATGTCAGTGGGATATTGATCACGATCATCGCGATGATTACGCCCAAGATCGTGATGCCCGAACTGATGATCTGCGGTATTCCCTGTGAGATCATTTGGCGCAGTGTATCGATATCATTCGTGTAGCGACTCATCAGTTCACCGTGGGAATGGGTATCGAAATAACGGATCGGAAGTTTCTGCATGTGGGTAAACATGTCATCGCGCAGATTTTTCAGCGTTCCCTGGCATACATTGATCATCAAGCGGCTGGATACATAGATAGCGATGACCCCGATGAGATAGAGAACTCCCATCTTAGCCAAAGTGTTCAACAATCCGCTCATATCGGGATTCGATTGACCGATAAACGGTGCAATATACGAATCGATCAGGGTCTTCAGGAAAACTGTTCCGATGATTCCGACGACGGCACTGATCACGATACTCAGTACGATCATTGAGAATTGAAAACGATATTTACCTGTCATATAGGTTAATAATCGTTTGATGTTACGGACGGGATTTCCGTTCGTTGATTTAGTTGACATCGGAAATTCCCCCTTTCATCTGCGATTGATAGACATCACGATAGATTTCATTGGATTTCAACAGTTCAGTATGTGTACCGAACCCATTAAGTTTTCCTTCATTGAGAACGAGGATCTTGTCGGCATCTTCGATTGAAGATATCCGTTGCGCAATAATGATCTTGGTCGTCGCCGGGATCTCTTCACGAAATGCTTTGCGGATACTCTGATCGGTCTTGGTATCGACTGCACTGGTCGAATCATCCAAAATCAAGATCTTCGGTTGTTTCAGTAACGCTCGTGCAATGCAGAGACGTTGTTTCTGACCGCCGCTCACATTGACACCGCCCTGTTCGATATAAGTGTCATATTGCTCAGGAAATGATTGAATAAAATCATGGGCTTGTGCTAATTTACACACGCGGATGATTTCTTCATCGGTCGCGTGTTCGTTGCCCCATTTTAAGTTATCGCGGATCGTTCCGGAAAAAAGAACATTTTTCTGCAGTACGACGGCGACTTCATTGCGTAACGTCTCGATGTCATACTCACGAACATCAATGCCGCCGACTGATACTTGACCGTGCGTGACGTCATAAAGGCGCGGAATCAACTGGGCCAAGGTTGTCTTGGCACTTCCTGTTTCACCGATGATTCCAATCGTTTCACCGGAGTTGATGGTGAAACTCAGATCACTGAGTGTTAGGTTAGCTTCGTCATTCACATAACTGAAACCGACATTCGAGAAGACCACGGATCCGTTTTCAACCGTTGTGATCGGAACCGGTGAATTGACAAGATCACTTTTTTCTTGCAGAACTTCCGTAATTCGTTCAGCCGATGATTTTGCCATAACGATCATGACGAACACCATCGATAACATCATCAGACTCATTAGAATTTGCGACATATACATAAACAAGCTCATAAATTCACCGGTCGTCATGGCTCCCGTAATAATGAATTTCGCCCCGAACCATGATAGCAGTAACATACAACTGTACATGGTAAATTGCATGATTGGGTTGTTTAAGATGATGATCTTTTCAGCCCGTTTCGAAAAATCATAAAGTTGATTCGTTGAATCCTTGAATTTCTCTTCTTCATATTCTTCGCGCACAAATGATTTTACGGTACGGATCCCGGTCAGATTCTCTTGGATGACACGATTCACCAAATCATAGCGTTTGAACATTTTTTTGAAATTGGGATGGGCTTTCATCATAACGACATAGAGTAATATCCCGAAAAACGGAATCGCAAACAGAAAAATAAGCGACATGCGCGGATTGATGGTGTAGGTCATGATCGTCGCGAAAATGATCATCATCGGCGCTCTGACCATCATTCGGAGTACCATCTGTGCGGCATTCTGAACATTTGTTACATCCGTCGTCAACCGTGTAACTAAACTGGATGTAGAAAAACGGTCAATATTGGAAAATGAGAATTCTTGGATATTGTCGTACATACTTTTGCGTAGATTCTTGGAAAGACCGGCACTGGCGATCGCAGCGAATTTCCCGCCGAGATAACCGAAGCTCAACGAAAAAGCCATCATGACCAGCATGATAAGCCCGATGTTGACGATATATCCGATATCCGAATTAGCTAATCCGACGTCGATGACTTTGACCATCATAAACGGTAACAGTACTTCCATCAATACTTCCATCAGGACGAGTGTCGGTGACAGAATTGCCTCTTTTCGATAACCTTTAAAATTGTGTATAAATAATTTAATCATATATGCCCTCCTCTGTTTATACGACTAATCGTTGATTTCGTTGGATATCTTTTCCAAGATCGTAAATAGAATTTCTACTTCTTCGTCACTGAGTTTTTCTCTGAACTTGTTTTCGATCTTGTCGATCTCGATACGAACTTTCAGACGGATCGCATCCGCTTTCGGCGTGACGATCAATTTCTTTTTACGGCCATCACTGTCAGCACTGACACGTAAAATCATACCGTCATTTTCCAGACATTGCATGGCGCTGGTGATTGATGAACGGCGGATCTTGAATTCTTTTTCAATATCGGTCTGATAGACTTCACCGAATTCCGATTGTCGGTTGATATAACCCAACATACGTGCCTGCATACCGCTCACACCGAATTGCTGGATCGAATGGTCGATCGCACGACGAATCTGTGAGCTCACTTTATTGATTTCTTGACCAATATGTTTCGTTTCATCCATGGGTTGTATCTCCTTGTGATTGTTAGATATCTAACATATATTAGTACGATATCTAACATTTGTCAAGTTGATCGACTATAAACTCAAGTAGAATACGAGTACCGGGACGAATAAATATCCGATCGGTACACCCATTCCATTTTGATTTTGCGAATGGAATTTAATATTGATCAATTTCGGTTATAATCGAAACAAACTCTTAATTACCTAAGTATTTCGACTACAATCGATATTAATATTGATTATCATTTATATTTCGACTATAATCGAAATAGAGGTACAACTATGATCAAAAGAGAGCACTATTTAAATCTACTGCTACGATATAAAGATAAGCCGTTCATTAAAGTGGTAACCGGTCTTAGGCGTTCCGGTAAATCTGTCCTTTTGGATCTGTATATTCAAGAGTTAATTCAGCAAGGTGTTGATTCGGACCATATCCTAAAACTGAATTTTGAATTACCTGAGAACTTTCAAATAACGAACTATCTTGAACTATCAACCTTTGTTTTAGCGTGGGCTAAAGAAAAACATGGCACGTTGTATGTTTTTTTAGACGAAGTTGGCAGAGTCAGCGAATGGGAAAAAGCCGTCAATGGGTTTCACGCCTTAACTGCGTTTGATCTTTATATTACCGGTTCTAATGCCGATCTGTTGTCTTCCGACCTTTCCACCTATTTGGCAGGTCGATACATCGAGATTTTAGTACATCCGTTTTCCTATAAAGAATTCATTCAAGTTCATCCAAGCGCTACGTTCATGGATTATGTCGTGTTTGGTGGGTTACCTTCGATATCGGTTTTTGACCTCGATTATGAGTCTTCTATGACAGCGCTCAGAGATAGTTTTCAATCGGCAATTTTACAAGATGTCGTCCAAAGATACGGAATTCGAAATACGGTCGTGTTAGAAAAACTTATCATTTATCTTTGCGCGAATACCTCACAAACTTTTTCGGCTTTATCGATTTCCAACTATCTAAAGTCGCAACATATTACTGCAACTGTGGACACTGTTTTAAACTACGTCAATATCCTAACAAGTGCTTTCTTGCTTTATAAGGCCTCTCGTCAAGATATTATTGGGAAAGCCATCTTAAAAACAGAAGAAAAATACTTTATTGCTGACCATGGGTTTAGGGAAGCAATGGTGGGAAGAAACTCGAATTCAATTGAACTCATTTTAGAGAACATTGTATTCATCGAACTTATCAGACGCGGATATCAAGTGTACATTGGAAAAGTTGATCAGTTTGAAATCGATTTTGTCGCAAGTAAAAATGAAAAAAAAGAATATTATCAAGTATCTTACCTGCTGGGATCACAAAAAACACGTGATAGAGAATTTGAAGTGTTTCGGCGTGTACAAGATTCTTACCCAAAATTTGTGATTTCAATGGATGAGGTCAACTTTTCACAAGATGGAATTATTCATAAAAATATCGTTCAATTTCTGTTGGAAGAGTGAGTTCACTAAGATGAGTGTGATCAACGGTTGATGTTTTGATTAGTATTTCCTCTTTGTTAGTTTTAGCGCTGTAAAGTTCCTCAATCACAGAGGGGATTTTTTTGTTTACTGCTGCGTACTTTTATCTTTTCAAAAAAATAGATAGCTATCTCAAGTTTTTGAATAAACAACATAATCGATGGGTGAACATCATTCACGTCTCTTGATTCTATACGATTGATCAAATCCGGTGATCTATTGATCAGTCAAAAAAAGTCTCTACCCGCAGGCAGAGACTTTCGTATTAATTGATTAATGGTATCACGAAACTGAAATCGGTACCCTTTCCAAGAGTACTCGCCACTTGGACATCGATTGAATGGCGCTTAGCGATGTTGGAAACGATGGCCAACCCAAGTCCGCTTCCGGTCGGGTTATCCGCTGATGAGCGGACATATCGGGTAAAGATCTTGGCTTGTGTTTCTTCACTCATACCGGTACCGGTATCGTGAACGGTGAGGATCACATGCTTGTCGCGGACCACAGCTGTCACATCGATACTTTGACTGACCGGCGTAAATTTGACCGCATTGTCCAGTACCGCGGTGATCATCTGGCGTAAGCGATCGTAATCACCGTTGATGCGCCAATCACCCGCTTCGATATCGGAATTCAGTTGAACGTTTTTCGCCATCGCAAGTTGCTTGCCGGAACGGAGCGCATCACTGATGATATCGTGCAGATCGATCGTTTGCGTGACTAACTTGAAATCCGGATCTTCGAGTCGCGAGAGTTCAAGCAGATCACCGATCAAGCGGCTCATGCCGGCACATTCGCGAATCATCTGCGCGCTGACTTCCTGCGTGCTGCTTCCTTGCGGAAGCACTCCGTCACGTAAACCTTCGGCCAATCCACGGAGAACGGTGACAGGCGTTCTGAGTTCATGGGTAATATCAGCGATGAAATTCTGGCGCATTTTCTCCAGGTTAGCACTTTGACGCGAAGCTTCATCAAGCCGGTCCGAGAGTGTTTTAAGGTTATCGGTCAATTGACCGATCTCATCGTTGGAACGTGATTTCAAGTCGACCGAATAATTGCCGGATGTCATCAACAGGGCTGCTTCATTCATCTCGATAAGCGGCTTGGTGATTCGTTTGGAGAGGAAATAACCCAGTCCGATTGCCAGTATGAGTCCGATCAGTGAACTGATCAAGAGTAAAGTGATTCCTTTATCGGCGACGCCGGCGATCGTACTGGAGGATGCACTGACCAAGACGGCTCCGATGACCTGACCGGTTGCGGACAAGATCGGGGTTCCGACAGTGACGGTCTTTTCACCGAATAAGTCAGAAAGACTTTGCGTGCTCATTTTATTGCCGGCGAGTACACTTTTGACCATCACTTGCGCTTCGGTACTGAGCGTACCGATGTTTTGATGCATGCCCATCCCTTTATCATTGTTGGTTTTTAAGATCGTTCCCGTCGCATCCAGGATCCACACTTTCGAGTTGTTCAGATCACCGAGAATGGAAGTATAGGACATCATGGTGCGCATCGTGATGACCGATAGGTCATCTAACGATACGATCTGGGCGATATTATCGGCTCGGTTCGCCAAGGTGGTTTCGACGTTCTTGACGGTTTCATTACGAAACATCAGGATAAACATCACAGTCAGCACGAGTGCGAAAGAAAGAATGACCAAGACAAAATAGCCGATCAGTTTACGGGTAAAGCCGGATTTCATTCAGTTTCCTCTTTCGTTGTTTCAAATTTATAACCGACGCCCCAAATCGTTTTGATGGTCCATTTCGGATGATCGACGGTATCTAGTTTGGTACGTAAGCGCGTCATATGTGAGTCGACAGTTCTGGAGTCGCCGTAATAATTATAGCCCCAACAACTGTTTAATAACGCATCGCGAGAGAAAACATGCATCGGATTGGAAGCCAATGTCCAAAGCAGGTCGATCTCTTTCTTGGTCAGGTTGATTTCCGACTTATTGACATGAACGGTATAAGCATCCAGATCGACATTGAGATTTTCGATCGTCAGGGTGTTTTTACCGGAAGCTGTGGTTCTTTCCAACCGTCGCAGGATCGCTTTGACGCGGGCCATGACTTCTTGCGGAGAAAATGGTTTTACGATGTAATCATCGGCACCGATCTCCAGTCCCATGATGCGTTCAAAATCTTCACCGCGAGCCGTGATCATTATGATCGGTACATTGGACGTCTTGCGGATCTCTTTACATACGCTGAATCCATCGAGTTTCGGCATCATCACATCCAATAGGACGATGTCGAATGGATTTTCGGTTGCGATGCGCAACGCAGCGGCACCGTCTTTCGCCAGTACCACTGTAAATCCTTCTTTACGCGCATAACTTTCCAAGATGGAAGTTATTGATTCATTATCATCCGCTATCAGCATGTTTGGCATAGTATCACCTCTGTATATCGGTATTGTATCATTGATTTATGTCAAAAGTATGTCAAAGTAACTTTTGAAGAATATGTTTAAATGTGTTGAATTTTCACAGGTTTCGTCACACTTTCGTGATATATGGTCTTTATAGTAGAGAGTGTAAGAACCGCACGGTTCACAAAGGAGCTTTGAAAAATGAAAAAAGGATTCATACTCACCCTGATCGTCGCATCAGCAGCGATCGTAACGTTTACATCCGTTCAGGCATATGCGACGTACGTTCGTAAAACCATGCCGGAATTAGCAGCGGAAGTCACCGGTCAAACCGTCGATCAACTGATCGCCGAACGCGATACGACCGGTAAAACGATCGGTCAGATCTTGGCCGATGACGGTAAATTGGCTGAATTCAACGCCGCCAAACTGGCTGAGTTGAAATTACTGTTGAATGATGAAGTTACTTCGGGTAAGCTTACCCAGGCAGAAGCTGACGCGATCTATCTGACTCGCAGTACCAACGTTGCAGCCTGTGATGGTACCGGTGTCAACGCGCAAAGCGGCAGCGGTTATGGCATGATGGGCAGTAACTACGGAAGCGGTACAGGTACCCGTGCCGGCGGAATGATGGGCAATCGTAACAGAACGAATCAATAGTTCGAATCAACAAAAAAGCTGAAATCAATGATCTCAGCTTTTTTACTGTTTAATCGTTAAACAAAGAACTTCCGTTGGTCGCTATTACTTCTTTATACCAAGTGAAACTCTTCTTCTTCAATCGCTTGAAGGTACCGTTTCCCAGATCGTCCAGATCCACATAAATGAATCCGTAACGCTTACTCATCTGATTGGTGGAAGCGGATACGATATCGATCGGACCCCATGAGGTGAATCCCATTAGGTCGACGTCGTCAATTTTCATCGCATCCAACATGCATTTCATGTGTTGTTTAAAGTAATCGATTCGATAGTCATCATTGATGGTTCCGTCAGCTTCGACAGTGTCTTTGGCTCCAAGTCCGTTTTCAACGATAAACAACGGTTTACGGTAACGATCATAGAGTTCGACGAGCGAAATGCGTAAGCCGAGCGGATCGATCTGCCAACCCCAATCACCGGTCTTGATGTAGGGGTTCTTGATACCGAAAGTGGTATTCATATTGGTTAGTTCCAAGTCGCTCGGATTCGCGGCTGAACAGCCTGACGAATAGTAAGAGAAAGAAACGAAATCGACCGGATAGTCTTTCATGATCTCTTCATCGCCGACAAGCGTCTTGATGTTGATGTTGTGATTCTTGTAGAGAGCCAACAGATAGGCTGGATAAACTCCGAAGACTTGCGCATCGGCGAACGCCAAGGTATGACGTTGCGTCTGTTGTGCCAACAGAACGTCTTCCGGTTTGCATGTATACGGATAGAAGGTCAGTTTCGTCAACATACAACCGACTTGGCATCCCGGGATGATCTGATGAGCCATCTTTGTAGCCAGCGCACTCGCAACGAATTGGTGATGCATGGCTTGATAGATGACTTCTTCGAAGTTCTGATTCGGGAAACGATCTTCGATCAGAGCTCCGCTGGTGAACGGATGACGGATGATACTGTCGATCTCATTGAAAGTCAGCCAGTACTTCACTTTGTTTTTATAGCGCTCCAAGATGGTTTTAACGAACTTTGAGAACAGGTCGACAGCTTCGCGGGAAGCCCAACCGTTATATTCGGTCACCAAGTAAAGCGGCGGTTCTTAATGACTCATGGTCACTAAGGGTTCGATTCCGTATTTGGCACATTCGTCAAATACATCATCATAGAATTTCAGTCCTTCTTCACAGGCCGGACCGTTAGCGGTCGGATAGATGCGACTCCAAGCGATCGAGGTTCTGAAAACGGTGAACCCCATTTCCGCAAAGAGCTTGATGTCTTCTTTATAATGGTGATAGAAGTCGATACCGCGGCGTTTTGCGTATAAACTCAAATCGACGGCAATGAGTGCTGCATCGATATCGGCTGATGTAAATTCGTTGCTCTTTGCGTAATCGGTCACATCGACCGTCGGTTTGAAGGTCAAGCAGTCAGCAACCGACATCCCTTTTCCGCCTTCGTTCCATCCGCCTTCAAACTGATTGGCAGCCGAAGCGCCGCCCCAAAGGAAACCTTTGGGAAATGATCGTGTTGTTGTCATAATATCTCGCTTTCTTGTCAGATTATTTAGTTAAGAAGATGTTGATCAGAACGACAGTATAAGTCACACAGGTGATGGTTTGGATCATTCGTTCAGAATAAGTGAAAGTAGAATTTTTCTTCCATACGCGGTACATTCCGTAGGGTGGAAATAAGAATACCCACATGTAGGTCCAAAGTTTATACTTGGTAAACATTTTCACTTTTTCTTGTTCCATGTCGAGACGGTTCATTCTTTTACGAATACGATTGATGTTTTTTTGTGTATCGTTCAGTTGAACGCCCGGTGCTGCTTTAGGTTTCTTTTGTTTGGCTCTTCCCATGATTTCACTCTCCTGATCCGTTATTCGCGAAGAAAACGGATGACGTAATGTTTGCATCTACATCTTATTTGACTGTGCGTTGTTTTTCAACTGCTAATGATTACTTTGAAAGAATATGCCGTTCTTTTTAGCGGGGTTCCAATGATATTGAAATTTTGTTTCCCATAAGTAATAAAAACTGCTGAGAGCATTTGAGCGTTATCAGCAGTTTTATCCTTGTTAGATTAAAGAGGTAAGATTAAGCAGCTGATTCTTGAGATAAAGCAGCTTCTTCAACTGCTTGACGGTTTGAGATCAGAACGAACGGAGTGTAGATGGCAACGGCAATCAATACACACAGACCTTGTACAATAGCTGTTCCGACATGTCCGCCGGTCGCAAGGAATGCCTGTAATACCGGAGGTGTTGTCCAAGGAACGTTATAGGCCATAACCTGAGCGACACCGATTTTCGTCATGTAGAAAGCGAAAGTAGCCGTAACTGCAGGAGTGATAACGAACGGGATAGCCAAAATCGGGTTCAATACGATCGGAAGACCGAAGGTCATCGTTTCATTGATATTGAACAATCCCGGAGCAATGGATAACGTTGCGATTGCTTTGTAGTCTTGACGTTTCGAGAACAAGAAGATCGCGATGATCAAGCCACCCGTGATACCGGCACCGGTGAGCGTGGTGAAACTTGACCGGAAGGATTCATTTAAGATGTTCGTAGGAACAAGACCGGCTGTAACGGCTTCGGTGTTTTGCGCAAGAGCCAATAACATCGTAGCTTGGTAAACAGGCTTTAATACTTGTGTGCCATGTATACCGACTGTCCACAGTAAGGTGGAGATGAAGAAGATAACCAAATAACCCGGTAAACCTGTCAGGATTCCGGCTAAAGGAGCTTGTATCCATTTTGCGATTGCATCATAGAAGGTGTAACCGACGACTTGTTGGAAGATCTGTCCGAATGCGGCAATGATGATGATCGTGAAGATAGCAGGGAATAAAACATTAAATGCTTTGGCAACGTTCGAAGGAACGGTTTCAGGCATTTTGATTTCTAATTTTCCGCTGTCTGTCAATTTGACATAGATTTCGGTAGAAACGATCGCTGTGATCATACCCATGAACAAGCCTTGCGCATTAGTGAAGTTACTGGCCAAAACGTTTGAGATTTTAACGACTTCTTTGGTTGACGATAAGCCTGTTGCTGTTGTAGCGCATAATACGATATAACATGACAGAACGACGACCGGAAGGATTGTTTCAGTGTGACCGTAGTCTTTTCCCAATTCAACGGCGATCAGGAATACTAAGCCGATTGCGAAGAATTGCAGAGTGGCATAGTTCGCGGCTGTGAACATCGGTGTCAGTTTTGACAACCAAGCCATACCGGATACATTAGCTAAGCTGATTCCCGTGCTGGAGGTTGACAATACTACGTTTAGAATAAGTGTGAAGAAGGCGCCTCCGATGATGATCGGCAGCAATGCGGTAAAACCGTTTTTGATTGCATTCATATACTTGTTTGTTTGCAAAACTTCAGCGATAGTTAACAAGATTTCAATTAATTTGTCTTTCATAATTTTCTCCCTTCATATGTTGGACATAAACATTCCCTTACCTCTTAAAACGAAAGGTGATGCCTGAATGTAATATAAATGTTTTTACCGTATAACACAATACGTGTCCTCTCGCTTGGTATAAACTACCAAATATTTCTTGATAACGCTTGCTAAACGAAAAATTAATTTCAGAAACAGGGTCAAATGAGCTTTTTTATGATCATTTTGTAAGAACAATTTATCAAATAATAAGTGAAACTTCAAGGATGATAGCCTTTTCAGACCGATAATTGCCCCTCTTTGTGGGATAGTTGTGTGATTTTGCTGATTTTTCCCTACAATCCGTTACAACTAATAAAAGAGAGAACGCGTGTTCCCTCTTTCGGTAAATCATGTTTTTTTTGACTTAGAAATGGGTATAACGTACGCCTTCTGCTTCCAACTTTTCGATGGCGGCAGTGAATTGCGGTAAATATGCCTTATTGGCAACTAACATTTCATCCAATAATTCCTTCGCTACTTTACCTGATGTGATCAGCGGATTCAGGGTGAAAGCTTGCAATGCTTTACCGTAATTACCGGTAATAGCTGCTTCGATGGTACATTCTTCCATGGCTTTTTGAATCTGAAGCGTTCCGCGGGCGGAAGGTTCGAATTTACCCCAGTTGAGCGGAACCGGTCCGTGGCTGGTGATGATGGAGGATACTTCGACGATGCAATCATAAGGAAGATCGGCAAGTGCACCGTTATTCAGTGTACTTACGACCATGACCGGACGTTTGTCGTTCTGGATGGAAACGATGACTTCGCAGGCTGCATCACTGTAGTGGGTACCGCCGCGTTTGGTAAGTTGTTCAGGCTTGTAGTTGAGTTTCGGATCTTTGTATAGTTCAAATAACTCGGCTTCGGTCTTTTTAACAATCTCAGCGCGTGTCTTGTGTTCTTTGAATTCTTCCGTCTCTGTTTCTAACATATCACCGGTAATGTAATAGTAGCGGTGGTAGCTGCACGGTAATAAATGAAGATCTTTGACTTGGTCGAAGTTCAACGGAATATTACGGATATTCTTCATACCCTCGTATTTGTTTTTGTTTTCCGGTTTGTAGAGTTCTTCGATAAAGAAGTCGGTCAATTCGACGCCTTCTTTATTCCAAACACGGTGATAATGCATATGGTTCAATCCGGCGAACTTGTGGAACAAGGTCGTATCGAATTCAGGTAAACCGACGATGGCGTTTTCAGTGTTCATGTTGTTCAACGGAACGTTGCACAAGCCAACAGTCTTATTCCATTTACCGTATTTGATCGCTGCTTCCGTGATCATTCCCGACGGATTGGTGAAGTTGATCAACCAAGCGTTCGGACAAAGTACTTTCATATCTTCGATGATTTCAAGAATAACGCGGACGGTACGGAATGCTTTGAAGATTCCTCCGGCGCCGTTGGTTTCTTGACCGATCATACCGTAACTGAGCGGAATGCGTTCATCACGGATACGTGCGTCCAATAATCCGACGCGGAACTGTGTGGTAACGTAATCAGCATCTTTCAGCGCTTCTTGACGATCTAATGTAAGATGAATAACCCAATCCAATCCGGCTGCATCAACCATGCGTTTAGCCATGGCTCCGACGATGGCCAGTTTTTCTTTGCCTTCTTCGATATCAACGAACCAGATTTCTCCGATGTTGAGCTGATCCTTGCGTTTGATGAATCCTTCCATTAATTCCGGTGTGTAGCTTGAGCCGCCGCCGATGGTAACAATTTTTACTTTTTTAGACATAGTTTTCCCTTACCTTTCGAGGGTATTATTCCATATCACTTCTGCTAGTTCAAATAAAAACAAGCAGTTCGGAAAATCCTTCCTAACTACTTGTGTATTCAAGCGTTTTACTGGCAATTTATTTCAGAGGGTCGATATATTCACCGTTATCACTCAATAATTTTCCTGTCTCATACAATAACTTAACATTCTCATTGTAGTCTTTGGCGAATATTACCGCATATAGACAATCTGTTAAATAGGTCATGGCCGTACGGGAAGCGAAGGATCCCATCTTGGTGGCACGACCTTCGAAATTATCCAGCAACAACGGATAATCGGCTTGTTTAAAGACCGGACTGTTGCGGTTGGCACAGATCATGACGACTTTGGTTCCTTGTGCATGTACGTTTTTGACCCAGTTGCGAACACGGACACTGTTTCCGTAATGGGATATGACGACAGCTATCTCATTCTTAGGTTTCTTTTTCTTATAGACTCTGTCAAAGCCGACCAGTGAATTACTGACGCACAGCATGCCGATTCTTTTTAATTTATAGTGAAAATCTTCTGCGATCAACAGTGATGGTCCGACCCCGAACAAAGAAACGATATCCGCATTATAAATAGCGTCGGCTGCTTTTTGGATGCCTGGTAGATCTAAGGTATTATAAACGTCCGTCAGTGCTTGGTAGTGAAGGTTGAGGAAGATTTTGGAAATATCCTCGATACTCGCTCCGATTTGGATCGGCATGTCGACTTCGATCCGATCTTCATTGATGACAAAGGTATTGATCTCAATCGCCAATTTGATTTTAAAATCACTATACCCCTTCATTCCTAGTTTCTTGCATAGACGTACGATAGATGAAGGCGAAGAATACGTGGCGACAGCCAAATATTCGACAGTCATATCCGTCACTTTTTTGGGATTCTCAAGAATGTAATGCACGATCTCCAGTTCGGCATTGGTGAAGATCGATTCATCTTTCAGTAGATTCAGCATTAACATTGGATCACATCCCTTTGTGTTATTATACACCATCTGCTTTATCCAAGTGTGAGTTTCTCACAAGCGAAAAATTCCGGAATTCAATAATGAGTTAACTAAGTACGTATTTCTCGAGATAATCCGCAACTCCGTCTTCGTCACAACTCAATGTAACGGCGTCTGCGATGTCTAAGATATCTTGTGTTCCGTTACTCATACATACACCGATTCCGCAGTCACGGATCATTTCCAGGTCGTTGGTGGTATCTCCGAACGCTAACACATGAGCCATGTCGGTACCGATGGTTTCGCAATACTTGGCGATCCCGATGGATTTAGACAGATCGGGATGAATGATCTCGTAGAGATCTTTTTGACTTTTGAAACCACGATAGTTCTTGGACGGATGAGCTACCATAAATGCTTCGACTTCATCCATCCGATTTTCAGGTACTGTAAATACGATCTTACCTTGCGGTCCGGTGAGGATGTCGTTCATATTGACGATGACCAACGGAACACGACTGCGGTTGGCGATCGAGACGACTTTACTGTCAGGCCGCTGGGCATAGATACCGGTTCTTAATTGTAGGCAGGCGTTCAATTTCAAACCGCTGAAATCTTCCAGGATCTCATGTAAGACCGGAAGTTCCAATAAGAGAAACTCTTGTTCGATTTTGGTATGCATATCTAAAAACTGTCCGCCGTTCATACCGATGATCCCGTCCAGGTTGTTTTCAAGTCCCCAGTTACGAATCATGGCTTCGATCCCGAAGATCGGACGACCGGAGGCGATGAGAAATTTGATGCTTTTGGCGCGAATGGCACTGATGGCGTTCAGGGTCCGTTCGGTGAGGATTTTTTGGGTTGTCAGTAAGGTATTATCCAAATCACAGACAACTACTTTGATGTCTTTCATAAGTTTCCACTCTCGTAAATGTAACTAGGCTAGGTCTTCTCCGTTGGAGGCGATGACCTTCTTGACCCAGTCAAATGAATCTTTCTTTGTTCTTTTGAGCGTACCGACGCCCAGATTGTCTTTATCGACATAGACGAAACCGTAACGTTTCTTCATTTCACCGGTTCCGGCCGAAACGATATCGATCGGTCCCCAGTAAGTATACCCCATCAATTCGACGCCGTCTTTGAGTGCTTCTTTCATCGCGTTGATGTGATCGCGGACATAGTTGATACGATAAGGGTCATGGATCTTCCCGTCGGCACTGAATTCATCGTTCGTTCCAATCCCGTTCTCAACGCAGAATAACGGTATTTCATAGCGATCATACAGTTCATTGAGGGTATAACGGAAACCGACCGCATCGATCTGCCAACCCCACGGTGTGGACTCCAGATACGGATTGACCAGACCGTCGTCACCGCCGGTATCACCGTCAAACGAACCTAAGTATTGGTGGGTATTGGTACGATAGTAACTGAAGCCTAAATAATCATTGGTGTAGGTCTTAATCAGTTCAAGATCGCCGTCTTCCATGATCACGTGAACATCGTTCTCTTCCCAGATCCGTTTCGCATACGCCGGGTATTCTCCGCGCAGCATCACGTCCGGAAAGAACAGCGATCTTCTGCGTAACTGCATTGTATCGAAGACATCTTCCGGACGGCAGGAATTCGGATAGACGTTACTGAGGGACATCATGCATCCGATCAGGGCATCCGGCATTAGTTCATGACCTAATTTAACACAGAGTGCGTTGGCCACAAACATGTTGTGGCTGGCTTGATACATCGTGTTGGCTTTATTCTCGGCTTCGGTATAAAAGATCCCACCGGCAGCGCCCGGGATATTACGCATGTTGTTGATCTCGTTGAAGGTCATCCAGTATTTCACTTTACCTTTATAACGATTGAAGATCGCGCTACAGTAGTTCATGAAGAAACCGACTAATTTGCGATTGCGCCAGCTGCCGTATTCACTCACTAAATGTAAGGGTGTTTCATAATGCGAGATCGTTACGACCGGTTCCATGCCGCGTTTGATCATTTCATCGAATAAGTCGTCATAGAATTTCAATCCTGCTTCGTTGGGTTCGGTTTCATCTCCGTTTGGAAAGATGCGACTCCAAGCGATGGAAGTTCTGAAACAATTGAAGTTCATTTCTTCCATTAAGGCCAGATCATCTTTATAGCGATGGTAGAAATCGATCGCTTCATGCGTCGGGTAGTACTTTCCGCTGATCAATTCAGCATCGAAATCACCTCGAACGCCATGCGGAAAAGCATTAGATATATCCAGTCCTTTTCCGTCTTCGCGGTAAGCGCCCTCAGCCTGATTGGCTGCGATCGCTCCGCCCCATAGAAAATTCTTCGGTAAAACGGTGTTTTTATTTGTCATTTTTTGTCTCCTTGTTGTCATTATGTCATCAATATATTTGTTGAACAAGACTCCCTAATCCAATGGGTATTTTGTACCGAGATTTCGAAATTATAGTCTTCAAGTGAGAAATTATCTTTCACTATTCGTTCTTCTTGATTCGGTTCTCTGAATGATTCTGCCGAAATCTCCAAACCCTCTTCACAGACTGAATGAGTGTGATAAAATGAGAGCGTCAAGGAGGATGTTGAACTATGATCGTTGTAAATGCTGCGATGCGCAGTGATGAAATTGTAGAAGCCGTATTGAAGATGGAAGGTAAAAACATCAAGTTTCTTAAAAAAGTCGGATTGAAGCATTATTTTGAGAGTGACAATGAAGCCGTCGACGGACCTGACATCAAGAAGATGTTGAAAGTCACACCACGCTTTGCTGCTTTATATACAGCTGTTTCAGTCGAATAACCTTATATATAGAAAAGACCGAGAAGATTATTTCTCGGCCTTTTTGTTTGTTGATTTCGCTGCTTTCTTGGCATCGATCTTATCTAAATTGTTGAATCGCTTATTTACCAACCACGCAAAGAATTTCTTACGTAAGGTGATTTTGTTGCGTTCATCATCGAACACTTGAAATAACTTAGTGATTTCACCGGTATAGTCATCAACGACGACCCATCCGGCTCCTTTTGCTTCCCCTTTGAGGATCGGGCGGCCATCTTGCGGAAGAAACAGATAATAGTCTTTGGTATCATCCAGCATGATCAACAGGTTATTACGGATACCGATACATTCATAAACGGTATCGTGCGTCAGATCATGAATACCGGGATCCCCGACAAAGAGCAGACGTCCGATCGATTCGACTTCTTCAAAACGACTTTCATCGGTGATATAACGTTGTGTTTTCATACGGACCTCCTACCAAACGATGTTGGATAGTAATAACATTCCCGGAATGGTAAACAAGCATAGGATCGTTGATAAGCTGACGATGCGCGCACCGTATTCGTAATCCCCTTCATATTGTTGAGCGAACATGGCTACCATGACACCGACCGGTGCACTGGCCGCGATGAGGATCACCATTTTGATATCGTGATACGAATTCGGGACCAATTTCAGAGCGAAGAGGATGATCAATGGTACAACGATCAAACGCATGAAACTGACGACGTACGCTGCTTTACTGGTAAATACTTCGACTAAGTTACTTTTGGCGATAAACGTACCCAGTACGATCATTGCCAAGGGAGTGTTCATGGAACCGACCTTAGCAATCGCATCAGCGATCGGAGCTACTGGTTTGAGTGGGCTGATAAAGACGATCAGGCCGATGGCCGTACCGATCAGCGCAGGGTTGAACAACATCAGTCTCGGTGTGATGAGACTGCGTTGACCCGAGATGAGATAGACGCCCACCGTCCAGACAAAGAGATTGAAACAGATCAGAAAGCCGGTCAGATAGAAGACATATTCGACCCCCAACAATCCGGTAACGAGTGGAATACCGATGAAACCGGCATTTGAGAAAGCGATAGCGAACTGTTCCAAGCGATGACTCTTTCCGTAAATCAGCCGGGCAATGCCCAATCCGATCAAGATAACGATCGTTGAAAGGACGATCGTGAATCCTAATTTTTTTAATTTGGATGCGTTGAAGGCAAAATTAAATGCCGTGATGATCGTACATGGACCACATATTTTGAGTAGGATATTGGAAACTTGTTGCGTTCCCAGGTCATCCATAAACTTGTAGTAGTAGATAAAGTAGCCGAATCCCATCATCACAAACATCATGGTGATCTGGTTCAATATCGTCAATCCTATATCCATTTTGACCATCTCCTGACTAACTTATTTATTATATACTAAGTGGGTTGGAAATTTCTTCCTAATTACACAACGTTTAACCAACAAAGTAGGTAAATTATTCAATAATAAAACCGGATTCCGATAGGGTTAACTGTCGGATCCGGTTTAGTTCAGTCATAGTAAGAATTATTGTCCGAATTTTTCGTACATGTCGACGAATTCTTCCGATAGGATACTGAACGCTTCAGCACTCATCAGCTGATCTTCCGCATGGATCAAAAGTAAACCGATTTCGGTCTTTTCGCCGTTGGCTTCTTTCATGATCAATTCGGCATGAGCGTGATGACCTTCAACGAAAACCTGTTGGCCTTCTTTGATCATCGTACGGGCTGCCTCGATATTTCCTTGTTTAGCTTCTTGGATGGCTTCGATGTACACCGATCTTGCGGTTCCGCAAGCCGAGATGATCGAGAAACAAATCATTTCCATACCTTCCATGTTATTCACCGATTGCTTTCTTGACAACTTCCATAACGCCGGCACCGTTCATGGTTCCGTACATTCTCATTTCGATGGTATCGATGACCTTGTCAGGATAAGCAATTCTCAATTTAGCTAAGTTGAACCGTACTTGCGGCCCCAGTAAAACGATATCCGCTGTCGGAATAACATTTGCGGCTTCAGCCAATGCGTAGGCAGCAATTTTACATTCATAGTTCATTTCAACAGCAGCTTTTTGCATTTTAGTAACCAACAAACTTGTGGACATGCCGGCAGCGCAGATTAATACGATATTTTTCATAGATGTCACCTTTCGAAGTACTCGCGATAGTACATAAAAAATTATGTGTTGAGTCTTCTCTTTGGAAATTATATCATGTAAGACTTCCGAGACAAGAAAAAGGTGCGAAACTTTCTTTCCGTTTTATCGTCGAATTAGGGAAAGATATGAAAGAATTTTCTTGTTGTAAATGATAATTTGATCCGTATTATGGATAATCTTAAATCAGTTTGATACAAATCAAGTTATTTATCTTTAAATAGAAAATTCCTTTAAGTCTACTTTAAGTCGGAAATTTCTAACTTGTTAAAAATCAATAATCCTCTATATGAAGTAATTAATTACCAAAAAGTGAAAACGCTGAGAATAATTAGTTGCTTTATTCTCAAACTCTTTTCTGCCGTTCTTACGAATAAATATACTCTATCTAAAATATGATCTTACACAGACTAGTTCTTCTCACTTAGTATTTTTAATATCTCATTCCCATACTTTTCTGCTTTGATTTTATCGAATCCTTTGATTTTCATTAAGTCGAATATATTTTTAGGATTACTTTTGATAAGATCTTCCAACTGAGAATTACTAAAAATATAATATGCTTTTATACCTTCTATTCGGCTCGTATCAAGTCGGTAATTCTTAAGAGCTTTATAAACTTCAGTCTCTTCAATATTGGTTTCCACAATAATTTTCGGAACTATTATCTCTTTTACAGGGATAGTCGGTTTAGGATCAGGTAAGATAACTGGTTTTGGCTTCTCAACAATAGGAACAGGAACTACTATTTTAGGTGCTATCTCAATTTCAGGAATAACATATTTCTTTGTGTAATCAGTTCTCACTGATTTATGATATCTCATAAAAAGATCTGCTCTGCTTAGCATTTCATCTTTTGTCAGACTTAATTGATCGCTTTGATCCAATAAGCGCTTGATATAGTTGATTAGTTGATCAGCACGGATGATTTTATCCTTAACCTCTTTCTTAGCAAACTTCATATTGATGACCGTTTTTGGATTTGCTAAAACAACGATTGAACGATACATGTTATTAAATTGTTTTTCCGCTAGTTTACGCAATATAACGTTTTCTTTTGATGAACACCAAATGCTTCTGAGCAAATCACAATGTCTCATATTCTGAGTGATCGGACTATAAATGCCCTCTTTTTTATATTTTCCAAAGAAAGACATGGTTCTGATAAAATCTCCGTTATTGTTAACTTCAATATTTCCAAACAAATTTTTACATTCCAATACCAATACAAATTTGTTTGTGATTATCAGATAATCGATTTGAGCACTTAACCCTTCGAAAACAAGATTAAGATCATGCAATATCAACATTGGAATATGACTGTTATTAAGCTCATATGCCACTGTTTCTTCACCATAGATCCCATATTCCAGCATTTTAATATCATTACTGATCTGCGATTTCATTGATTCTGGTACTTTAGTTAAAAGAACTTCCAACTGTTGAAGTTGAGTGTCTGCTTCACTATCTTGTTTAATAAAGCATGGACCTCGCAAATTACCTAAACTTATTGATTCAACAACCGATTTTAACAGATTCATTTTTTCCCCTCTTTAATGTTCCTGTATTTTTTGATGGCAGTAAGCAATCCAATGGTTTGAACATATATTCAATTATGATCTCATACAAAATCATTCCTTAAAAAATAACTACATGATATTTAGCGTTGATTCTGGAAGCATGTAAATTCTTTTCTTACTTGTTGAGCGTAACAGTTCAAAAGCACTCTAACCTATTAGATAAATAATAACACATTTACCGTATTCGATAAAATATTCAATTAAGATTCTTAATGAGGAATGTTGATAATTTGTATAAAAAAAGAATCTTTAGTAGTTTCACTTATTAGCGATGTATAGATTACGCTAAATTGAAAATAGTAAAGACTCCTCTAGAGTATGAATAACAACAGAAACAACCTAAATCAATATAGATCATTCATAAATACTATCTAATATTTTAATCTACTGAGAATTCAACGTATGTTTTTCATATTTAAAGAATGTTCTTTTTACTTCCATCCCGTTTCTTAAATAGAAACGTTTCCCATTTTCTTCAGTCGATTTGAAAAATACTTTGTAGACACCCTTTTCATACATAGATTTAAACATTTCATTAATTAGGATTTCACCAAGTTTATAATTTCTAAAATCCGAGCTTACTCCAAAAGGTCCAAAACGACTTTGATTATTATCAATTGAAGCTCTTGAAACGTAACCAACGACTAGATTCTCTTTTCTACAAATTATAATTGTATCAGTTGCTTTACCGTTCTTTATTGCATCGATCACAGATCCTGTCCAACTTGTAGAGAAATTGTTTATTAACATTGAGAGTAATGAATAAGCGATTTCATCATGGTAATTTTCAAAAATGAATCCTTCATTCATCAATAGATTCTTTTTTTGTAAAACACTGGTTGGTATTTGAAATCCTTCTAAATTCCTTTCCATCCAATATGAGGCTTCTTTCCTTATGTATCCATATTTTTCAAAAAAGTGAACAGCTGCTTCATTGTCTTTATCTATACCGCTATAAATATAACTTGGTGAGTACATTGCCAAGATAATATTTTTTGTTCCCAATTTTGAAAATCTATTTTCTAGTTCGTGTAAGAGTAAACTTCCTATGCCGCATTTTTGACTATCATTATCAACAACTACCAGTTTAATCCATGCAGTGTCAGTTTCTAGTCCTTTGGTATTATGCGGGTATTTTCTTTTGATTCCAAAGACAAAACCGATTAATCGATTTTCTTTCAAAGCAAGTAAAAATAAACTAGAATCAAAGTTTAAATCACATATGTGCATTTTGACGAAATTTTTTACAGATGTTTTGTCTAATGGTAAATTCTTATTCCAAATATTAACGATTTGCGGGATATATTCATTTGAGAAGTTCGAAATTTTGATTTCATTAGTCATAAAGTAAGTACCTCTTTCTATATTATATTCGTGAAGGTTTCAAAATAATCAATGGCAACCAGATATAGTTGATTTTCGCAATGATATTGTTCTGTGATTCTTATACAACAAAGAGTAATAAACATTTTGCTTATTACTCAAGGCATTTGATCGATTAATCAAATCAAAATTCGCAACTTATTCTACTGGATCGTCCCAGCCTAATAAATTACAGATCACAAATCCACTTACGTAGGCAATCAAGATTCCTACGAAATATAAGGGGATATTGTTGGTGATAAAACCAAGTGGGAGTCCGCCTAATTCAGGGACCAACGCTGCTACTTTCATTAAAGCAATTGCGCTTCCGGCAATAGCTCCACCGATACACGAAGCAATGAAGGGTCTGCCTAAAGGAATTGTACATCCCCAAAGCAATGGCTCTCCGATACCCAACATACCTACCGGCAAAGCATTTCTGATAGTCTTCTTGAGTCTTTTATTCTTTGTTTTAAGATAGACAGCGAATGAAGCTCCGACTTGTCCTGCACCAGCCATCGCTGTGACCGGTAACAAAAATGTAACACCGAAGTCCGATATAAGTTGCGTATTGACTGCGATCAATCCATGATGCATCCCAGTTACAACGAGCGGGAGATAAACTAATGTCGCAAATCCAGCTAAGATAGGTACATTATAAATAATATAACTTACGAAGTTTCCGATCGTTGTGGAAACGAATCCGCCTAACGGTTGGAAAACCACTAATCCAACAACCGTCATAATTACAATTGTAAACAACGGAGTTAGGAACATATCAAGGAAATCAGGCATGAACTTACGGATAGCTTTTTCAACAATCGTTGCCAAACCTGCGACAACGATGACCGAGATAACTCCGCCTAGTCCCGGAACGATCGTAACTCCAAAAATAACTGCACCGGCAATTCCTGAGCTGGTAAGTACGGCAGCTAAGACTGCCCCGATGATCGGAGTTCCGCCATAAACTTTGGAAGTGTTATAACCGACAATGATTGGTAACAAGGTAAATACAGAGTAGGCAACTGTTCCCATAATTTTTCCAAGTGAAGTATCTTGAAAACCCGGTATGGCCACATAAGTCGATTCAAATATGGCAACTAGAAGTCCGCAAGCTATGAATGCCGGAATAATCGGAATAAATATCTCTGAAATTTTCTTTAATGATTGTTTGATAGGAGTCTTATTTTTCTCTGTTGCTTCCTCTTTTAGCAAAACACCTTCATCAACTGAATTGACACTTAGACCTGTTATAAGTGTCATCTCTTGAGAAACTTTAAAACTTTTCCCTGGACCAACGATGATCTGAATATTATTCCCTGAAATTACTACACCTAAAACACCTTCCAATTGCTTAATCTTCTCTTCATTAACATTTGAGATATTCGTGACTTTAATGCGAAGCCTTGTCATGCAGTTTTCAAGTGCAACAATATTATTCTTTCCTCCTAATGCTTCAACTAAAATTTTTGCGAATTCACTATTATTGTTTGCCATGATCATTTTCTCCCTTCATGATAGTTGATCATTTAATTCCATTCGAAACACTTCATTTGATCTTCAGAATAGTTGCAAATTGTACTTTCAATTAATTTCTACTATCATTCTCCTTTCATTAGTAGTTCTATAATTTGATAAATAATCCTAATGAGCTTTATCTACTATTGGATATTCTAGCAGCATCCAATATTTTTAAAGTACTTCGGATTATTCTCTAATTACGCTTGATTCATCGAATTGATGCATCTGCTTATATGAATACAAAGGTATGTTTTCTCTGAATCAGTGATTACATAATTGTATTCACTTTTTAAATAATCAGAGATTCTCTCAACACACAATTGTGATTGTGGGTGTCTGCCCTTAAACAATTCTTTGATTTCATCATCGTCATTAATGACTCTATTCATTTTCATTCTTCGTGCAAAGAAATTGAGATGTGTTAACAATCGAAGATAATCAAGATTATCGGTATTGAATTTAAATTGGAAGAAGTTTTCAATCAGAGAGATGATTTCATTGATCACTAACATCGTATTAAGTACTTCATTCACATCCGAACTGCTTGAGCTGGCATTTATTATATGCAAAGCAATGAAACCAATCTCGCTATCCGGTAGTTTTATATTCATATTTTCTTCAATATACGTAACTACTTTTTTGGCCACATTATATTCATCTTTATATAAAAGTTGAATTTCAGTAAGCATTGGACAAGGAAGAATAATGTTTTGTTGAAGTCGTTCGATTGCAAAATTAAGATGATCAGCTAATAAAACATAAATAGATTCATTAAGATCTCTGCCTAGATCTTCTTTTGCATATTTTACAGTTTGATCAACGAAGGTAATATAAAGAGGTGACATCTTAGATAGCGTAACGAATAATTTCTTGTATAGATCCACTGAATTAGTTGTAAACACTTTTTCAAAAAGAACAGGATCGATTTCTGCACCTTGTCGCTTGCCAAACCCAATACCAGTACCCAACGCTATAAATTCGTTATTGTTCGAGTCTCTTGCAATAATGGCGTTGTGACTTAATATTTTTTCAATTCTGCACTTTTTCATGTTTATCCTTTCATTGTGTCGATTTCAGCAATTACCGACATTCCTTTTATGACTATTCCATCAGGTTCAATAGTCAAATTCCTTGATCCAAGATTAGTAACGATTATTAACACATCTGAATTCAAATTGTGTTCCTTGAAGATTTTATGATTAACTCTTATTAGAGGATCACCAACTTTGACTTTCTTATTCAAATCTGTCAATATTTCAAATCCTTGTCCTTCAAGAGTACAGGTATTCACTCCTACATGAACAAGAAGTTCCATTTCATCATTTTCTATCATCAAAGCATGCTTAGTGGTTGTAATGACTCTAATAAACCCAGTTATCGGTGAAACAACTATTTCATCTAGTGTTCTAATGGCGACACCATCTCCTACCAACCTCTTACTGAATGTCTCATCACAAACTTTCTCAATAGAATAAGTACTTCCATTAACAGGTGAGTATATTTTAATATCATGATTTCTTCGAAATAATTTGAACATTTTTTCTCCTTTAGTACAAAAAAAGGCATGAGTAGAGAAATCTAACTCATGCCTTATTAAATAAGTCGCACGTTATATTTTTATTATAGAGTACACTTTTACGTTTGTCAAACAAGTTTGATAACGTTTACAGAATTTTATAATATCTACTCTTTTATAAATTAAATAAATTGTTTTCAAGATATTTGATGAAAAATAAGCAATCTTATTTAGATTAAAACTTATATAGTTAAATCCAATTTTCACACTGAGAGATAGCAATTCAAATATTTTTCTATAGGTACCCAAATTCCAACAATTGACTCAAAACTACCCGAAACATAGGTTTCTAGTGAAACTCAAATGATGTAAAAGTATTCATGCAATTTGGCTCACTGTTAATTTTTATGTTAGAAAAAAGGATTGCATCGAGTGGGATCCTAAACCAATAGTAAACGAAATCAGTTCTATCTAAATCCTTGTGTGAATAAAACTTGTATAATCGTTATTTGCATATGCATTCGGATCTTTACCATTTAGTTCAGGTATAAACACCGAAAGAATTTGAATCACAAGTGTCATTCCCAGTACTGATTGAGTCACCGGATATTGTTTAATATTGATTACCATTCCATCATCAATCTGTTCTACACAGTTAATCATCATGACATGTTTTGTTTTCTGTTTCAAATATTCGAAAGTCTTAACAATATCTTCATTCCCAAATGCGCTGTTCAGTAGTATTACGTGACTATCTTCGTTAATTGAACGATGCATACCATGAGAGAATTCTTCAATATCATTAGACATTGCTGGAATGCACATTGTTTCCATTAGCTTTAGTTGGCCTTCTAGAGCTGTTCCGTAATTCATTCCATTTCCTAAAACATAAACATTTTCCATTTTATTGCCGAATTTTGTTTTTTTGCACCAGTCTATTGTGTTATTGATGATCTCTTCAAAATCAGCAATAGCACTACGAAACTCGTCCATAATGTTTTGCCTTTCATTTTCATTCAAGATACCCTTCGCGCAACCTAATAATAACCCTGTAAACATCAACAGCAACAATGTTGAACTGTATCCTTTTGTTTTAGCATTACTATCTTCTATAGCACACTGTAAATACAACGTATCGTTAGACAACTTATCAACCGGTGTTCCGAGAACATCAGTCAGTGTCAAAATACGATATCCCTTTTGTCTCGCTAGTTGCATTGCATCGATCGTTCCTCGACTTGTGCCTGTTTGAGAAATTGTTACTACTAGTGTGGTTTCTCTACTTTCCAGATCAATTGATGGACAGTTATAAATAAAATTTGAAGGTGAATAAATATGAACTTTAACCTTTGAAATTTTAGAAATAAAACTAGAAACTGCCATAGCCGCATTATATGAGCTTCCATGACAGACAAAATACATAGATTCAATATTTTTGTATTTAGCTATCTGTTGATCAATACCTTCAGTTTGAAGTATTTCTGATAAAATTTCTTTTTCTTGAAAAATATATTCCCACATAATACTTTTATTCATTACTTAATTCTCCATAGAGTTCTTACCCTTATCTAAAAATTATCTTCCTCATTATCAATTACAGTAGCATCGAAAACTCCTACTTGTTTCTTTCCAATATCGATAGCGGAAGAAACGATTGATTCAAAGGTTACGTTCATATTTCTGCTCATAATGCTTTCAATCAACATGCCCAAATTAGTTCCATATATAACTTTGATATTTAAACATTTCATCGCTCTCATTATTGAGATATTAAATGGAGATCCACCTAGAAGATCAGTAAATATCAAAATATTTTCGCAAGTTTTCAAACTATCCAATGCCAAATCTATATTTGCTTCTAATTCTGTTGCTGTATCTCCAAACGGGAAATTAACCGCAACATAGTTCTCTTGTTTTCCGATTATAAGTTCCACAGCACTTGTTATTCCATCCGCAAAATTCCCGTGTCCGCCAACGATAATGCCTATCATGTTGCTCTCCTTTTTTCAATATACTTCGAATCTCTCCAATAAATAGAAAGTTAAACGTTAAAATTCTCAACTAGAAAATTAATTCATAAACTTACGATTGAAAAGTAATAATTGACCTGAGATCTGATTTGAAAATCATTCAAATCTCAGATCAATTCTTCTGGTAATTAATTAGATATCTTCTTTTAAATGAGCTAGGGATTCTTCAAAAGGATTAATTGATGTGTCGATTCCAATGTCCCTTGCGCCATAGGCTGCAACGAACTGAAATGGAATTGCATATACTAAAGGAGCTAAATATTTGTTAGGTTTCTCACTGAAGACAATGTCTTTATCACTTGAATGAGCATCCGTACAAGTAAACATATGAACTCGTTGCGTATATTTGTAGAATGTTTTTCTAAAGAGAAGCATCCTTTCAAATTCACACTCTTCTGACCCTATCATAAATATTGTCTGCGAATTTGAAATTGCCATTGTCGGTCCATGAGAATATTCTTCTATCTCATAAGCTAATGAAGGCAGTCTAAGCATTTCGCCGATCTTTAATTGAGCTTCTAATGCAGATCCAAAATCAATACCGTAACCTAAAATATAAATACGATCACTATTAACGATAGTCACTTTATTTTGTTGATACCAGTTTTCGCTTTCTAAAATTACATGCTCAAATTGGTTTAGTAATTTATCTACTTCTGTTATTTCTTGAGAATATTTCTCTTCACTATACACACCGATGGCTCTTGCAACTGCAATGCTCCAAAGATAGGTACTTAACACTGAAACGGTATACCCTTTCGTTTCAGGCGGAGTCAATTCATCACCAACTAGCAACTGAACTTTGTTATCTGCATATTTAGTGATTTCGCTATTCAAATTTCCAGTTAAAGTTAAGGTACTATACCCTTCTTTTTGTGCATATTTCATTACATCAACAGTTGACTTTGAAGTGCCAGACTGCGAAATCCCTACAAAAAGGATCTGCTCTTTTGCTATAGTTTGCGTCCAATCCGCTTTTTCATAATTTATGAATACTGTAGGATATTGGGCGATTGCCTCAATACCTACAATATTCTTAAAATAATAAGCTGCTATATTCGCTACATTGTAAGAGGTTCCTGATCCAAAAAAGAAAACTTTTTTAATTTTTCGTTGAGTAAATAATTCAACAAATGGAGTAACGAAGATTTCTTGGTTTGCTAAAACATTCCGAAGAACAACCGGTTGTTCATTAATATATCCGATAACCGAAGGCTTTTCCATAATAATAACCTACTTTCTATTTTAAGTTTTCAATTAATTTACTGATATCTTCTCTTTGCTCATTCGGGACCATTTGTGAGACGATTTTAACTCCATTGTTTACCAATTTCACAAAAGCAGATCTTTCCTCTTCGGAGATGAATACTGTCTTTTTGATCTGGAATGCCCCTTGTTTCGATGACATATTTCCCACTGTGATCGAGTTGATCACATATCCGTTTTCCACCATTTTCAATAATGGGATTGGGCTATTGCATAAAATCATAACTCTTGAACCTTCATCAATATGACGTTTAAATTTATCAGTTGCTGAGTCTACATCGAAAATCGATAATTTACATTTTTCAGGACAACCGAAGCGAAGAGCTATCTTTCTAGCTTCATCATTAACGATTTCATCATCAACAATAGCAATTCTTTCAAGGTTGTAGTAAGGAATCCAATAGCCGCATACTTGTCCATGAATCAACCTATCATCAATTCTTACATCCATGATTGCCATAAGAATCTCCTTTGTTTAGGCAATTACGCCAAGAACCCCTAGAATGAATCCAATAATGATAATTCCGACAATGATTTTTGTTGTACTTACTCTTTTTCTCAAGAATGAAAATACCGCTAAAGTTGCACCCAATGATAATATTTGAGGCATCAGTTGATCCAAGTATGATTGGATGTTGATTTCACTTCCACCGATTTTAAATACAAGCGGACTTGAAATACCTACCCACTGAGCAACCATACATCCTACGGCTGCCATTCCAACAATACCTGCACAATAAGTGAACAATTTGATCTTGCCCGATTTTTCCAAATCTTCCAAGAGTCGGCTACCGTTGAAATAACCAAGTTTAAGTCCGTAGTATCTTGTTAAAAAGTTAGGTACGTTAAATACGACTAATAATACGACAGGTCCTAGAACGTTTCCTTGCAACGCGAATGTGACACCCAGTGCACAGGCTAAGATTCTGATAATTCCCCAGAAGAACGTATCCCCAATCCCGCTTAATGGACCCATAAGCGAAACCTTAATCGCATTGATTGTTGAGACATCAAATTCAGGATCACGTTTTGCCGTTTCTTCCATCGCAATCGTTAACCCCATTACAAATGGTGAAGGAGCAACCGTCATATTAAATGCTGCCATATGACGATGCAATGCTGCTTTATACGCTGCCTCATCATCTTTATAGATTTTCTTTAGTGATGGCATTATTGCATATAAGAAACCCAATCCTTCCATTCTTTCATAATTGAAAGATCCAAGTAAGGTGAATGATCTCCAGAAAATTTGTTGGAAGTCCTTTTTGGTTAAATTGTTTTCAACACTGATGATTTCATTTTTTACTGACATGACTAATCCTCCCATTCATTTACTTCTGTTGAAGAAGTAGTAGTTAATTTTGTATCTTTAATTTGATCAGACTTGATAATGTAGATAATCCATGCTACTGCAACTGCAATTGCTGTAACAGCAATCATCGTCAATTGTGTATAAGCAGAAATGATGAAACCAAGAATGAAAAACGGAATCAATTTTGTTTCCCAAATCATATTCAACAATAATGCGAATCCCATAGCAGGCAATATAACAGCAACTGCTCCTAAACCTGCATTCGCCCATGCCGGAATACCACTAACAACTACGTTAATAACACTATTTCCAAAATACAATGCAACAAATGTGAATGTGAAATAGATTGAGAAAGTAAAGAAACCGCATAAGTAATGAATTCTAACAATTGCTTTTTCTTTCAACTCATCAATGTAGCTGTCAACTTTATGCATTAATCCTGAGAAAGCCGTCATTTTCAACATATTCAAGAATTGCATGATTATAGCAACTGGAAGACCAAATGCAATAGCTACTTCTACGCCTGTGCCTGTCATTAGGGCGATTGCAGCACCGATTGTTCCACCTGTACCGATATCCAATCCGGCAGTAGGTCCAATATTTGTTGCTCCCATCCACATCACCTGAAGTTCAGCACCAATTATTAATCCTTTTCTTAGATCCCCCATAATCAGCCCAACTAAACAGCCGGTAATAATCGGTTCCCGGAGTTTGCACTCTCCCAGCCAGTCCCCTTCCAATTGAGTTAACGCAGCAACACAGCCAATCAATAATGCTTGTAATAAACTCATTTTTCTTTCTCCTTTTCTATTGCCTTATATCCAATAATTAAGTTATAGGCAATGTGGTATAGCATATATACCACCTTGCTTAAATGAAACCATATAATTTCCAATTACTCAATATAATTTGTGATTTTTACTCATTTAAAACTATTTTATTAATAAAGTGGTATATGTGTATACAGGAATTATAAGATTTATCTCAAATAAAACCGTAATGTGGTATACCTGAAGCAACTGATATGATATAGTTATTCAAGATAGGGAGATAGTAATAAATGGAAACTGAACAGCCGTTTGTTTTATTGGATTTCGATAAATTTAAATCAACAAGTGAATGCATTATCAATAAATACGGAATATTGGATGTTCATATTATTGAACAAAAAATAATAGAAGCAAATTACTATATCAGTCGGCAGTTAGATGTACCGCTTGCTACGAAATTATTCTATTTATGCAGATTAAGAAGTGTGAATGGAATTCCCGTATCAATCGATAAAAACTACATCCAATTTGATAAAGTACGAGGCCTCGAGAATTTTGATTTCACCAATGTCTCTTTTTATTCAATTCTTAATAAAGAGATGAATATCGAAATCAAAAGAACGGAGCAAGAAATTTTGATCTTAGAAGCTAATGAACACGAAAAAGAACTTCTATGCCTTGATCAGAATGAAATCGTCTTAATTAAAGGGACCGGCTATCGAGAAGATACGAGTAGACCTCTAGACTATTTTGAAATGGCAGCCGTACCGACTTTTTATCATTTTAGGAGTGTCACAAATCCATGAGTCAAAACACAGCCATTTATGTTCAAGTTATGAACAGTATCAAAGAAAAGATAGTAACCGGAGAATTAAAGTTAGGTGAGAAACTTCCGTCAGAAAGATCAATGTCTATCCATTATGGAATTAATCGTATGACAGTGAGAAATGCGTTGAAGCGACTTGAAAACGAAGGTTGTATTAAGTCAATTCGAGGTAGTGGAACTTATGTTGCCAAAGTACCAAAACTAGAAAAAATGATTGAACTAGGCGAAAACGAAATATTATCACTCAGTCAACAGATTCGCCAAAAAGGATTAAAATCTTCGAGACTTGTTTTATCACTTAAAAAATTCGTAAATCACGACGCTATAAAAGACTATTTCCCGGATAGTGAATTTATTTATGAGATTGTTCGACTTTCGTTGATTGATGATGAACCCTATGCAGTTCAGCACACCTATATTCCTTGCAGTATATTTAAAGAAGCTGAGAGATTTGACTTTGCGGATGGATCGCTATATGACTACATGAGTGATTTTCAGCACCGTCCGGCCGGAGTGATCTCCTACCTGAAAGTAGATAAAATACCCACACAATATGCAGAAATTTTAAAACTTAAAAATAGTAAAAATATTTTTATTTTCGATTACTTTGGTTTTGACGAAAACCACAAAATGGTTGAATATACGATTTCTTATCATCATCCTGAATATACTTCTTTTAAATATATTACGAATCATTAACCAGATAAGTCTTCAAGGAAATATCTTTTGATTTAATTAACTCCGCCAATAACAAAAAGCCCACTGATTCAGTGGCTCTTTTGTATGTATTAACTGTAAGTACCCACACGATGACCATACAAATATTTTTCTATAGAATTAAATGAAAAATTTAACGATAATACTTTTCTGAATTGACTTAATTATTCAACTAGCTAATTTTAACCCCATACTTATTAATAAACCAATTAGCATTTTCAGTGTGAACAGGGATTATTTTATTTGGATTCACTAATTCTATCAGGTGAATTAGTGCTGCTTCGTCCGCATGTCCACTTGTATGTAATGTTACTATCTCTAATCCTATTTCTTTACATCGTTGTACGAATTCAGTTACTTCTGGCTGCAGTAGGTATCCACTCCAAAATGAATAAATCAGTAAACCATTTGTAAAGGATACCTTCTTAGATAGTTTTTCAAGATAATCAATCATCGATACTCGAACGCACATAACAAAATCACTTTGAGAAATCATATTCTTCGTTATTCTCTTTTGACCATAACGTTCAAAGAGTTTATATCGATTTGATTGTTTGCTTAAGTAGTAAGTTGAAAACACTTTAACATCTTCAAAATCAAGCGGATTTGGAATACTACTTCGAATCGAGGATGTGATTTCTGCTAGGTATAGATCTTCAAGGAAAATCCGATCACTTCGTTTGGCAGCACGATACATGGTGACAATTCGATCAATATTCATTGAAGATTGTAAAACAAACACAGGTCCTTTATGTAACTTAATTAAGTCGGTTGCGATTGCTTCAAGTTCGGTTTCAGTTTGAGAAATGTACCCTTCTCTAGATAAAGTCGTGCCTTCGCAGATGAGTGTATCAATATTTTTCGGTAATTCATTCAACAACCATTCACTTGGTTTACGACCATTGGCTCTGAAATCACCGGTATAGAGAATATTCCCGCTTTCTGATTCAGCAAACAACATAAAACTGCTATAAGCTGAATGATCACATAAAAAAGGAGTCACTTTGATTGAACCTACCTGTATAGGCACTCTGTGATTCAGAAATTTCGTAATTTTGAAATCTGTTTTGTTTAAATATCGGTTCGAAGCTTGAATCATGGCATAGCTTTGTTCACCGATATATACCGGAATCTCTTTGTTTACTTCATAAACCAACCCCATATGATCACTGTGATAATGTGATATAAAGATTGCATCAAATCCATTTGAATTAAATAAGTTATCGATCTTCGGTAATTCCAAATTGTTGATAGGATCCAAATCAAGACCAATATCAAAAAGAATCTTGGTTCCTTCAGATTCAATTTCGATAATATTTCCACCAATTTGGTTTAACCCACGATGTACAGTGATTTTCATATGAGTTAAAGAATGAGTGCATTCTCATAATCGATTACAGCCGCTAACTTAGTATCTGTTGGTGGCAGCATGATTACCTTAACTGGTATTGATAGCTGCTCTTGACGCATTACTTTACGAACGTAGTTTATATCCTGGCTAGAATTAGCTAATATAAAAAGCACTTCTGTACAAGGATTCACTAAGGGTTCTTGATCCAATCTACTAGACCTAATTGTCTTTTAATTTGTATGATATTATTGACTGAATGAATCAATTGATTGTAAGAATCAGAGTCATTGATTATAGTGGAAATATCATTAAAATGTTTCCGTAAACCAGAAGCCCCATCCAATTTATTTCCATATTTATTTTCAATCAAAACTAACTTATCACCGTTAAGATCGCTGTATATGGCAATCATATCGATACGGAATTCATGTTTATCACTTGTCTGTCCAGCGTATTCAATATCAATTATTCTAAGTTTTCCCTGATTCATCTTTATCAAATTGTGTTGAAAATCTCTCTCAGCGTTAAAGTGAAAATCAAGCCAAGTATCCATCTCATGAGTAATCATCTTAAAATTAATCAAGAAATCGCTTGGATCTCCTTTTTCTAAAATGCTTAAGATCTCAGGTGCACTTGGTTTCGGTTTATTGAAACAATATTTCTCATCGAATTTGCATTTAAAAGTGTCGGGTTTTGTGGTACGAGAAATACAAGCAGCATTCCCTCCTCGATAATATAAATTGATATAGTTTTTCCTTATCTCAAGGCACACATTTGGATTAGATTTAGCTAACGCAAGAAACCCACTTAATTGGCCAGTTAACAAACTCTCAATGAATTCATTATTGATTCCTCTGACATATGGTTCTATTCTGCCTGCCATTTTCACACCCTGTTTCTTTTCCTATTATTTTTAGTATACCAGTAACGATTTTACTTTAATATGTTGATAAATAATATCGCCTAAATAAGCACTTATTTTTGTACATTTAACCCCCCAAATAAAAAGCCGCAATACAGCGGCAACCCTTAACTAATATACAGAATCTCTAACTTCTCTTTGAACTGGTGTAGTTTACTATTTGCTTCAATATCTTTTTCGAACTCACATAAATAATAAATCCAGAATGAAAAGACCATTCCATATATTAAAATATCATTTCTCTTTTTCACTTTATAAATGACAAAATATTGAACTATCCATAATTTTCTTTGATTTTTTTTTAGAGTTTTTTATACCTTTTGTCCTATTAAGCTAAAACTTGTAGATTCAATCTCAATTGCTCACAATTCTCTTTATATGTGTGACCTGGCCGAAACACAATCTTTGTTCCAAGAACTAAAATATTTGCACCACTTTCAACAAGTATATTTACATCTTCAAAACTTACACTTCCATCAACTGCAATCTCAACATCCTTTCTTCCATTATCATCAAACATTTTTCTAACTTTTCTAATTTTATTCAATATTTGATTCCCTAATTCTACATGTGGACACCCTGAACTTCGAATAAGTAAATTAACCATATCTACATAAGGAATCAATTCTTCCAAAACACAGATGGGTGTTCCAATATCTAATGTTACAGCAGGTTTACATTCCGCATTTCTAATTAATGTTAATAGTTTAGTAATTCCCTTAACTGATTCAATCTCAATGTTGATATAGTCATTTTTACAACAGGAAAACAGTAACGGAAAATATTGTTCTGGATTTTCGACATACATATGAATATCTAATGGTATATGTGTGATCTCTTTTAGTGCCGGAACAATTTTTGGAGAAAATAATATAGTCTCTCCGAAAGTTCTATCCATTATATCAATATGTAAAATTTCTACTTCAGCTTCCTCTAGTTTTCTTATCTCGGATTCTAGATTGAGCCAATCAGCACGTTCAAGTGAAGGAGCAAGTTTAATTTTCATATAGTCACTTGCTTACTTAAACCAGACTTATTCATTTGATATAGTCCCTTAAAGAATTACATTGTTTTACAACAGATAAACCATCTTTGTATACGCTACTTGTTCCTAATACAAATGAATTTGCGCCTGCATTTTTTGTTAGTTTTGCAGTTTCAAATGACACTGCACCATCTACTTCAAGAATTACATCACTCCTATTGTTATCATCCAACATTTTTCTTATTTTTGAAATCTTTTGAAGTAATTGATCATCTAATGGTTGACGAGGACAGAACCCGGCATTCCCTAAAATAAGATTTACCATATCGATATGCGGAAGAAGTTCTTCAAGCACAGTGATGGGAGTTCCTGAATTCAGAACTGCGGCTGGTTTCCCACCAGCTGCACGAATTTGCTGAAAAATAGAGCCAATTTCTTTTGTACTTTCGACATGTATTTCAACATAGTTATTTTCACAATACGGAAGTAATGTATCTAATATCCTTTCGGGTTTGTCTATCATTACATGGATGTCTAGTGGAATATTAGTAATTTTTTTGATTAAAGGAATCATTCGTATTGGCAACATTGTTTGATTTGTAAACGTAGTATCCATTATATCAAAGTGGATCAATTCTACTTTTGCTTCTATCAATAATCGTACCTCCTTCTCTAAATTCAGAAGATCAGCACACATTATCGAGGGTGATAGTAAATCTTTCATTTATTTTCTCCTTTTACTCTAGGTTTGCGTGAAATCGCATAATATATGTGTCAATACTTATTCCGTTTTCAAGCGCTGCTTCTTTTTCAATAATTCTCAAAACTATTGCATCACAAACAATCAACATGTCTTGCTCAAACGTACTACCACTTGGTTGAAATCCGCTCTTCCCATTTTCAATGGGTATAGTAAGAATAATTTGTGATTGAGATCCTAATGTTGATTTTGGATTTCTCGTAATTAAGGCAACTTTGGCTCCAACTTTAAGTGCTTTTTTTATCATGATCGTAAGTGCACCTGTCTCTCCTGAACCTGATCCAAAGATCAAAACATCATCTTTTTCAATTGCCGGAGTGGAAGTCTCCCCAACTACATAGGATCTAAGTCCTAAATGCATGAGTCGCATTGAGAACGATCTTATCATTAATAATGATCGTCCTGCACCCGCACAATATACCTTTTTATTATTCTTTTTAGCTTCGATAATTAGATCTACCAAATTCTCTGCTTGTTCGTTACTCAGTGACTCAGTAATTTTTTTTAGTTCATCCAAAATAGATAATGCATTTTCAACAACTGTAGACATTTATTGACCTCCTTTTATGTATGACTGATATAAAGCAGCCATAGCTTTCGGGTCCTCAGCCATCGTAATCCCGCTACCGATAATCACAATCTCCGGCTCAAGTTCTACAATAGAAGCAATTGTTTTTAAATTTATTCCTCCTGCACAAGCTAACTTGGCATTCGTAACAACAGATTTAATCTTTTTCAGTTCGTCCAATGGATTTTTGCCTGTTTTTTGAACATCCGATGCAGTATGGACACAAATATAATCAGCACCCATTTCATCAATTTCTTTCGCTCGAGAAACTACATCGGCTACATTAATCAGATCTACCATCGTCTTTCGATGATGCTTATGCGTCTCTTCAATTACATCTTTGATTGTTATATCATCTGCACATGCAAGTACGGTTACGATATCAGCTCCGGCAGCACAAGCATAACCTGCTTCGAGCTTTCCACCATCAACGATTTTCGTATCGTCTAGTATGACCATATTCGGATATTTTTCTCTCAATTTAATGATTCCCAATTGACCTTCCAACATAATGATTGGAGTACCTACCTCAACTATATCGACAACGTCTTTAACATTACTTACCAACTCTAAAAGTTCTTCAGTATTACAAAGATCGATAGCAATTTGTAATTTCATCTTTTATATATCCTCCATTTTTTAGTTATTTGCAACTTAAACTAGCATACTTTCAATTTCTTCAATAAATTTCTCTGGATTATGTAAGAATTCAAATTTGTCTGGATTTTCTACAAAAGAAGTATAAAGAGATTTATCAAATTGAATACCTAAATTATAATTTTCCCTGGCTTCAACTATTTCGATTTGTGGTGCGTTTTTATATTTTGTGTTTGGTACAAAAATTATGCGATTATTTTTCTTCATGACATAATATGCGAAACCATGCAATTTTTTGATTGGATCAT
>Ga0209123_1000586_pt1 | contig 44067 bp, 48 predicted proteins | sample BarGraIncu00431A_FD_184500 | JGI IMG/M metagenome (GOLD analysis project Ga0209123, IMG submission 184500) | Arctic peat soil microbial communities from Barrow, Alaska, USA - Barrow Graham LP Incubations 004-31A (SPAdes) (version 2) | ecosystem: Environmental > Terrestrial > Soil > Wetlands >...
TTTGGTAACAACGGCCATTTCCCCATCACTCAAAATATAGGTCCTGCGGGTACGAGCAATAATCGCTGGAATATCAGAGGCAATAAAGTTTTCACCTTCGCCAAGACCGATAACCAATGGATTATCTTGCTTGGTGCAGATAATTTTATTAGGTTCAAATTTGCTCATAAATACCAAGGCATAAGATCCTGAAATATCATCTAATACCTTTCTGACAGCGGCTTCAAAATCACCTGCATAGTGTTCTTCTAGCAAATGAGCTACGACTTCCGTATCTGTTTCTGAGGTAAATACATGGCCTTTAGCAATAAGTTGTTCTTTCAGATGCATATAGTTTTCAATAATACCATTATGCACCACGACAAAATTTCCCGTACAATCACTATGAGGATGGGAGTTAACTTCCGATGGGCGACCATGAGTGGCCCAACGAGTATGCCCAATTCCTAGATTGCCTGCTAGATTCTGAATTTCCAGTTGTTTTTCTAAGTTAGCCAAGCGACCGATGGTTTTTTCAATGGTAATCTTGGTGCCGTCATGTACAGCAATACCTGCTGAATCATAACCACGGTACTCTAGTTTGCTCAAGCCTTCCATTAAGAACTCTGAGGCCTGTTTAGGACCAATATATCCAACGATACCACACATATGGTAATTCCCCCTAATTTTTCTTTCAAAATTACGCTTTATGATGTTAGCATTGCGATGCTAACGATGCGACTTACACAAATCTTTTTGCAAAGATTTGATGCGTTGCTTCTGCTTCAGGCGTTTTGTCCTGCAAGTCACCTTACAGTTTTGTCGCTGTTTATCGGTTGCAGAGTAGCCGAGAGGTATCCGCTGAAAATTCGATAAACCTCTTCCTCGTCTGCTTGCTAATGCAGTCTGTTTCAAAATAACAGTTATCAGCAAGCTCCAGCGCTTATTGTATACTATACGTCAAAAAATTCTCATCTATCCATTTCTCACCCCATTTTACAATATACATATGCAAAGGAGCACCATTGTGCTCCTTTGCATACCTTATTGTAATATAATCTATGACTTTGGTCAACTTATCCTTGCTCGGTTTTCACAATATGGGCAATTTTATTAACAATGCGCTCTAGTTTACTCATATCCGGTCCTTCAGCCATGACTCTGATGAGTTGCTCGGTACCTGAGGGACGGACTAGGATACGTCCTTCCTCAAGAAGATCAAATTCACCTTGCTCAATAGCATTAATAATAGCCTCATTTTCTTCCCAACCCTCTTTATTCGCCACCCGGACATTGACGAGGAGTTGAGGATAACGAGTCATCACTGCTGCCAGTTCAGACATACTCTTACCACTTTTTTTCAAGGCAGCAATGACTTGCAATGCAGTTAAAACTCCATCACCAGTGGTGCTAAACTCAGCAAAAATAACATGGCCTGATTGTTCCCCGCCTAGGACAAATGATTTTTCTTGCATGGCTTCTAGAACATAACGATCCCCTACGGCCGCCACTTCCACGATGCCCCCGGCTTTTTTAATGGCCTGATAAAGACCAATATTACTCATTACCGTGGCTACCAAGGTATTGTCTTTCAATTTGTTTTGCTTTAAAAGATCGAGAGCACAGATGACCATCATTTGGTCACCATCAATCAGGGCACCATGTTCATCAACTGCCAAACAGCGATCAGCATCACCATCATGGGCAATACCAAAATCAGCCTTATTGTCTACAACAGCTTGTTGTAATTGTACCATATGTGTGGAACCACAGTTGTCATTAATATTAATGCCTGTGGGCTGATTGTTAATAACAATCACTTCTGCACCGAGACGTCTGTACACAACAGGTGCTACTTCATAAGATGCCCCATGGGCACAGTCTACCACCATTTTTAGACCTGTAAAATCAACATCGACAGTACGTACCAAGTAATCAATATATTGTTTTAGCAAATCATGATGGAACGTAATGGTACCTATCTTATCACCAACTGGACGCTCTATATCTTCCGTGTAGGCCAGTACTAATTCTTCCAGCTCGTTTTCTACAGCATCGGACAGCTTATATCCGTTGCCAGCGAAAAACTTAATACCGTTATCAGGATAAGGATTATGGGATGCGGATATGACAACACCGGCCTGGGCATTTAATTTGCCTGCCAAGTAAGCCACTGCCGGCGTTGGTACGATACCAAGAACAATGACCTGTCCACCTGCTGAACAAATGCCAGCACATAGAGCTGATTCCAACATAAGCCCTGAAATTCTAGTGTCACGACCAATAATAATCACCGGTTTGTCGTGATCTCTGCCGAAATATGTAGTGGCTGCCCACCCGAGTCGAAACGCTAGTTCTGGTGTTAAATCTTTATTTGCAATCCCCCGAACTCCATCTGTACCAAAAAATTTTCCCATATTATCTCAATAGCTCCTTTCATTAAAGCAGGCACACAACGCTTTAGCGTTGATGTGATCGCTTTGTTCGATGCGTAGCATTCGAACATCATCTACTTGCACGACGCTTTAGCGGCGATGTGATCGCTTTGTTCGATGCATAGCATTCGAACATCATCTACTTGCACAACGCGCGTTGATGTGATGACTTTGTGCGATGCGTAAGCATTCAAACATTTTCCCGCTTTCTACACCTTATATTTTTGTATAATAGCAATGGCACAGTTAAGGCCATCAAGAGCAGCACTCATGATACCGCCAGCATAACCAGCACCTTCCCCAATGGGATAGAGCCCTTGAGTGTTCACCGACATATAATCAAAACTACGCACAATACGTACCGGTGCTGAGGTTCTAGTTTCCACTCCTGTCATAATGGCATCAGGTCGGGCGAACCCTTTAATCTTGCGGTCAAAATCAGGTAAGGCCCGCTGCAGAGTATCGACCACAAAGTCAGGTAAACACTGCCGTAAATCAGCGGCCATTACCCCAGGTCGATAACTAGGCTGAGTGTGATATAGAGTACTGCCCACTTTACCTGCTAAAAAATCACCTACTGTCTGTAGGGGAGCATGATAATTGCTGCCCCCACACGTAAAAGCCAATTGCTCATATTTCCGTTGAAATTCAATGCCCCCCAGAACATCACTACCAAAATCATCAGGGGAGACATTGACCACCAAGGCGCTGTTGCTGATGCCTGAGGCCCGATTATACAAGCTCATACCATTGGTTACGACACCACCTGTTTCTGAAGCAGCAGCCACTACAAGCCCTCCTGGGCACATGCAGAAAGAGTAAGCTGTCCGCCCAGTGTCTTTGGCATGATACACCAAACTATAATCCGCTGCGGGCAAGTTGGCATGACCAGCTGCGGTGCCATATTGGGATTGGTCGATAAGCTCTTGTGGATGTTCGATGCGTACCCCAATGGCAAAAGCTTTGGCCTCCATGGTTATTCCACGGCCATGAAGCATGGTATAAGTATCACGGGCACTGTGTCCAATGGCAAACAATGCTAGATCACAAGGAATCTTCTTGCTCTCATTGACAATAAGCCCTGTGATCTTTCCATTTTCTACCTCAATGTCAGTAACCTGAGCTTCAAACTCCACTTGACCTCCCAAGTCAATAATTTGTTGCCGAATATGTTTCACTAGACTTCGCAATTTATCGGTACCAATATGTGGCTTATGAAGATAAGTAATTTCGGTTGGTGCACCAGCCTGAACAAAAATATCTAACACTTGACGCATAAGGGGATCATTAACACGGGTTGTTAGTTTGCCGTCAGAAAAAGTCCCGGCCCCACCTTCACCAAACTGGACATTGGACTCCTTATTAAACTGCCCTGTTTGCCAAAACTTGGCCACATCCTTGGATCGGGAATCTACATCCCGGCCCCGTTCTAGGACCAATGGGCGATAGCCATGTTGGGCCAAGGTAAGGGCGGCGAGCATTCCTGCCGGCCCCAGACCAATCACCACCGGCCGATGTTCTAGCCTGCTGTTTCCTGGAATGAGGGCTTCCACCTTCTGTTCTTTGGCGACAGTCACATCATGATTACCTTGCAAGGGCGCTAGGACTTGTCCGTCTGGTACTGAGGTTGCAACATCAAGGGAATATACAAAACTAATATTACTTTTGCGGCGTGCGTCAAGAGCCTTACGCACAATGACCACCTCAAGCACAGCCTGAGGTGGTATTTTTAGCTTTTTAGCAACTAATTTAGTAATATTGGTATTATCTGCTAGAGGTACCCTCATATTGATTATCCGTAACAACTATTTTTCCCTCCTTCCCTACTTATTGATAGCATTACTGCTTAACAATACTAATATTCACCGTTACACTCGCCCGATTACTTACAATACCTTCTTTTACCTGTAGTTTAACTTCCATCCCTGTATCCTTATCAATGCCAGTAAGATTGACGGGTTCGGTAAACATAAACTCGGTATTTTCTAGTATTTTATCGTCACCACTAATTTCAACTCGCTCAGGATTGATACTAACTTGGTTTAATTTGAGTCCTTTGGCCAATACACCTATAATATTAGGTTTGATCCCAACTATTTTTTTATGTACCATGGGTATTAAGGTCACAGCCATGGATACATTCCCAGGAGTCACGACTAAGCCGTCTACTTTTTTGCCATTTTCATCAACTAGGGTCAGAGGCGCATCCACACTAAAGTCAGCCGTTTGACCTGATACATCCACATTGGCTCTCACTTTGAACACGGCACTTAATAATGCACTAGGCCCTTTCACTGTGACAGTCGGAACATTATAAGTGATTTTCCCGACACTAGCCCCCGACTGTGGTGTACCAATAATCTTAGCTTCAACTGGTAACTGAACACTGGCAATGGTATCTAACCGAAAATTAATTTTCTCAGGACTTACTTCTACCAATTCAAAATTAGCCGGAATGGCCGTATTGACTTTAACACTGTTACTGCCATCCGATAAACCTTTCAAGTCAATATATGATTTTACGTCCTTTTGAGAAAGTCCGATAATGAGCGTCCGCGGGCCACGTACTTTAACCCGAACAGTTTCTGGAATGTCTACAGCCACCACAGAATTAGAAAGATTCCGTACTTCAAGAGGAATATCCATACTTGTTTCCACTGGTGGATTTTGTTCATTCATCACAAATACCCATAAGTTGATAGCCATAATGAGGGCAATGATTTTAGCGGTAATATTTTTCTTTGGAAGTCTATCCATTATAAATGTTGCCTCCAGTTCAAAAAGTTGCCCAAGGGGTGGGGTTTATTGGCAAATAACGGCCGTAATCTCCCCTTCAGTAAATCCGCATCAAGGTCCCGTACTAGACGACCACCACGGGCTATGGATATAATACCCGTTTCTTCACTGACGACGACGATCACGGCATCCGTTTGCTCAGCAAGGCCAATGGCAGCCCGATGACGTGTACCCAATTCTTTGTTCAAGCTACGATCTTCGGTCAAAGGTAGTAGGCACCCAGCTGCCATGATGCGATTACCTCTAAGAATAACAGCACCATCATGAAGTGGTGTATTGGGAATAAAAATGTTAATTAAAAATTCATTAGAAACCAGGCCATCGACTTTAATACCTGTCTCAATATAGTCATTAAGACCTGTTTCTCTTTCTAAAACAATCAAGGCACCGATCTTATTCTTCGCCAAAACGGCTACTGCTTTGCCCAAATCATCCCACAGGTATTCTTGTTCTTCTTCATTGAGGAATACACTTTTCTTAAATAATCCACCTCTGCCTAGTTGTTCTAAAGCTCGCCGCAATTCAGGCTGAAATACTACAGGTAGAGCGACTAGCATGACCGTCATAGTTTTTTGCAATAGCCAGTAGATAACATTAAGTCCGAGCCACTTGCTGATGGCCGTCGCGATCAACATAACAATTAAGCCTTTAAGCAATGCTAAAGCTCTCGTATCTTTAATCATGACATATAGCTTATATAGAACAACAGCTACAATAACAATATCAAAGATATCCAACAAACTAATTGTTGAAAGGACTGCTTTAATTTGTGGCATCATACACCAAACTCCTCACTCTAAATAAATTATAAATAAATACTAATTTATTCTACCCATTATCAAACAAAACCTTTATTATTTGCGATAAAGAAATAAAAAAAAATAATACCTTATACAAGCACTATGCAAAAGGTATTATTTTTCTCATATTATACTGTAGTTATATCTTCGATCCAACCAAATTTATCTTCTAAACTACCGTGCTGTATACCAGTAACCGTATCAAATAATTTTTGCGAAAACTCACCTGTTTTATTATCATTGATAACAATTTTTTTGCCTTTCCAAGATAGTTCACCAACTGGGGAAATAACGGCTGCTGTTCCGGTACCGAAAACTTCTTCCAGCTGACCTTTGGCATGAGCGGCAAATACTTCATCAATGGTAATCCGACGTTCTGACACTTTCAGCCCCCAAGCCTTCGACAGTTCCAATACCGTTCTTCTCGTCATACCACTTAGGATACTACCAACCAAGGCCGGTGTAATGATTTCGCCGTTAATCTTGAAGAAAATATTCATAGTACCCACTTCTTCAATATACTTACGTTCCACAGCATCTAGCCAAAGGACTTGGGCAAAACCTTCTTTGGCGGCTTCCACCTGGGCTTTTAGACTCAAGGCATAGTTAGCTGGCGTTTTAGCTTCGCCTAGGCCACCCAGGGTCGCACGAACATACTGATCCTCGACTTTAATACTCACTGGATGAAAGCCTTCGGCATAATATGCACCAACCGGTGATAACATAACAAATAATTTGTATGTATCAGATACTTTTACACCAACATAGGGATCTGTAGCAATAATGATTGGTCTGATATATAAGGCTGTACCGATTTCACTTGGTACCCATTTTTTATCCAATTCAATGGCCTTTTTCAATCCTGCAGCCACTAAATCTACATCAATTCTTGGTATACAAAGTGCATCTGCAGATCCATTAAATCTGTTAAGATGATCTTCGAGACGATATACAACGATTCGATCGTCAACAGTCCGAAAAGCTTTGATGCCTTCAAAAATAGCCTGTCCATAATGAAGAACCATGGCTGCTGGGAATATACACATTTGATCATATGGAATTACTTGAGGATTATTCCAACCCTGCTCAGGGTTATAATCCATAGTAAACATATGATCAGTAAAATATTCACCAAATCCTAGCTGATTGACTGGGGGCATTTTCCCCGCTACTTCCTTCTTTATAACTTTAATTTCAGTCATATTCGAACCTCCTTGTTATGTGAAAAAGCAATAGATAGTGTCTATTTTACCACAGATGAACGGTATTATATATTACATTTTGTAAAATTCTCAAGGGCAGCTCGCTGTTTTGTTAAGATTACCTCTGCGACTGTGAATTCTTTCTCCACTCCGGTAGATGAAGTTCCACCGTAAGAATTACGAGCATTAACACAAGTTTCCACTTTTATGGCCTCTAAAATATCCGTTTCAAATAAAGGAGAGAATTGTTTGAACTCTGCTAGTGACAAGTCCATGAGCCATTTGCTTTGTCCCAGGCAGTAAGCTACACATTTTCCTACGACTTCATGAGCCTGACGGAAAGGTAAGCCTTTTTTCACTAGATAATCAGCCATATCTGTCGCATTGGAAAAATCATTACGAACAGCGGCGTCCATTACCTTGTCATTGACTTTCATGCCTCTTAACATGGAAGCATAAACTGTCAGACTAAACTTCAAAGTATCAATGGTATCAAACATACCTTCTTTATCTTCCTGTAAATCCTTATTATAGGCCAATGGCAATCCTTTGGCCGTGGTCAAAAGAGCCATTAAATGCCCAAAAACCCGTCCCGTCTTACCACGTACCAGCTCAGCCACATCTGGATTTTTTTTCTGTGGCATAATACTGGAACCAGTGCAATGACCATCATCCAACTCAATAAAGGAAAATTCCGAGGATGACCAGAGAATAATTTCCTCACTGATACGACTGAGATGCATCATCAAGATGGAGGCGCAGGATAAGAATTCCAAAATATAATCCCGATCACTCACGGCATCCATACTATTTTCATAAACCTGACTGAATTTCAGTTCATTGGCGACAAAATGTCTGTCAATGGGAAACGTGGTACCAGCCAAAGCTCCTGCGCCTAGTGGCATAATATCAGTGCCTTCCCATACTCCTTGCAGACGTCGAAAATCACGAGACAGCATAAAAAAGTAAGCCATCATATGATGAGCAAACAAGATGGGCTGAGCTCGTTGGAGATGAGTATAACCAGGCATAATAACAGACTTATGTTTGTCAGCTACTTCCACAATGGCCTGCTGGAGTTCACTCATCAGTGTTCCAATATTACAGATTTCTCGTTTAAGATACATATGGGTATCGAGAGCTACCTGGTCATTACGGCTACGGGCCGTATGGAGTTTGCCGCCCACTGATCCAATACGGTCAGTCAAGCGTTTCTCAATATTCATATGGATATCTTCCAACGATACTTCAAAGGTAAACTTTCCGGCTTCAATATCTGCTAAAATACTGGTTAACCCTTCAATAATGGTCGTTGCTTCCTCAGGTGCTATAATGCCGCATTTAGCCAACATGGTGGCATGAGCAATACTGCCTGCAATATCTTCAGCATACATGCGTTGGTCGAAGGAAATGGAGGAGGTAAACTCCTCCACCATTACATCTGTATTTTGGGTAAATCTACCGCCCCATAACTTACTCATTTTTTGTTAACCTCTTGCATCATCAACGCCCGGACTTTTAAAGGTAATCCAAACAGATTAATAAATCCTTCAGCGTCGGCTTGGTTATAAACTTCATCACGACCAAAAGTAACAAACCCTTCGTGGTACAGTGAATAAGGTGATTTACTGCCTGCACTGATAATATTACCTTTATAAAGTTTTAAACGAACACTACCTGTCACTGTCTGCTGGGTAGAATCAACAAATGCATCGAGAGCTTCTTTTAGCGGTGAGAACCACATGCCATCATAAACAAGTTCAGCATAACGGATAGCAACTTGCTCTTTATAATGCATGGTCGCTCGATCTAATGTCAATAATTCTAGCTCATGATGAGCATAGTACAAAATAGCTCCACCTGGATTTTCATAAACGCCCCGGGACTTCATGCCCACTAAACGGTTTTCAACCATATCAGTAATACCAATACCGTGCTCAGCGCCTAAAGCATTAAGTTTTTCTAGTAAAGCAACAGCTGGCAGTTTTTCACCGTCAACAGCCACAGGAATACCTTTTTCAAAACCAATCTCCACATAAGCCGCTGTGTCTGGTGCTTGTTCTGGAGTACGCGTCACCAGGTAAACATCATCAAGAGGTGCATTGGCCGGATTTTCTAAATCTGCGCCTTCATGGCTCAAATGCCAGATATTGCGATCCATACTGTAGGGACGTGACTTGGCTACTGGAATAGGGATATTGTGTTTTTCTGCATAATCAAAAGCATCTTCACGGGAACGGATATCCCATAGCCGCCAAGGCGCAATAATTTTGAGATGAGGCGCCAGTGCCTTGACCGTAAGTTCAAAGCGTACTTGGTCATTACCCTTGCCTGTGGCGCCATGGGCAATGGCATCTGCCCCTTCGAGTTCAGCAATTCTAACTAACGCTTTAGCAATAATAGGACGTGCAAAAGAAGTACCCAGCAAATATTTTCCTTCATATACGGCCCCAGCTTTAAGAGTTGGCCAAATATAATCTTCAACAAATTCTTTCGTTAAGTCTTCAATGTATACTTTACTAGCGCCAGATTTAAGAGCTTTATCATGAACGGGTGCTAATTCATCACCTTGCCCCACATCAGCACACATGGCGATGACTTCACAATTGTAGGTTTCTTTTAACCATGGAATAATAACCGAGGTATCTAGACCCCCAGAATAAGCTAATACAACTTTTTTAATTTCACTCATTTTTTATAAGCTCCTTTGTTTTAAATAAATGATGTTAGCATTGCCATGCTAAGGTCGCGACTTACACAAATCTTTTTACAAAGATTTGGTGGGAGGATGTTAGCATTGCGATGCTAACGAAGCGACTTACACAAATCTTTTTACAAAGATTTGGTTCGCTGCTTCATTAATAATACCATAATTGCTTTTTGTACGTGTAGGCGATTTTCGGCTTGATCAAAAACTACGGATTGTTTACTTTCCATTACCTCATCTGTAATTTCTTCTCCCCGGTGGGCTGGCAGGCAATGCAAGACAATGGCGTCAGCCTTGGCTACGTTCATAACGTCTTGATTAATTTGATAACCAGCAAAGGCTATCTTGCGAATATTTTGCTCTGTTTCTCGCCCCATGCTTGCCCATACATCCGTATACAGTACATCGGCCTGAGCCGCGGCAACTAACGGGTCATTTCCAATGGTAATCTTACTCCCTGTCACTGCACCAATTTCTCGTCCCTCAGCAAGAATTGTGGCATCAGGTTCATACCCTTTGGGGGTAGCAATGGCTAGATCCATACCCACTTTAGCGCAGGAATGAATGAGGGAGTGTACCATATTGTTACCATCACCAATATAGGCCATTTTAAGCCCCTGCAGTTGTCCTTTATGTTCCCTGACCGTAAATATGTCCGTTAACGCCTGGCAAGGATGCATCATCTCGGTAAGGGCATTGATAACGGGTACAGTGGCGTACTTGGCCATCTCGATCACTTCATCATGGGAAGAGGTACGGATCATGATACCATCTACATACCTTGACAATACCCGAGCCGTATCTTTAACAGGTTCGCCGCGGCCAATCTGCAAGTCATTGGCATTTAGAAACAAAGCGCTACCACCCAATTGCCACATGCCGACCTCAAAAGATACCCGAGTACGCGTGGATGATTTTTGAAAAATCATCCCTAATGTTTTGCCTTTCAATAAATGGTGTTGTTTTCCGTTTTTCAGCTGTGATTTCAGCGTCTTAGCCAAGTCTAGTATCTTATTTACGTCAATTGTTGACACATCATAAACTGACAGTAAATCTTTCACCTCTATACCCATAACAATAACCCCCAACATAATTATCTTACAGTCTGCTGCAAAAAGCTGACTTTCTAAACTTCTAAAGCCGATTAAACGGCAACTTTTATCTTTGCCAATACCTGATCAATAACTGCAATCATCTCATCCACATGGACAGGTTTAATAATGAGTGGCGGTACAAACCGCAGTACATTACCCGCCGTACAATTGATAATAATCCCTGCCTCCAGGCAGCTATTCACGATATCCCGCCCCTCCATGGACAATTGAGCACCTAACATCAAACCTTTACCTCTAACCTCAGTAATGATCCCAGGATATTTTGCCTGCAGCTTTACTAAAGCATGGCGTAAATATTCTCCAGTCTGCTGGGCATTGGCGAGAAGTCCTTCATCTTCAATCTCGGTCAAAACAGCATTGGCAGCCGCACAAGCTAAGGGATTGCCACCAAAAGTAGAGCCATGATCGCCATGGTGAAAGGCTGCTGCTACTTTATTACTAGCCAGAAAAGCACCAATTGGCACACCGCCGCCTAACCCTTTGGCAATGGTCACAATATCAGGAACAATGCCATACTGCTCATAGGCAAACATGGTACCAGTACGTCCCATACCTGTTTGAATTTCATCAAGGATCAGGACCACTCCTGCCTCATCACACAACGTACGCACTTGTTTTAAATAATCTGCATCTGGCATATTAACGCCACCTTCGCCTTGAATAGGCTCTAGAAGAATGGCACAAGTTTTCTCTGATACAGCAGCTTTCAGAGCCTCTATATCATTGTAATTCACATACTTAAATCCGCCTGGTAAAGGTGATAAACCCTCTTGATATTTGGGCTGAGCTGTCGCCGTCAAGGTGGCTAACGTACGTCCATGAAAGCAATGCTGAGCACTAATAATCTCCACTTTATTCCAATTAAGTGTTTTAGCATATTTCCGTGCCAATTTGATGGCACCTTCATTGGCCTCGGCCCCACTGTTGGCAAGAAAAACTCGATCAAGACCACTGACAGCCGCCAACTTCTTGACCAGCATGGCCTGAACTTCTGTATAATAAATATTGGAACAATGAATGATCTTGCCAGCTTGTTGGGCAATGGCTGCTACCAATTTAGGGTGGGCATGGCCCAGTAAATTAACAGCAATACCTGCCAAAAAATCTAAATATTTTTTTCCCTCATTGTCATATACATAAGGACCTTCCCCATGAGATAACACAATATCATAGCGACCAAACACGGGCATATAATACTGTTCAGTCATTTCTATTACTTGCTTTTTATTCATATTAATATCCTCCGTTTATCCACTGAATAATGTTAGCATTGCGATGCTAAGGTCGCGACTCACACAAATCTTTTTACAAAGATTTGGTAGAAGGATGTTAGCATTGCAATGCTAACGAAGCGACTCACACAAATCTTTTAGCAAAGATTTGGTTCGCTGCTTCATTTCACGACCTGTGTTCCGATACCTTGGGCGGTGAAAATCTCCAATAATATGGAGTGGGGTTCTCTGCCATCAATAATATGAGTTTTAGCCGTACCGCCCTGTAAGGCTCTAATGCAGGTTTCTACCTTAGGGATCATCCCACCATCAATACTACCATCTTGAATCATTTTCTGAGCATCAGATAGGGATAGGCTTGATATAAAGCTACTTTTATCGTGATAATCACCATAAATCCCGGCCACATCGGTTAACATGATTAATTTTTCCGCGCCGAGGGCACCGGCCACTTCACCTGCCACATAATCCGCATTAATGTTATAGCTTTCATTATCCCGCCCCACACCAATAGGTGCAATAACAGGAATATAACCACGATCAAGGAGCGTATTTAAAATATCTGTATTAATCTGCTCCACATCACCAACAAAACCAATATCAACAGCCGTCACTTGCCCATTTTCATGAACCTGGGCTAAATGTTTTTTCGCAACGATCAAATTGGCATCCTTACCGCTTAGACCTACAGCCTTAGCCCCATATCGATTGAGCAAGCTCACAATTTCCGTATTAATTTTACCCACCAGCACCATTTCCGCTAACGATACAGTCTCCTCGTCAGTAACTCTGAGTCCACTGACAAATGTTGACTTTTTGCCAAGTTGAGTTAAAAAACTAGTGATTTCTGGACCACCGCCATGGACAACAACGGGACGCATACCCACATATTTTAAGAGAGTGATATCTTGGATTACGCTCTGTTTCAGTTCTGGATTAATCATGGCATTGCCGCCATATTTAATGACTACGGTTTTACCAGCAAATTGTTGCATATAAGGCAGTGTTTCAATGAGCACCGCTGCCGTTTCCAATGGTTTGGTCATACCATCATCACCTCTCATGTATGATATTCGCCATTTATCTTCACATATTCATAGGAAAAGTCACAAGTCCACATGGTAGCGTGCCCTTCACCCAGGCCAAAATCTACAGTCACTATAATATCTTGCTCTTCCATAATATCCTTGAGTGCTTGTTCATCAAAGGATACACCCATACCTTGCTTGACGATGGTCACATCCCCAATATTCAGTGATATTTTGTCAGGATCCAGGGTTGCCTCTGAATAGCCCACCGCACATAATATACGTCCCCAGTTGGCATCTTGGCCAAAAAAAGCTGTTTTAACGAGGGGAGATTTGGCGATGGCTAAAACGGCTTTTTTTGCATCAGCATCACTTTCTGCCCCTTGAACCGTAATTTCTAAGAACTTCGTGGCACCTTCGCCATCACGGACGACCTGCTGAGCCAAATAGATACATACTTCTGTTAACGCCGCAGTCAACGCCGCATAATCTTTACAATCAATACTATCAATCAAGGTATTACCAGCCAACCCATTAGCAAGAACACTTGTCATATCATTTGTACTACTATCGCCATCCACTGATATCATATTAAATGATACATTGACCGCTGCCGTCAAGGCTTGCTTTAAGATCGGTGAAGTAATAGCGGCATCAGTAGTAATGCAGCATAACATGGTAGCCATATTAGGGTGTATCATCCCTGAACCTTTTGCAATACCCGCAATGCGGACAGGCACACCACCTAGTTCAAATTCATAGGCGCAACTTTTGGGAAAGGTATCAGTGGTCATAATGGCCGTGGTTGCGTTGTTATCCTGTCCTCGTTCTGCAAGCTGAGCCACTGCCGACTTTATTCCAGATGTAATTTTATCCATTTGCAAATTCACACCAATAATTCCGGTGGAAGATACGATGACTTCTTGGTCTTCTATCTTTAGAAGCTGAGCCGTCATATGAGCCATGGCCTGTGCATCCATAAGGCCTTGGGGACCTGTACAAGCATTGGCACAACCAGAATTAATAACGACTGCAGAAACTGTACCTTCCTTAACGGCCTGACGGGACACAATCACTGGTGCTGCCGCCATGGTATTGGTGGTAAACACGGCTGCGACGCTAGCCGGCACAGTACTATATATAATGGCTAAATCCAATTTGCCACTTTTTTTAAGGCCTGCTTTTACCCCAGCAGCTTTAAAGCCTTGGGGTGCAGTAATGCCACCCGTAATTTTTTTCAACATGGAAGAACCTCCTCAAATTATCAGGGATATAACGCTATTTTCGTTAATCCAGTATTTTCCGCTAAACCAAACATGACATTAAAGTTTTGTACGGCCTGACCAGCTGCACCTTTCATAAGATTATCAATAGCTGATACCACAACGACCCGATTTGTACGAGGATCAATATGCCAACCGATATCACAGAAATTGGAACCCCGGGTATTTTTAACGGCTGGGTAGCCACCCCGCCCTAAGAGACGGATAAAATATTCTTGGCTATAAAGCTCCTGAAAAGCCAAATCAACATCTTTGGGTGACACGCCAGTGGCCAAAGTGGCGTAACAAGTACTGAAAATACCACGGGACATGGGAACAATATGTGGTGTGAAGCTAATGATAGCCTCTTGACCGGAAAACTCAGTAAGTGCCTGCTCAATTTCTGGTGTATGACGGTGACCACCAATATTATAGGCTTTCAGATTATCAAACATCTCAGCAAAATTATTATTTAGGCTGGCACTACGTCCAGCTCCTGACATACCGGATTTCGCATCAACAACAACCGTCTTTACATCAATCAAATGAGCTTTAGCGAGGGGTGCTAAGGCTAAAATACTAGCCGTCGTAAAACAACCAGCATTACCAACAATGGTTGCCTCCTTGATTTGCTCACGATACAGTTCAGTCAGTCCATATACTGCGCCAGAGTTCCGATGAGTATGAGGAAGCTTATACCACTGTTCATAGACATCTTCATCACGAAAGCGATAATCCGCACCTAAGTCGATAATTTTTATGCCTTGAGCTGCTAATTGTTTCCCCATATCCATAGCATGCCCATGAGGTAAGGCAATAAACACAGCCTGACTATCCGCGAACTGCTCAATATCCGTCATACTACTTAATTTTTTATCGAAACATCCTCTCAGATGTGGATAAGAATCAACAATCGAAGAGCCCGTGCTACTTTCAGAGGTAATATGCCCAATCTCCACTTCGGGGTGATTGACTAATAGTCCTAATAACTCTGCACCAGCGTAACCTGTCGCGCCAATAATACTTACTTTCATTGTTCTTCCCCCTTTTATTTCTTATAATTATACACTTATTGTGTATAATTATGCAATAGTTTTTTGTATAAATAATTCAATCTCCTGTTCCCTACCCTCAGAATCAAACCTTGAATTATTCCATATAAATGCCTATCAAATTTTATAAGGAGATTGATTTGTCAAAAAAGACAGCCTTATGATAGTATTAGCCATTAAAATAAAAAAGTCCTGCAAAATACATATTTTTTGCAGGACTTTTCCTTGTTTTCAATTTATTTATCAATAAATACCCTGTTACATTAATATTTGTACTAACAGGTAACCAGTAATACATCCCGATGCTACACCAATTAAACCAGGTAATATGAAACTGTGATTGATAATGAATTTTCCGATAAGCGTTGTACCTGAGCGGTCAAATCCAATACAGGCCAAATCACTAGGATAAGTTGGCAATACAAAATAGCCATAAGCTGCGGGGAAAAAAGCTACCATCATTTTAGGATCTACCCCAAGGGCAACGCCCATGGGAGCAATGGCAGCAATGGCTGCAGCCTGACTATTGACGAGTTTAGAAACGAGGAACAGTACAATAGCATACATCCAAGGTTTGCTAGCCACAACGCCAGCTAGGCTATCTTTTAATAAAGCGAAGTGTGATTGAAAGAAGGTATCTGTCATCCAAGCCACGCCAAATACGGAAATAATGGCAACCATGCCAGCCTGGAAAACAGGTCCCTTGGAGACTTCCCGTGAATTCACCTTACAAGTCATCATAATAATAGCACCAGCTATCAGCATGATCATTTGAATGGCTAGAGTCATTGACATGGGCTTTAACTTACCAACAGGACCAAAGGCTGGTAGTAAACTTGGGAAAGATCCAAGAATAATAACACCAGCAATACCTGCAAAGAAAATCCACGTTGCCCAGTGGGCTTCCTTGGGTAATTCTGTGTCTTGCAACGTATCAACTGTACCATAAATATACTCTTTTTGTTCTGGATCTTTAAGTTTAGCTTGAAACTCTGGGTCTTTATCTAAATCCTTACCCCGGTTCATGCTCCAAAGTGCAGCAATGACCACCCCGACAAAAGTGGCTGGAATCGAAATCATAAGTAAATCAAGAATACCTACAGCCTTTCCAATACCATGTCCTGCTGCCAAAATTGATACCATAGACACTACGGAAACGGATACAGGAGATGCGCCAATCCCCATTTGAGATGCAACCGAAGCAACCGCCATGGGGCGTTCTGGACGAATACCTTTCTTAATAGCAATATCATAGATAATCGGAAACATAGTATAAACTACGTGACCAGTACCACAAAGCACTGTCAATGTCCATGTAGTGACTGGAGCCAAAATGGTTATATACTTAGGATGACGACGCAAGACACGTTCTGCCACCTTCAACATAACATTCAAACCGCCAGCCGTTTGCAGTACTGATGCACAGGCTATAACCGCCAAGATAGTCAACATTACATCAATTGGTGGCTTACCAGGCTCCAAGCCAAAAACAAAAGTAAGAATAAAAAGGCCGATACCACTAATCAGTCCTAGGCCCATGCCGCCAAAGCGCGTACCTAGTAGTAAACATCCTAAGATTACTAAAAATTGTAAGATAAGCATATTTTATAAATTCTCCTCTCTTTTACGGGTCCAGCAAAATTATCAAGCTACTCCCCGCAGACAATATCCTTTTAATAGTACTACTGACTATTAAAGGTACTATTGACTATTAAATCAATAAACTCCTGCTATTGATATATATTAAATAATTAAATAATTAAAAAAACCGTTCTGTACATTTAAATACCGCCCTCGAGGAGTACCTCCTAAGACCCCATTGCAAAAACAGACAAAAGGCTCAACAAGCAGTTCATTTTCCAACTGCTTGTTGAGCCTTCTTAACTCAGGGGGACGGTTTCAAGGAGTTTATTGCGCCGCGCTCATTACCCTGTTGGCAATGAACGGTGTGCTAGGCCTACCGCTACTTCATTAAGGTTAAGTACACCCACACCAAAATAAACGGCTACACAAAGGTGTTCACCATAACGGGCCACTCCTATTTTACCGCCCACATTGAGTCCAACGGCTTTTGGCGTAATTTGTTCTAAGGCGGCATGAGTGGCACCAGCCACCGCCCCCTCGCCGATATGATTGGCATTTACCAAGCCCTGACGCTGGGCGGCAACCACTGCCCGCTCAATAATCTTTTTTACAGAACTTACATATTCACCACCAAAATCCACTGCCGTCGCAAGGATGCCACGGGCATTTAACCGGGCGCGTAGGTCCTGTTCATCCTGCCGGTCTTGGCTGATAGCCATGGCCAATGCCGCCCTGCCTACATCAACACTTGCAATTTCCACTTTCTTCAGCCTCCTGTGTGTTAACAATTTTAATCTTTTCTTTGTCAACGAGGGCAACAATAAAGAAGGTAATGAGACAAACTAGCCATTCCATGTAGATAGGATGAGCAAAAATTTGAACTACTGGGAATACCTGCCAAATAAGCAAAGTCACCATCCCGGCCAGTGTGGTATAAAAAGCCGAATTTCGGCGACAAAGACCTGGGGCAAACATGGTGAAGAGAAACACCAAGGTAAAAGCTGTTGTTAGGCTAAGACCAATTAACATGGTCTTTACAATACCCGCCGCATTAAAAGCCAACCACAAGGTGCCTACCCCCAAGCCCAGAATGGAATAACGATTAACCAGGGTGTACCGTTTATCACTAATATTGGGATTAATAAAACGTTTATAAATATCCTGAGAAAATAGAGTTCCCGCCCCCAGTAAAATATGGCAAGCGGTAGAAACATCCGCCGCCCAGAGTGCAGCTAGGGTCAATCCAGAGATAATTGGATCAAGGCCCATAATCATATGGGGAAGAGCCAGCGTCGCCTTCATGCCTGGATGTGCTGCTCGGGCAGCCACTCCCATGATGGCACATAAAAAACCAATGGGTAACATTAAGAGTGCACCCCATAAAAAACCTTTTTTCGCCGTTTTAGCATCAATGGCCGCGCAAGCAACTTGCACTGGTCCTTGGGCAGTAACGGCCTGAGTCATCATAACGGCAATCCAACCGATAATGGTGGCTAAACCAAGACCACCAACCGGCCCGAACCAGTCCACACTGGGTGGCAAAGCAGCCTGAATTGCGCTAATACCACCTTGGTTAGACACAATGGTCACCGTGCTAATCAGAACACCAATGTAAATAAGGGTCACACTCAGAATATTGGACAATCCTGACGACCACAAACCACCTAAAATAGTAGTACCAATAAAAACAATAGCGCTTGTTATCATGCCACCCTGGAAGGAGAAAATATCAGGTAATAGTGAGGATAAGATGGCCCCGCCAGCCAGGTACTGGAGGGAGGTAATAACCAATTGGATAGTGATCATACCAATTACGGCGATGGCTCGCCCTTTTTTATCATAATAACGTTCAAATAATTCTGGTATGGTGGTGCAATTCATTTCTCGATATTTGCCCGCTGCCACCATGGCCATGAATACGGCACCTGCCGCCCAGGCCACATTATACCAGCCAGCAGCAATACCAGATTGAAAAGCATTTTCAGCCACACCAATCGTCGCCGCTGCTCCAATGGCGGTACCCGCAATATTAGCCGCTACTAAGGTAGTGCTCAACTTGCGCCCGGCAAACAGAAAACCAGTACTGCTCTCCGTCCGGCGTTTTACATAAATACTAATTCCAAATAGAACACAAATATACAGAATAATAATCAACAATTGAATACTCATTTTTTTATCCTACCTTTCTACAATACTACCTAATGATAGTATCAGAGACAACGGGAATATGTCAATTTTTTATCACTTTACTTTACTTATCTATCCATTAAAATTATAATAAACTTGCTAATGCAAATTTTATTGTAAAGTGGTGACAAGTTATGAAAAAAACATATTCTCATTTAGACCAATTATTAATTTATAGAAATATCCTAAAAGATGAAGTCCTCCAAGAAGTCTGTGAATTTTTGACAGGTACACATAACAATCTTCCTTTTAATTTGTTTTATAAACTCATTCAGAAATCTGAACAATTAGGACTGGCCGGCAATATCTTAAAATCCTATATCATCTATTTAATTGCCGTGGATGAAAACAGTTTTAGTCGAGTAGCCGAAAGAACAGGCGGTCAAATCGGCGATAGTTTGCGTCAGGCAGCCATACACGATATTGGGATTCTACGAAATTTTATTAACCAAGATATGGCTGTTTTTTCCAGTACAGAAATCCCTATCAATCATTATATTCCAACAAGTACCATCAGAAAAAGCTATCTTGAAGCATTACAGCCTTATTTCTTATCTGATCATGAGATCAACTCCCACGAGAAAGTCGTGGATAAACTGATTGAGCACTATGTGAGTTATGGTTATGGAGAGCTTGTGAATCACACAGCCTTCAGATGGAATAAGGATATAGGTTTGGAAGGGATTGTCCACTGCGATCCAATCAAACTCACTGATCTAATTGGCTATGACCGACAAAAAAATGCTTTAATCCAAAATACGGAAGCCTTTCTCGCCGGCAAACCGGCGTGTAATGTATTATTAGCCGGCGATCGAGGGACTGGAAAATCCTCTTCAGTAAAAGCACTTGTTAATCATTATTCTCCCCAGGGCCTACGACTTGTTGAAGTCGCCAAACACGACCTCCCCTATTTTCACCATATCATAAAAGTCCTGAGAAACATGGGGAAAAAATTCATTATTTTCCTAGATGATCTTTCTTTTGAAGAATTCGAAATTGAATATAAACATTTAAAATCCGTTATGGAAGGCGGCATAGAATCTAAACCAAATAATGTTCTAATTTATGCCACATCCAATCGCATGCATTTGATTCGAGAAAATTGGAATGACCGTAACGAAAAAAATGGGGATGTTCACTCTTTTGATACTGTAAATGAAAAACTTTCTCTTTCTGACCGCTTTGGAATTACATTAACCTACGTCTCGCCTAGTCAAACTGAATACATAAGAATTATTGAAGAGTTAGCCCTCAAAAATAATATTACTATCCCCTTAGACGTTCTTACCCCCGAAGCCCTACAATGGGAAAGAGCCCATGCTGGCCGTTCTGGCCGTACGGCACAGAACTTTATTATGCATGTACTGGGAAACGTCCGATAAATTCAATAAGAGCATGAAATGAAGCCGCTATGATAGCGGCTTCATTTCATGCTCTTATATTTTTCCTTATACTGTTTATTATTTTTCACTATTTTTTCTAGAAGTTCCAGTAGTCTATCTATTTCATGACAATTATTATATAACCCTAGGCTAATTCTAACTAGCCCAGGCAGAGGCACTTCATGATGATGATGAAGGTAGACTAAGTCCTCAGTACTTAGCTTTAATAATTTTTCAACATAGGGATGGGCGCAGAAGAGACCATTTCTGACGGCAATGCCAGCTTCACAGGAAAGTATTTCCGCTACCCGATTAGAATGTAAACCTTCCACGGTAAATGATATTAGACTGACACGTTTTTCATTTTTCCCACTGTGACAATACAACTTGATGTTAGGAATACTTTTCAAACCATCGATGGCATAGTTAATGAGATGAGTCTCATAGTCATGAATAACATGCATACCAATGGCTTGGAGGGTTTCTATTGCTGCTAATAAAGCCATAACGCCAATCACATTAGGAGTACCCGCCTCATCTTTGCCAGGAGGATTATCCCATTCAATAAATTGGTGTGAAACCAATCGTACAGCACCGCCCCCTTTGTAAATAGGCTCTCCTTGTTCAAAGGTTTTCTTATGTCCAATCAGAACACCGATACCAAAAGGAGCATACATTTTATGAGCCGAAAACGCCAAATAATCAATATGTTCCATAGAATCGTAAGGCTTCATATCAATAGGAGCATGGGGAACTAATTGGGCACCATCAATGAGAATCTGAGCACCATATTGATGAGCCATCCTTGTTATCCTGGTTATAGGATTTATATATCCTGTTACATTTGACGCTCCTGTAACCGTAACTAACTTTACTTGTCCCGCATATTTTAATAACTTATTCTCTAAATCCCATAGGGATAACTTTCCATCTTCATCAACGCCTACATACTCAACCTGAAATTTATCACGCCAAGGCAAATCATTGGCCAGATGTTCCATTTCTGTGGAAAGAATGATTGGTTTGTTAGAATCCTGAGATAAGCCATAAGCCAATATATTAATTGATTCCGTTGTGTTTTTTGTATAAATAACCACATCTCGAGTCTGATCAGCATGAACAAATTTTTTAATAATATCTCGGCCCTGTTCGTATAAATCCGATGATAATTGCGATTTATAACCTGTGCCACGATGAATCGATGAATACCAGGGAGCAAAATCCTTAATTTGTCTCATGACAGACAAAAAAGGGGGCGTCGTAGCCGCATTATCAAAATTGATTTCATTGATAGATTCCCCATTGGATAAAGGTACCTTAGTATTGGCACCAACAACTAGTTTTCTGAAGTAAGCACTTAATTCTATCTTGTTCATAGTTAAACTCCCACTCATAAATTAATGTTAAATAATCTTTGATGGGGATACGCAAACGCCCGCGGCCGATATTTTCCCAATTTTAAAAAAGATTTATACTATTGATATATTATATTTTTCAAGTACATAAAACGTTACATAAGAAAAGACTTGGCTTCGACCAAGTCCTCAGACGTAGGTAGAAGCCTTAGTCGTTCTTACTTGGAATCAAGAAAGTGTATACTTTCTGATTCCGTAAGAAAAGACTTGGCTTCGACCAAGTCCTCAGACGCAAGTAGAAGCCTTAGTCGTTCTTACTTGGAGCCTTAGAAAGTGTATACTTTCTGATTCCATAAAAAAAGAAGCCTGCTAAAAGCTGACTTCACCGATAATACTGATGCTAGTCCCACACTGGGGGCAGTTGTTGTGATGAACTAAATAACTATGCAATCGATTGCGATCAATAAGCAACTGACTACATTGAGGACAGTAGGTATTACCACCATCCCCCCTCATGTTGCCCTGGTATACATATTGTAAATATTGGGTGGCGATTTTATGAGCCATTTCCATAGTACTTTCAGATGTAGGAGGGATAGACATTTTGTGATTGGGAAAATAACGAGAAAAATGGAGTGGGATAGCGGGATTAATTCCTGCCAACCACTGAGAAAGTTGATCAAGTTCCGCCTTAGTATCATTCAGTCCTGGCACGAGCAGTGTGGTAACTTCCACGTGGCAGGCACTGGCTGCTAGTTCTACTGTACGCTTTACCGACTCAAGACCGCCCGCACAGATTGTCTGGTAAAATTCATTGTTAAAGGCCTTTACATCAATATTGAGAGCATCAATATAAGGAAGCAATGCTTGTAAGGGCTCAATATTAATGAAACCATTAGTCACCAACACATTTTTTAGCCCCGCCTGCCTAGCTACCTTAGCAGTATCAAAAACATATTCATACCAGACACTGGGTTCAGAATAGGTATAGGCTATACCAATGTTCCCCTGACTCTGATACTGTTTGGCCATCTCTACACCTTGGTCGGGTAGCAATACCCTTGTCTGAGGAGACTCATGGACAATCTGCCAGTTTTGGCAGAATGTACAGGAAAAATTACACCCCCATGTCCCAAGTGACAAGATTAAACTACCTGGATAAAAATGGTACAATGGTTTTTTTTCCATAGGATCAAGGGCATATGAAGAACAGGCAGCATAGTTCTGAGTGTATAGTTTGTTGCCAAGATTCTTACGCACCCGGCAAAAGCCTGTCTTTCCTTCAGGAATCATACATGTTTTAGGGCATAACCTGCATTTTATATCACTTCCGTGGAACTGATAATACATGGCCTCCCGCATACTTATACCTCCACTATTTATACCGTGTCACAGTAAACTTATATAACTGGATTTCTTCCTCAGGACTAATGCCTGCTTTTTCCATGGCAATACTGAGTTGCTCATCTACTGTGTCAACACCTTCTAACATGGGTAGTAGTAATCCGCTTCGACTCCCCCGCCGAACAATAACCCCATATTTTTGTGGGTCTAACTCATCCATATTGCCTACAGCTTGAGGAGTACCTAAAATATCTACAGAAATATCAATTGTTGATAATTCGTCTAGTCTGACTGGCGGAAATCTGGGATCAGCGGTACCAGCACTAATCGCATTATGGATAATTTCACTCCCAATATTAGGTTGAGTCGGGGCGAAGGTCCCAATACAGCCCCGTAACTGCCCCTGTTTTTTTAAGGAAACAAAAACACCAGCCTGCCCCTGTAATACGTCCGCTAAAGGATTGGGGATGGGGAAGATAGTGCCCTTGCCTAAAAAGCAGTGCAAGCTAGCTCTCGCCAATGTAACAGGTGCACTTTCACTAATCATTTTTCCCTCCACCTGCCTTGTTTGCTTTATTCTTAACTGTAATGAGCACTACCCCATAACCCACCCCAAAAGGAGCTTCATAGGATAATAGTTCAGCCGTCGCATCTAACCCACCAACTACCCCTAAGAGAAAGAAAATGGGCCGTAAGCCACATTCACCAGCTGCTTGTACCAAAGTACGATCTATATTGAGCAATGCCTTTACATTTAAATCCTGTACAGCCTGCAAGACTTGTTTATCAAATTCCCCAGCCTGTGGGCTGTAACCGGCTGGGGCATCTGGTGTTAAGCGGTGGGATAAATCACCTGATGCAATAACCGCCACTCGTTTACCTGTCCCGTTAATCGCCATCTGTACAGCTTTGCCGAAAGTATACATTTCTTCATAGGATAGCATACCAACGGATATATGTATTAATTGACCTCGAAATCCAGCTTTACTCAAATAATAGAGGGGTACTAATGCCCCATGGTCAAGTTCCAAATTCAAGCGATAACTCTTAGCCTTATCATCTGTTAATTCTATTAAATTTACTCCCAAACGATCAGCTTTTTTCAGAATATGCCGCGCCAATAAATCATCTGTTTCAAAGCCCAAAAATATCTCGGGTACACCAAACGCCCCAAAATTCCCCTTTAGCCGTGGGTGAATACTAATACTAGCAGCATCCTCAAAAACCGGGCCATGAGGCGTAATTAGAATAATTGTCTGTGGATTCTGTTCCTTAATGGTTTTAGCCGCTAGCTGAGCCGAAGCAACTGTCTTTTTAATTTTATCCAGTTCACTTTTACCGACCTCAGGTATCATAATAGGAGGGTGAGGCATGAGTGCACAAATCGTTAGGTTTTGCATATAATCATTGCTCCTTTCAATATCTATCAGTTGCATTAAAGAATTTGGTAGCCATATTGTTAGTCTGGCAAGGATGAGATCTAGAATATTCTCGACGATTGCCATTAAGAAAATTTAACTTAGCTAGTTAAAACTCATGTATATCTTATCTTGCCACATTTTGGCTGAAATGATACGCCAAGCCTTTGGCAATCTGCTCCACTAGTTTTTTCTGATAATCATTATTTATTAATAGAGTAGCTTCTTGCGGATTGGTCACATACCCTGTTTCAATCAAGACTCCTTGCATATCAATATCATTCAAGATCAGAATGTGTAAATCCTCCTTCGCCTGACGTTTATTCCCATGAGGAAATTCCTTAAGAGCTTGTTGTAATCTTTCCGCTAATATTTTATTTTGTGGAAATTTAGGGCTGTAAAAGACCTGTGCACCAGACAAATTTGCGCCGCGAAAAGCATTACAGTGTACACTAATAAAAACCTCTGCTCCAGAATTTTCCATGATTTCAATCCGTGTTAATAAATCCTTCCGTTTGCCCCCCCGCCCCCGTGTATAATAGTCAATATCATCTTCCCTAGTGAATGTCACTTTTCCTCCATAGCTTTCGATTACATCTGCTAATTTTTGGGAAATTGCTAATGTTATCTCTTTTTCAACTACATGATTAGAACTAGCACCACTATCTATACCACCATGTCCTGGATCAATCACGATACTGTGCCCAGCTAATACTGACATATCTACATTTTGTATATCTTCATTTGGCAAATAGCTCATGGACAAAAAAACAAACACACAGGCCAAAAGAGAGAACATGAATAACATTCGTAAACTAAACTTCCTGATAATAATTAACCTCATTCAAAACAACTCCCTCTAGAAACTCCCCTACAACTGTATGCCTAAATTTCTGTAGGTATACAGAAATTTAGATCAGTTTCACTAAAAATCTAAAGAGACATGGTATTTTTTTATTAAAAATTAAAGTCGGCTTGCCAGTGTATAGCTAAATACGGCGACCTAAGGTAAACTAATAATAAAGATTGAAGAAAACCTAATAGGAGGAAACCTATGAGATTCGGTAGATTGATCACCCTTTTACTACTGTTATTCACCTTATCCTTTGCGTGGGCTGGTGGTACGAGCTTTTTTCAGAGATTAATACCAGCCATCCCCTCATGGAAGAATATAACGACTGAGCTACCTAGTTCCTGGGAACGGGCTTATCGGATCGTAGCTTTAAAAAGCGCGGTTGATGCTAAATTAGACAAAAAAAATTATGTAAAGATACAATATATTCCTCTCTTTATGCAACAGACAATTATCGCAGTGGAAGACAATCGCTTCTATCACCATATAGGCTTTGATATGGAAGGTATATTACGAGCCATGTTAGTCAATATGCAAACTGGTGACTTTACTGAAGGTGGTAGCACCATTACCCAACAACTTGTTAAGAATCTATTTTTATCCCAAGAGAAAACCTATGGACGTAAAGTTGAGGAAGTTGTCCTAGCAATTGATATGGAACTCAGGTATTCCAAAGAGGAAATATTAGAAATGTATCTTAATTCTATTTACTTTGGCTCTGGAGCGTATGGTATTGGAGATGCTGCTAGAATTTATTTTGACAAATCACCAGTTAATCTTACGTTAGCAGAATGTGCCATGCTAGCCGGGCTGCCGAACGCTCCCTCACTCAATTCCCCCTATGTTAATTTTAATGGGGCCAAGCAACGCCAAGCAATTGTACTCTCAGTCATGACCCGCCATGGCTACATCGGTTCACAAGCCGCTGAAGAAGCTAAACTAGCACCTATCAAACTGGCAAAATAGGAAAAGATGGATATTATTAAACTCCCCTTGTGATAGACAGTTTAAATAATAATACTGTCTATCACAAGGGGAGTTTATCACAATGACCTGATAGAGGATTTTGTATATAATTACCTATCTACGATGGTCATGTCTTATCTCTTCTAAGGTTTTTTCATGACGCTCAGTTGCTTGACGTTGCCGCTCATGAAAATGACTATATGTTTCAAAAAAATGACGTTTCATATTTTGCCTTTCATTTTCATATCGCTCGTTTTCAACACGTTCTCTTTCGTGTCTCTCGTGCTCAAAGCGCTCTCTCTCATGTCTTTCATGCTCAAAGCGATTTTCTTCATGTCGACCTTGATCTCTATCATATTGTTGTTGCAGAGGTGCTGAATCATTATGTAGAGGTGAAGCTTCTATTGCGGATGCACCTAGACCTACTTGCATCATCCCTACCATGGATAAAATGGCTACTTTTTTAACTACATTATTCATAAAAATCACTCCTTAATTATGTTATTATTTAGATAATAACATGGAAATATGACAAATTTATGACAGAATTGTATCATGATAATTACAAGTAATAAATATAATTTTATATCAATCGATATAAGCATTAGAGATTGCCCGCATACCAACCCGATTATCTAAACACCTAAAAAAAAAGCCACTACCAAGCAAAAGAATGCTCAGTAGTGGCTTTAAAAATTTATTTTTTACCCGTTTCTTTAGCGCCACATTTGGGGCACTCATGTACTTGTTGCTCAGTAATGCTCATATTTTCTTTACAGTATTTACACTTCATAATAAACACCCCCTAATTTTAGCCATGTTTGACCCAATTCTTTTCCTCGGCACGTTTCCCATCGCCCCACCTGGCAGTAGTACCTACTAAGTAGCCCGTAATACGGCATATGCGCTCGAAGGGCACATATTCAAGTTTATAATTCACATCCACGCCAATATTATCTACAAAAACATCGGCGATGACTATTTTATGTTTTTCCTTCGTCTGTAAACTGGTTAAATAAACGGTTAACTCTTCATCACTAATATTATTTCCGCGAATACTTACTTGTATATTATTGATAACTACACATCTCACAGCACCACTGTCCTTTTTTTGTCATAATTACGCTCATTTGCACGAATTATATCATTCAAATATTTAGATTTTCTTTGAAATCTAAAATATCATAAACAGCTTATGTGCACTTAGAAGAAGAATATTTTATTGTTACAGATTCCAAAAGAGAAGCAGGGCAAAATAAAAAAAATCTACCATACTTTACGCGCAGGGTAGAAGCAAATACAGAATATTTAATTATGCACCCAAGTAAAAACAAAAACCCTCGCAAACACTGGGTTTGCAAGGGAATGATGTTTAACGATATTAACGTTTTGAAAACTGGGAAGCTTTACGAGCTTTCTTAAGACCGTATTTCCGACGCTCTTTTTCCCGTGGATCCCGAGTAAGAAAACCAGCTTTTTTCAAAGATGGACGATACTCAGCATCTACAAGAAGTAGTGCACGTGAAATACCATGACGTACTGCGCCAGCTTGTCCAGAAGGACCGCCGCCTGCTACTTTAATCAATACATCATATTTGCCAAGAGTTTCAGTCAAATCAAGGGGTTGTTTCACAATGAGTTCTAATGTTTTACGGCCAAAATATTCTGGTAAAGTACGGCCGTTAACAACAACATTGCCTTCGCCCGGAACTAGACGAACTCTAGCAATCGAGGTTTTTCTGCGGCCTGTGCCGTAGTAAGTAACCAATGCCATAATATGTTCCTCCTTTCCGGATTATCTTACGTTAACTTCTAATACTTCAGGTAGTTGTGCAGTATGTGGATGCTCTGCACCACGGTATACTTGCAATTTACGGTACATTTGACGACCTAGTTTGTTCTTAGGCAACATACCTCGAACAGCTAGCTCTAGTACGCGTTCTGGTTTGTCTGCCAGCATCTGACCAGCAGGCGTGAATGTAGTGCCACCTGGATAACCAGAATGACGGAAATATGTTTTTTGAATCAATTTATTACCAGTCAACGCAACTTTCGCAGCATTGATGATGATAACATGATCACCTGTATCTACATGCGGAGTAAAAGTGGGTTTATGTTTGCCGCGAAGAACTTTTGCTACTTCAGCAGCTAATCTACCTAAAGTTTTACCTTCTGCATCTACAACATACCACTTACGTTCAATGGTGGCAGCGTTTGCCATAAATGTTTTCATGCGATTACCTCCTTGTCACAACATTAGAGTAAAATTGATTTTGTATCCTTGAGATTCCGGGGCTAACGGAAGTCATGGCATAAATCTCATAGAAACATTATATTAAATTAGCTTGCCAATGTCAAGGACTATCGACAGGTTAACCTATTTATTTAATGATCTCTCCTTAGTATCTTACTTCTTTAAAATATAATCCATGGGCTGGGGCAGTGATACCAGCTTTTTTACGGTCACACCCCTCGAGGATGGATTTAAAATCACTGGCCGAGCGAGCTCCCAGACCCACCTCTACTAATGTACCTGTTAAATTGCGCACCATGTGATATAAAAAGCCTGTTCCAAAAAAGGAAAGTTCAAATATATCACCAGCAAACTGACAATCAATCGCCATAATGGTCCGCACTGGACTCATAGTTTTACCGCCGGCAGCACAAAAAGCAGAAAAATCATGTGTTCCCACAATGATTCGGGTAGCCTCCTGTATGGCTAATGTATCTAATTTTCGCCAAATATGCCAAGCATAATTACGCAAAAAAGGATTAGCCATGACATGGGGATATATTTTATACACATATATTTTACTCGTAGCATCAAACCGAGCATGGAATTCTTCATCAACTTCTAAGGCCTCAGTAATGACAATATCATGGGGTAACAAGCATCTGGATCCTATGGCAATTCGTTCAATAGGAATGGTACCACTCGTCTTGAAGTTAACTACCTGTCCATAGGCATGTACCCCTGTATCAGTCCGTCCTGCTCCATTCATTTTAAGTTCATGACCAAATAATTTTGCCAATCTCCCTTCTAATATTTGCTGTATGCCAATACCATTTTTCTGACGTTGAAAACCATTGTAGGCTGTTCCGTCATAGGCTACTGTTAACTTAATATTACGCACCGTATTCACCTCATTACTCACTATGTATTACTAACGCAGAGGCATCCTTTTAACCCTAGAGGCGGCAAAATACGCAAAGAGAAACCCACGTTAAACCTAAAGGTCGCAAAGAAGCACAAAGAACACAAAGTGGTTTTATTAAAAAAGCTTTTATCCCCTTTGTGATCTTTGTGTTAAAAATGGGGTTATGGTTATACTTTATAATTGCGTAGCAGTGGAGTAAGATTGCCACGATATAATATATGTAAATAATATAAGGCCCGAGATAATGCTACATATAACAGCTTATGATCAAAGTTATTCTCTCTAAAATCCTTATCCGATGCATTCCAAATGATGACGCCATCAAATTCTAAACCTTTCGCCAAGGTCACTGGAAGAATAGAAATACCGCCTTGATAAGAAACAGTTTCACTCGTAATCAAGTTGATTCCCTCCAGCATAAAAGGTTCTTGCTCTAATGCTTGGAAAATAAGTGCACTCTCTCTATCTAGCTTGGTAATAATACCGATAGACTTACATTCACGACTTTTAAATTTTTTTATGGATTCAACAATGGCTAGCAAGGCCTCCTGATCTGTTACCACTTTCTCAATGATGGGTTTATAACCGATTTCATAGACAGGAATGGCCTGTGAATTTTCTTTGGGCATCACGCTGTTAAAACATTCCACGATTTCTCGCGCAGAACGATAACTGTGATTAACTTCCCGGTAGATCGATTTTACATCACCGAAGACATCCTTCATAAGTACCTGCCAGCTATCAATACTACGATAGGAATTAATCCCTTGGGACATGTCACCCATAATGGTAAACGAACTATTCTTTGATAACAATCGCAGAATTGTAAACTCTAAGGCATTTAAATCCTGAGCTTCATCCACTACAATATGATCAAATTTTGTCAGATGGTTAAAACCGTCTAATAAATATTTCAGGTAGCAAAGAGGGGCCAGGTCTTCTCTTTCAACTTTGTTTTCACTTAAAATACCTAAGGAATATTCAGCAATAAAGATTAGATCATATTTTTTGTTTTTAAGGGTTTTGAGAATACTTTTATTATTAAAAAGCTCACGATAGAACGCAACCACATCAACAATAAGCCACTGACCAAAATAACATGCGACAAAGTCTGCCCCTTGCTTTTGGTATTGTGCGAATTTTTTATCGGTACTCCCCACAGACTGTTTCTGCCTGGCTTCCAAAACTTCCAAGAAGTTGCGCACCTTAAATTTAATATAGCCAATGAGCGTCGTAATACGGGCGTTATATGAGATATTAGGGTGATTGCCCTCCATCACTTTTTCTATCTGCTCCCCTGTCGTAATGACGAGCTGGCCATCAAAGAGGATTATCTCTTTCAATTTAAGGCAAAACTTCTCGATTTTTTTGACAATCCATTCTTCTAATAGCTTAATAAACTCTTGAGAACCTTTTAATTGTGCAACTGAACTTAACTGATCACGACGGCGATTCAATGTTTTATTTTCCAAATATAATGTAGCTTTTTCATCTTTATATAAGACAAATTCCGTCTGAGTGATCAACGTCACTAGATCCATAAAGGTTAGTTGTTGCACATCATCCGCATCAATTTCTGGTAATAACTCACAAATATAATCTAGAAAAATTTTATTAGGAGCAATGACCATCATTTTCTGAGGGTCTAGTTTTTCATTATAGAGTAGATAGGATAACCGATGGAGACCAATGGTGCTCTTCCCAGAACCAGCCACGCCTTGAATAATAATGACTTGATTTAACGTCTCACGGATAATTTTATTTTGCTCAGCGCGAATGGATGTCACAATATCTTTGAGTTTATTCGTAGTGCCCTGCAGTAACCGTTCTGTTAAAAAAGGATCGGCGATTAATGCTTCTTTCTGCCGTGCAACTAATTGATCCAAAATATAATCATCGGATATTTTTTGTAAGGTTCCGTCAGTAATTTTATATTGTCTTTTTAAATTCACATCGCCATGGTAATAATACCTACCTAATACATCATAACTGGCACGTCCATCGTGGCATTCATAAAAAATAGTGGCGACAGGATCACGCCAATCGAAGACTAAGATGTCTTGAACTCCTAAAATCTCTAGTCGACTGACTTTAACCCTTCCTATGTAAAATTTCTCATAAATCAGGGTATCGTCTTCCCTAAAATCCACACGACCGAAATAAGGACTAGGGAGTGCCGCCTGAATATCATAAATCTTATCAATATTATCATTTTTCATCATGGAATGAACGTAAGAACTCACTTGATCTTTATATTCTAATGATCGGCGTATCTGTTGAGCACGCTTATCAATATCACCTTCTAACATAGAGACGATGACCTTCATTTCATCAATCGTACCATCCAAGTGTTGCTTTTCTGCAGCGTAATCCGGATGTTCTGTCACCATAGAAACCTCCTGAACCTTTATCAATAGATTCTACTTACACCTTTAAACGAATTATAATCAGTATCCCTATTAATAATAGCAAAATCCCATAGGTCGCCCAATCATAACCCGTAATTCTCAGTTGTTTCATCCGCGTCCGATGATCACCACCACGATAACATCTAGCTTCCATGGCTGTCGCCAAATCATCAGCACGGCGAAAAGCACTAATAAATAAAGGTACCAATAAAGGTATCATATTTCGTGCTCGGCGCACTAAATTTCCTGATGTAAAATCAGCACCTCGAGCCATTTGTGCTTTCATGATCCGATCCGTCTCCTCAAGCAATGTGGGAATAAATCGCAGGGCGATTGTCATCATCATTGCCAGTTCATGGGCAGGTAGCCCAATTTTCTTAAAAGGCTTCAGTAATCTTTCAATACCATCTGTCAAGGCCACCGGTGAAGTAGTAAACGTCAGTAGCGAAGAAATAATAATCAAAAATACCAGTCGTAGTGACATGAGCATACCCATACGTAGTCCTTCCTGAGTTACTGTCAAGGGTCCTAGAACATAGATAACTATTCCTGGGGTAGTAAAAACATGAATGAGTAGGGTCAAAATAATAATAAACCATAATGGTTTTAAGGAGCGTAAAATCATTATCAATGGTATACCCGCAAGTTTAATAATAATACCAACAAAAATAGCCACAATGGAATAAGCTTGGTAGTTGTCTGCCAAGAAAATACTACTGATGAACAATATTGTACTGATAATTTTCGTGCGAGGATCCAACTGATGTATGACAGATGTTCCTGGGAAATATTGGCCAAGCATAATATCTGTAAGCATGTTAAGACCTCCTTATTGCTGTTACAACACTCTCAACCGCTGCATCCATTGTGACAACAGTATGATCAACAGCTAATCCGGACTGCTTAAGTTTATTCATCAATAGAGTAAGAGGTGGAACGTTAACACCTGCTGCTTCTAGCTGAGTTTGACAGTCACGAAAAATTTCTATGGGCGAGCCATCAAGACTAATTTCCCCATTATGCATAACAATTAGACGATTGGCCATACGGGCTACATCTTCCATATTATGTGACACTAGCACTACCGTAATACCCGTATTCTTATACATTTTAATAATTTGGCCAAAGATTTCATCCCGTCCGCGGGGGTCTAGGCCCGCCGATGGCTCATCAAGGATCAGATAAGCAGGTTCTAAGGCAATCACGCCCCCTATAGCCACACGACGCATCTGACCGCCACTAAGCTGGAAGGGTGTACGCTGGGCGAACTCATCAAACCCCAAACCAACGAAATCCATGGCTTTTCTCACTCGTGCGGCGACTTCCTCTTCCCCAATGCCCATATTCCGCGGACCAAAAGCAATATCATCATACACTGTTTCTTCAAATAATTGATGTTCAGGATACTGGAACACCATGCCCACTTTACGTTTAGCTTTTTGGGCCTCTGTGCCTTTAAGATTAATATCTTGCCCATCCACAGTTACCAAACCTGTTGTCGGCTTTAGTAACCCATTTAAATGTTGGAGGAGAGTGGATTTACCAGATCCTGTATGTCCTATAATACCGACAAACTCACCATGTTTGATTTCGATATTAATATTTTTAATAGCTGTTTGCTCATAAGGGGTTTTTGCCATATAGATATAGTTTATATTCTGCAAGATTATGGACATACAGCCACCACCAGTTCCTCATCCGTAATAATATCCACCGGGATATTTATATTATGTTGTCTTAGGCAATAGGCCATTTCTGCCGCTACAGGTACATCAAGACCTAATTCTTTCAAACGTTGTACCTGACTGAATATTTGCGCTGGCGCGCCTTCCATCACTACTTGACCGCTATTCATAACAATAACACGATCTGCGACCACTGCTTCTTCCATAAAATGTGTAATATATACGACGGTAATTTTTTTATCTTGATGTAGCTGGCATACTGTGGATAGTACTTCCTGTCGTCCCTTAGGGTCTAACATTGCTGTTGGTTCATCGAGAACTAGACAACTAGATTCCATCGCTAACACGCCAGCGATAGCTACCCGTTGTTTTTGTCCACCAGATAGTAAGTGAGGACTATGGTAACGATAATCTTCCATGCCGACGACATGTAAGGCCTCAGTTACTCGGGTACTAATTTCACTAGGCTCAACACCTAGATTTTCCGGCCCAAAAGCAACATCTTCTTCCACTACGGTAGCAACAATCTGATTATCAGGATTTTGAAAAACCATGCCGACAACTTGCCGAACCGCCCAAATATTCTCAGGATCAGTTGTATCAAGCCCATTCACTAAACACTGTCCACTACTTGGTATTAATAGGGCATTTAAATGCTTAGCTAGGGTTGATTTTCCACAACCGTTTGCACCAATAATAGCCACAAACTCGCCCCTATAAATTGATAGATTTATATTATCAAGTGCTATTATCGGGTTACCATCATAGGCAACATAGCTATAGCACATATCTTTCACCGTAATAAATTTTTCCATATTATTGCCCCTTTTAAATGATTCCATAAGAAAAGCACTACGCTCACTTTAATCATACAGAGAATAAAAACCACATTAAGCACAAAGAAGCACAAAAGACACAAAGAGTTATTGTTATTCCCTTTGTTGCTTTGTGTTACTATAGGGTTTCTCTTTTACTTAAAACGCTGATACTGAAATAAAGGCGACCTATAAAGGCCGCCTTTTTCCCTATATACCACAATAACCAGGCAACGAGGCCAAGTTATATGCCCTTGTCACCTGGCCCAACTGTAATTTTTAGACCAATTCCAATATTACCATTGGTGCAGCATCGCCACGGCGTGGTCCTAATTTCATAATACGAGTATAACCGCCTTGACGATCAACATATTTAGGGGCAATTGTATCGAACAATTTTGTAACTACTTCTTCAGACATGAGGTATGACAAAACTTGACGGCGAGCATGTAAGTCACCGCGCTTACCTAAAGTAATCAATTTTTCGGCCAAACCGTTGATTGTTTTAGCTTTTGCTTCTGTTGTCTCAATACGCTCGTATGCAAAGAAGGAAGTCAAAATGCCGCGGAACAATGCTTTTCTTGCGCTAGTATTCCGTCCTAACTTTCTATAGCCCATTTTCTTCCCTCCCTTTACTCTTCATCTTCACTAAGCCCAAGGCCTAATTCGATTAATTTCTTCTTTACTTCTTCCATTGATTTCCGACCAAGGTTACGTACCTTCATCATATCATCTTCGGATTTCTGTACTAGATCAGATACACTATTAATTCCAGCCCGTTTCAAACAATTATATGACCGTACTGACAGATCTAAATCTTCAATCGTCATATCCATTATTTTAGCGTTACTATCTTCTACCACTTCGGTAAATGTTCCATCAGTAACTTCTTCCTCAGGTAGAATGCCTGCCAAATTCTGAAACAGTTTCAAATGAGCCACCATAATACTGGCTGATTTGCTAACAGCTTCTTCAGGACGCAAACTACCATCAGTCCATACTTCCAGAGTCAATTTATCGTAATCTGTGACGTTCCCGACACGGGTATCTGTAATCTGATAGTTAACTCTCTGAATGGGTGAAAAAATGGAATCAATAGGAATAACACCAATGACCTGATCCGGTTTTTTGTTCTTGTCACCAGGAACATAACCCCGACCACGTTCTATAGTTATTTCCATTTTTAGCGATCCGCTGGCATCAACAGTCGCCAAATGTAATTCCGGATTGAGAATCTCTACATCAGGATCAGTTATAATATCGCCTGCTGTAACTTCGCCTTCAGTAAGAGCTTCAAGCCTCAAAATCTTTGGTTCATCAGTGTGCATTTTGAGGCACACTGATTTTAAATTCAAGATAATGTCGGTAACGTCTTCCCGAACACCAGGAATTGTAGAAAATTCGTGAAGAACACCTTCAATTTTGACAGATGTTATTGCTGCCCCCATCAGAGAGGACAACAAGATCCGACGCAAACTATTACCAAGCGTAGTACCATAACCACGATCAAGTGGCTCACATACAAACTTGCCATAACGGTTATTTTCACTAATTTCCACTATCTCAATCTTCGGTTTTTCGATTTCGATCATCTGGAAAGACCCTCCTCTTTGCGCACTATTAAGTTACGCCATACCCACGGCCGAGGGCATAAATTAGGACTAAATTTCAACAACATATACTGTTTATCTGGAATACAATTCCACAATAAAATGTTCTGAAACTGGAGTATCAATTTCCTCACGGGTAGGATAGCGTAATACTTTACCACTCATCATTTCTTCAGTTGAACGTTCGAGCCATGCTGGTAGTGTTTTACTAGCAAAAGATTCAGCTATTTCTTTGATTAGCGGTGATTCTTTGCTGGATTCACGTACCTGAATAACATCGTCAGCTTTCACTAAGAAAGATGGAATATCTACTCTTTTTCCATTAACTAAGAAATGTCTGTGACGAACCAATTGTCTAGCTTGCGTACGACTGGCCGCGAAACCAAGACGGAACACCACATTATCTAATCTTCTTTCTAAAAGCACCAGTAAGTTTTCACCAGTAATGCCTTTTTGGCGATCAGCTTTACCAAAATAACCACGGAATTGTTTTTCTAATACGCCGTAAACGCGACGTGTTTTTTGTTTTTCTCGAAGCTGAACACCATACTCGGAAACTTTTTTACGAGTTTGGCCTTGGCCATGTTGACCAGGTGCGAAAGCACGTTTAGCGAATGAACATTTGTCAGTATAGCATCTTTCGCCTTTAAGAAATAATTTAACTCCTTCACGACGACACAAGCGACAAACAGGTCCTGTATATTTAGCCATGTATATTTAACACCTCCCGAAACTTTTTATACTCTTCTACGCTTAGGTGGACGACATCCATTATGAGGTACAGGTGTGCAATCTTTAATGGAACTTACTTCCAAACCAGATGCTTGCAACGATCGAATGGCTGCTTCCCGGCCTGATCCTGGTCCCTTAACAAAAACTTCAACATGTTTAAGGCCATGTTCCATTGCTGCTTTAGCAGCTGTTTCTGCCGCCATTTGTGCAGCAAATGGAGTACTCTTACGAGAACCTCTGAAACCAAGTCCACCAGCGCTAGACCATGAAAGAGCATTACCCTTTGTATCAGTAATCGTCACGATAGTATTATTAAACGTAGAACGAATATGGGCTTGACCATGTTCAATATTCTTACGTTCTTTTCTTTTAGGTCTAATTACTTTTTTAGCAACCAATGTTTATCCCTCCTCTACATCACTTTTTTCTTTTTCGCTCCAACAGTTCTCTTAGGGCCCTTACGGGTCCGTGCATTGGTTTTAGTGCGTTGTCCGCGTACAGGAAGACCCATGCGATGACGTTTTCCGCGATAGCAACCGATTTCGATGAGGCGTTTTATATTGAGTGACTGCTCACGACGTAAATCGCCTTCCACTCTATAGGTTTTATCAATCGTCTCACGAAGCTTAACTACTTCTTCTTCAGTTAAATCACGAGTGCGTGTATCAGGACTAATCCCAGCAGCAGCGATGATTTCCTTTGAAGTTGTAAGACCAATACCAAAAATATATGTCAAAGAGATTTCAATTCTTTTATCACGTGGTAAATCTACTCCGGCAATACGTGCCATGTATAGTACACCTCCTATCCTTGCTTTTGTTTATGTTTAGGATTTTCGCAAATCACCATTACATGTCCCTTGCGTTTGATTATCTTGCATTTTTCGCAAATAGTCTTGACCGATGCTCTTATTTTCATTTGCCAATCCTCCTTTTCATGTATTAACGAACTCGCGCAATCAACATTACATCGAAAGCCAACTTACTTACGAATCCGCTATTTGAAACGGTAGGTAATACGGCCACGCTTTAAGTCATAAGGCGTAAGTTCTACAGTTACTTTATCCCCAGGTAAAATCCGGATAAAGTGCATGCGGATCTTACCTGATACATGCGCCAGTACGACATGCTCATTTTCCAGTTTAACCTGGAACATAGCATTAGGCAAGGCTTCGAGAACCGTACCTTCAACCTCAATTGCATCTTGTTTGGACACGAGATATCCCTCCTAGTCCGCTTATCACAGATCATCTGGTTTGTATAAAATCTTAATGGCTTGGCGGATTTCTTCATCCGTAATTTTCATGCCAGATTGAATTTTTTCCGCCACACCTTGGGCAATCGGTTTAAGAACATTAACATGACGGATATTTTTCTGTTTAGGATTCTTGAACGTGCGTTCTCTACCGTTTGCCAGTAAAAGAAACTTGTTCTGTTGAGTCCCAACTACCAGATAAATATTGGTTTGATCCCGTCCGGCATTACTAGTAACAAGTTGGCCAATTGATATATTCACTACTGACACCAGAGCTGCCTCCTATAACTTAGTCAGAATCTCCGGTTTACCGTCAGTGATGGCAATAGAATGTTCAAAATGCGCCGAGCGCTTGCCGTCAAGAGTTACAACCGTCCAACCATCGTCAAGTGTCTTCACTTCATATGTGCCCAGATTGATCATTGGCTCTATGGCCAAGGTCATACCAGCCTTTAATCGTGGACCACGGCCAGGGTTGCCATAATTGGGCACCTGTGGATCTTCATGCATACTCCGTCCAATACCATGCCCAACATAATCACGCACAACGCCAAAACCATATTCCTCGGCGTGACTCTGAACGGCATGAGAAATGTCGCTTAAACGATTACCCACGATAGCTTGCTCGATACCTTTGTATAAAGATTCTTCTGTAACATCCAAAAGCTTTTGCACTTCAGCATCGATTTCACCTACCGGGACAGTAATCGCGGCATCACCATTGTATCCATTTATTACCGCTCCAATATCAATACTAACATTATCTCCAGTTTCTAACTTTCTTAATCCTGGAATACCATGTACAACTTCTTCATTTATTGAAGAACAAATATTTCCGTTAAAGCCGTGGTATCCCTTAAAAGCAGGGATAGCGCCACGACCTTTAATATATTCTTCGGCAATTCTGTCCAGGTCTAGCGTAGTAACTCCGGGTTTAACAGCGTTCTTCACTTCTTCATGGGTTTCAGCCACTATTCTACCAGCATCACGCAGATAGTTTATTTCCCGCTCTGATTTAAGGATGATCATACTTAAACGCCTCTCAGGGTAATTACTATATCCGAAAATACCTTTTCAATCGACTGACGTCCATCAATTTCACTATAAAGACCTTGGCCTTGATAGTATTCAATGAGGGGCTTCGTCTGATCACTGTATACGGTCAAACGTTTTGTAACTGTTTCCACCGTATCATCAGCACGCTGATATAGTTCCCCTTCACATTTATCACATTTACCATCCTTGGAAGATGGATTAAATGTCACATGGAAGGTAGCGCCACAACCTTTACAGATACGGCGGCCCGTCATGCGGTCAATTAAATCCCCAACAGGAACATTAATGTTGATAACGCGATCAAGCTTTATGCCCAAATCAGTTAACGTACCATCGAGAGCATTCGCTTGCTCGGCTGTACGTGGGAACCCATCTAGAATAAAACCTTTGTGACAATCGGGTTTAGCTAGTCTTTCTTTTACTATCCCGATAGTAATGCTATCAGGTACTAATTGCCCAGCATCCATGCAGGCTTTCGCCTGCTTGCCAAGTTCAGTTCCTTCTTTAACGGTTGCCCGAAACATATCACCAGTTGAAATATGAGGGATATGAAACTCTGCAACCAGTTCTGCCGCCTGTGTACCTTTACCAGCTCCAGGCGGTCCCATTAATAGGATATACATTGCAAGGCCACCTCCCTACTATTTCATGAAGCCTTGATAGTGACGCATGAGAATCAGCGCCTCTACTTGCTTCATAGTGTCAAGTGCCACGCCTACTACAATTAAAAGGGCGGTACCACCAAAATATACTCCAGGAATATTTGTTACGACAGCGATAAAATTAGGTAATATCGCAATGAACGCAAGAAATACTGAACCTGCAAGGGTTATTCGGGTCATGACCTTATCCAAATAATCAGCAGTTGGTTTACCTGGGCGCAGTCCTGGAATAAAACCACCGTATTTTTTCATATTCTCTGCCATATCCGATATGTTCAAAGTAACCGCAGTATAGAAATACGTGAAAAAAATGATGAGTAGCGCATACAAAAATGTTTGTAGCGGTGTACCCCACGCAAACCAGCCTGCCATTGTTTTTACCCAGGGAATATCAATAAACTGGGCAATAGTTACCGGGAACATCAGCACAGATGACGCAAAGATTATTGGAATGACTCCCGCTTGATTAACTTTCAGCGGAATATGGGTAGAATGGCCACCATATGTCTTACGACCAACTACTCGTTTAGCATATTGAACAGGAATTCTACGTTGACCTTGTGAAATGGAAATTACCAGCACAATCATGGCTAAGCCAATAATTATGAATAACAATAAGTTAAATAAGTTAATTGTACCTGCTGTGAGATATTGATATATCACATAAATACCATCAGGTATTCTTGATACAATTCCGGCAAAGATAATCAGCGAAATGCCATTACCAATACCTTTTTCTGTAATTTGCTCACCGAGCCACATCAGAAAGGTTGTTCCCGCCGTCAGTGTTAATGCAATCAGTAGAGTCGAACCAATACTTGGATTAATAATTGCTGCCTTAAGTCCAACAGCCATACCAATTGCTTGAACAAAGCCTAGAAGTACGGTACCGTAGCGAGTAATTTGTGTAATCTTTTTACGGCCTTCTTCGCCTTCTTTAGCCCATTGCTCAAACTTTGGCACAACAACGGTTAAGAGTTGCATAATAATCGAAGCATTAATATAGGGTGTAATGCTCATTGCAAATACTGAGAACTTACTCAATGCTCCACCTGAGAACAAATCCAGCAGACCAAACAGATTACCACTGGTAAACATTTGTTCAATAACAGAAACATCAACACCTGGAACTGGAATATGAGTACCGGCTCTGAATACTAAAAACATCGCCAGCGTAAAAACTACTTTTTGTCTAAGCTCAGTAATCTTTAGTATATTGGACAGAGCTGAAAGCACTTATACCACCTCGACTTTGCCGCCAGCAGCAATAATTTTTTCTTCCGCTGTTTTGGTAAAGCCATTAGCTATTACAGTAAGTGATTTAGTGATTTCGCCATTGCCCAAAATGCGGACACCATCACGGACGTTTTTCAATACCCCAGCTTCAATCAAAGCTACCGGGTCAACTACTGTGCCCTCTTCGAAGCGATTTAGTTCAGAAACATTCACTTCTGCGTACTCTTTGCCAAACTTGTTATAAAAACCACGTTTTGGCAATCTACGGTAAAGAGGCATTTGACCGCCTTCAAAACCAGGACGAGTACCGCCACCAGCACGAGAATTCTGACCTTTATGACCCCTACCCGCTGTTTTACCAAGGCCTGATCCTAAACCGCGACCTCTGCGAATGCGAACTTTTCTCGAACCAGGCGCAGGAGCTAATTCATGTAATTTCATCATTAGCACCTCCTCTCAAATTAGTCTTGTATTTCTTCAACTGCAACAAGATGTTCTACTTTGCGAATCATGCCGCGAATAACCGGAGTATCATCTTGCATCACGAAAGTATTTGTTTTCTTAAGTCCCAGGGCCTTTACAGTAGCTCTTTGATCCTCTGGTCTCCCGATCAGGCTTCTGGTAAGAGTGATTTTGAGTATTGCCATTATAATTCCTCCTTAACCCAGAATTTGCTGAACGGTTTTACCGCGAAGTGCTGCTACTTGTTCGGCACGTTTTAACTGTTGTAAACCAGTTAAGGTTGCACGTACCATGTTATTAGGATTATTTGATCCTAATGATTTAGTTAAAATATCATGAATTCCAGCAAGTTCAAGTACAGAACGCACTGGACCACCAGCAATAACACCAGTACCTTCAGATGCAGGTTTCATGAATACACGACCTGCGCCGAATACTCCTAAAATCTGATGAGGAATCGTGGTCTTGCGAAGTGGAACTAAAATAAGATTCTTTTTGGCGTCTTCAACACCTTTTCTGATTGCCTCTGGTACTTCACCAGCTTTACCAAGTCCAGCGCCAACATGACCATTCTCGTCACCAACAACGACCAATGCACTGAATGAAAAACGGCGACCGCCCTTTACTACTTTCGCAACTCGGTTTATGAATACAACTTTCTCTTTCAAATCGAGAGTTGTGTAATCAATCATCTTGGACATTCATTTACCTCCTTTTGCTTAAAATTCCAACCCAGCTTCACGTGCTGCTTGGGCTAAAGCTGCTACTCTACCATGATAGATATAACCACCACGGTCAAATACTACTTTGGTAATACCTTTTGCTAATGCACGTGTAGCAATTGCTGCACCGACTACTTTAGCTGCTTCTGTATTACCGCCATATTCATTGGCTAAGCTTAAATCTTTATCCATAGTGCTAGCGGCAACTATTGTAGTACCAGTAACATCATCGATGATTTGAGCATAGATATGACTTAGGCTACGAAATACGTTCAAGCGTGGTCTTGCTTGAGTACCAGTCACTGCCTTACGTACACGCAGATGGCGTTTTAGCCTAGCTTTGTTTTTAATTCCTTTACGAATCAAAGTGCGTCACTCCTTCCGCTTAAAATCTTACTTCTTGCCTTTAGCGCCGGCTTTACCAGCTTTACGACGAACAACTTCACCTTCATAACGAACGCCTTTGCCTTTATAAGGTTCAGGTTCTCTATATTTACGGATTTTAGCTGCTAATGCGCCAACATCTTCTTTATTTATACCAGAAATTACAATCCTGTTTGGAGCAGGAACATCAATTCCCATACCTGCAGGTGGTTCAACTTCTAGTGGATGAGAAAAACCTAAAGTCAAAGCGAGTTTACCGTTTACTTTTGCCGCTCTGAAACCAACGCCGACAATTTCAAGAGTTTTCGTAAAGCCTTTAGTAACGCCCTCAACCATGTTTGACAGTAAAGTACGAGTTAATCCATGCAAGGATCTATGCTCTTTTTCATCAGAAGGACGTGTTACAACAAGAACATTATCTTCCAATGTCAAGATCATATCTTTATGAATGGCACGATTTAATTCGCCTTTCGGTCCTTTTACAGTTACATGATTGCTATCATCAATCGTCACAGTTACATCTGCAGGAATAGCAATCGGCATTCTACCAATTCTTGACATATGTGCACCTCCTTAACTAAAAAATTACCAAACGAATGCTAGTACTTCGCCACCAAGTCCATCACGACGAGCTTGCTTGTCAGTCATGATTCCTTTGGACGTCGAAATAATTGCAATACCAAGGCCACCGAGTACACGAGGCAATTGTTCGCTCTTTACATATACGCGTAGTCCTGGTTTGGAAATACGCTTGATACCAGTGATTACTTTCTCACGATTAGGACCATATTTTAAGCTTGCTCTTAGCATACCTTGTTTATCATCTTTGATTATTTCAAAATCCTTGATAAAGCCTTCTGCTTTCAGAACCTGAGCAATTGCTTGCTTAATTCTTGAAGCAGGGATTTCTACTTTATCATGATAAACCGAGTTTGCATTACGAATACGAGTAAGCATATCTGCAACTGGATCGGTCATTACCATTTAAACATAACCTCCTTCCTGTTAATCTACCAGCTAGCTTTAGTTATTCCAGGAATAACACCTTTATAGCTCAATTCTCTAAAGCAAATACGGCACATTTCAAACTTACGTAAGTAACCATGTGGACGACCGCAGACCTTACATCTATTGTACTTGCGTACACTAAACTTAGGTTCCAGCTTCCATTTTTCAATTAATGCTT
>Ga0209123_1000587_pt1 | contig 43950 bp, 29 predicted proteins | sample BarGraIncu00431A_FD_184500 | JGI IMG/M metagenome (GOLD analysis project Ga0209123, IMG submission 184500) | Arctic peat soil microbial communities from Barrow, Alaska, USA - Barrow Graham LP Incubations 004-31A (SPAdes) (version 2) | ecosystem: Environmental > Terrestrial > Soil > Wetlands >...
TGATCAGCTCATCCTTTTGTGCATGGCTGAGTTGGGTGAGGTCGGGTAGGCTTTGCATCGAACCCGATTCTCGCTCACTATTTCATAGCGAACTCAGATTGATCTCCATTGGGAGCTGAGTAGTTACCACAGAAGTTCCAAAATTGAATCAATCGACCTTACCGCCCTAGGGGCGGCACATATTGGGGTTGAACTTGGGATTGGGGAGGAATGGGTCACGGTCCAGCGGCGCTGGGGGGGAAAACAAGCGTATCGGGGGCGCAGTCGCAGACGGTGGTACATAGCCAGACTCCCCGGGGTCAAGCGTGATGTCTTTTTGAGACTGCGCCAGCACCACCCGTCCTTCATTGACGGTCAGGATGATGCCGTCTGTCAAATCTGCGGGTGTCGGGGCGCCAAACAGCTGCTCCAAATTGGCTGGAATGCTCTCTGGTGCAGGGCTTGTCAGCGACTGGAAGTAAGCGGGTGGCGCATTCAAAGCTCTGGCTGCCACATTAGGGCCATCGACCCGACCACTTTGGCCTGCTGGTAGCACCAGCGTTTCACCCTGGTTGCTGGTGAGCGTGATGGTGCCTTCCCGGGTCTGCGCAAACAGTGATTCTTCGCCAGGCATATCCCCTAGTTCCGCGGCGCTGGCGCTATCGCTGCTGCTGCTGGGGGCACAGACCAGGTCAAACACCGTGCCGCGGATACCAATGGTGGCCGTGGCGGAGCGGACCTTCACTTGAGTCGGATTCATTTTGCCGATCAAGCCGGTGGCGATTCGCAAGCCACCTTTGAGCAGATCCAGCAGCATGCTGGGCTTACTTGAATTTGCTTCGTAACGGTACTCTGCAATGGCCAGGCGGCTGGCGGCGTTCACGGTCACGCGAGCGTTGTCGCGAAAGACCAGGACGGCGTAAGCCCCAACTTTGGTTTCGACCGTGTCACTGCTGTAAAGCGGCTGGTTTTCCGTCAGGGGGAGCAAGGGCCCCCCGTTATGGGAAACCGTGGCGGCCCCGCGAACCTGCACCGCACGAGCCGCCACCGGCGTGGTGTTTCCATGGTCCAAAAGGTTGGTCACTTCATTGCAGTCGTTCTGGCACAAACGTACCGAGTAGTCGGTGCCTCGAATGCCAATCGTGGCGGTGCTGACATGCAGCTTGTAGGCGTTGACGTCGCCACGCTTGCCAATCGCACCAGACAGTGCTCGCATGCCCCCCTTGATGAGGCTTAGCAGCATGTTGTCTTCGGCGGGCGCTTCTGCCTTGAACTGGTAGTTCTGCACTAACAGGGTCGATTCGGGGCGGATCACGGTTTCGCTGCCATCGGTAAACCGCAAATGGACCGTGCTATTGCGCGTGGTGTTGATCGCATCGCCCTGTTGCAGACTGGAGCCGCGCGTCAAAAGCGCCTGTCGTCCGCCTTCTCGCGTGACAAAGACGGTGCCATCAATGGCCGCGGCGGTGGCAACGATGGGGGCAGATCGGGCTGTCGTTTGTGCTTTCAACGTGATAGGTGCCAGGATCAAACTGGCCAACAGAGTAAAAATTGGCAATGATGTTTTCATTGGCAAGCCTCTTCTTCTACTTGTTTCTTGACAGATACCAGTTTCTGCGGCGCCAGCGGGGTTGTGTCAAAGAATGTGGCAACTTCCTCGGTCCGCTCCAAAACGACCGAAATAGCTTGGGTTGCTACCAGTGACGGTTGTTGGAGAACAGGAACAGTCTGTGGCGCAATGGCTGGGGGTGGCGTCACGGTCACTGAAGGCGCCAGCAAAGCGTAGCTGGTGTTGCTGTTGATTAAGGACAGGTTCCAGCCCGCTGGCTGGTTTACGGCGGCAAAGGTCCCGCGGGTATTGGCAAAGTTCATCACCGTAAATCTGTTGCCCGCAGCGGGATTGAAGTCGCCATACGAAGTGACGTTCAGCGTACCGGCCAGCGTCGCGGTCCCGCTGACATTAACCCAGTCATAGTTGCTGCCTTGGGTCAGACCGCCGAGTTCAATGTTGAGGACGCTGTTGCTGTTGAGAATCAGATCACCGTTGACGGAAATGGTGCCAGGTGAGAAGCCTGGCGCCAGGGTGGCGTTGCCAACCGTCAAGTTGCCGTTGATGGTGCCCGACCCCTTGATGGCGCCCGCATTGAGCGTGATGTCGCCCGTCAGGTTGCCGTGTTCCAGCAAAATGACGCCTCCCTGCTGTTGGCTCAATCCACTGACAAATTTGGTCGTGCCTGAGACCGCAACCAAGGAGCCCGAATTGGTGACCGCCTGATTGAATACCAGCCCCGCATCAAGGTTGATGGTGCCCTGGTTGTCAATGGCGTTGGTAATGGTTTTGCCTGCCAGGTTCAGCGTACCCGTATTGGTCAACAGGCCGGTGTTCGTCCAGTTCACCGTGCTAGTGGCGGGTAGGTACAGCGTCCCGGTGCCTGCGCTGATGCTGAAATCTCCCGTCCCGCTAAAGTCGCCGCCATTCAGACTGAAACTGCCCGCAACGCTCAACGGACCGTTATTGATCAGCAAGCCGCCGTTTAGATTCAGTGTGACACCCACAGGAAGGTTGGTGTTTCCATTGAGCGTGAGACTCCCTGATTTCAAAGTCAAAGAACCGTTAGGCAGGGTCAGGTCGGTAAAGCTGAAGTTAAGGCCATCGATGACACGGACCCCGGTGCCGGCAAACGCGAAACTGCCGCCATTGGTAAAAGTTAAATTTCCAGCACCGGCAATGGTCCCACCAATCCATTGAAACAGCCCTGTTTCTCTTTGCAGCATGGCACCTGCAGGCAGGTTGATCACGCCAGCGCGTTGGTCTGCGACTGAGCCGGTGAACACCACGGTGTTTTGCAGGTTAAGTGTTCCATCGTTATAAAAATCACCTGAGACGCTGCCGCCATTGAGATTCATGGTGCCCGTTGAGGCATTGGTCAAATTGCTGGTCAAGGCGAGCCCTGTTGCCGTCAAGCTGCCTTTATTGACAATCGGTCCGCTGCCTGTGAAAAGCAGGCTGTTCATGTTCACGCTGGCATCTGTATCGACCACGATCCCGCCTGTGCCCAGAACCAGAGTGACAGATCCAGTGCGCTTGATCAAACCCGGGCCGCTGAAGGTCGCGCCGTTGAACGTATCAGAAGTATCGACGCTTCCTGAAAATTCGATAGCCGAGCCCGCCTCTGCCCTGAAGGTGCCGGTGTGCGTGCCACCACTCGTGATGTAGCTTGTCACTCCATTGGCCGCATCGAAGGTTCCGTCATTCGTTAGCGCACTTAGAACCAAGTTGCCGCCGCTGTGCCGCAGTGTCGCACCAGGGGCAATGGTCGTCGTCGCCACTGAACTCAAGGAGCCGGAGAGAATCTCCAGTATTCCTGTATCGACACTGACATTGGCAACTGTGAGCGTCAAACCATCGAGCACCTTGTTGCCGCCAGAAATGTCAAGCGTGGCATTGCCCGACAGGCCCAGGCCATTGCTCACGCCCGTTAATTTGCCGCCAGTCCAAAGGACGCTGCCATCGCTTTTACTCAAGGAACCCGCATCAGGCAAAGTGAGCGTGCCGCTCTCTTGAGTGAACACCGTACCGCCGCCCAGGGTGTTGAGGCCATTGAGCGTCATGCTGGCGCGATTGATGATGGTTTGAGACAAAGTATTGCTGTTGAAGGTGGTGCTGCCGTCATTGATCAAGGAGCCACTTCCCCCCAAACTCAAACCCGAGCCCAGGCTCAAGTTGCCACCCGCAGACACCGTCAGTATCTTGTCGGCATTGAGCGCCAGTGCACCGCTGTTGAAGTTCAGCGTGCCCATGATCGTCGTGTTGCCCAGGCTAACGTTCGCACCCGCAATATTCAAGACCCCGTTGATGGTCAGGCCATCTGTAAAACTTTGACTTCCGCCTGTCAGCCCGATGTTGCTGCCATTGAAGGTTGTTGTGCCGCTGTAAATGGCGCTGACGGGCGCTAGGCTTAAACTGCCTGCGCCACTTTGTGTAAAGGTCCCATCGGTGCTGGAAAAGTTTGAAACAATCAATGTAGCCATGCCCGAACCAACGTTTAGCACCGTACCAGTGTTGACGAAAGTAGCTGAGCCGCCCTGATCAAAAATCGTGTTGTTGGTGCCGCTAAAACTTAGTGTGCCACTGTTGAGGAAGGTCGCACTGCCTTGCAGATACAAGGTATTTCCCGTGTCCGCATTGAGGTTTAGTATCGTGCTGCCCCGGTTGTCCAGGGTGATGTCTGTCAGGTACTGATAGCTGCCTGTGATGTTCAGGGTTTGCCCCACTGGGACCAGGAGTGTTCCGGCTCCGTTGATGCTGCCGCCTGACCAGTTCATTCCCCCGTTGACCGTGAGGAGTGCGCCAGTATCGAGCGTAAGTCCCCCTGCTGATAGCGTTGTGAGGCCACTTACCGTTGTCTTCAGTCCCAAGGTGGAAGCCGAGCTTGTGCTCAGCGAGCCACCTATTGCCAGGGTACCGGCGCCGGTCAGTGTGCCGCCGTTTAACTGCAGGTTACCGCCGATGATGCTGGGCGTGGCCAGGTTCAAACTGGCGCCGCCACTGAGTGTGAAGTTGCGCGTGGTGTTCAAGCCAAGGATGCTGTAATTGCCGCTGGATAAAGTCAAACTCCCGGCACTACTGATCGTGACGTAATCGTTTGCACCAGGCAACACGCCCGTGGACCAGTTATTGACATTACTCCATTCATCAGTGCCCGCATCGCCAGTCCAGACCAGCGCGATAAAAGTAGCCAGATTCACACCCGTGCCACTGTAGGATGGCGTGCCGGTGATGGTGCCGCCGATCGTACTGAAGGTGCCGGTGCGGCTGCTTGCCGTGATCAAGGAATAAGTACCACTGCTTGAGTTGCCATTGAGTGTGAGCTTGCCATTCAAACTGGCTGAGCCGCTGACCGAAAGCGAGTCAAAGTCGCCAGCCAATATGCTGTTGAGTTCCAGCACCACCACGCCATTGGTGCCCTGCACCAGGTCGCCTGTAATGCTGAGTGTTTGCGTGGGGTCTGCTGTGGCCGAGCCCGGTGCAATCGTGCCGTTGTTGGTGATCGCATTGCCGGCACCGACGTTGAAAGTACCTCCTCCAGCCAGGGTGCCGGTATTGGTAAAGCCACCGGTGTTTTGAAACACGGCGCCATTAGCCACTTCGATCAAACCGTCTTGTACCAGCGAGCTGGCGGCAATCGAGAGCGTTCCGGCATTCACCAAAACTGCGCCATTGCTGCTGTTAGTGAAGGCGTTATAAATGGACGTGGTGCCGGTCCCGGACTTGGTATAAGTGCCCGTATTGCTGAACGTGGACGCTGTACCACCATAAGCGTTCTGGATCGTGATGTTGGCGTTGGTGTTGTCCAGAAACGCCCCCGAATTGATCAGTGTCGCGGCATTGCCCGTGTAAATGTCGCCAGCAGTCCAGTTGGTTGTGCCCGCGAAGTTGATGGTGCGCTGCTGAATAACGTGGGTGCTGCCACTTAATGCGAGGGGCCCATTGAAGGTTGTTGAACCGGTGCCACTCATGGTGCCGCCGTTCCAGATGCTGGCGCCACTGACGGTCAATGCACCCGTGCCTGCCACGGTGCCACCATTAATTTCCAGTCCTCCAATCGTCATTGAACTATCGAAGTTGATGGTTCCAGAGCTAGTTTGTGCAAACGTAATACTGTTATCAGCCATGCCGTTGACGTTCAGGATGCCTGCTATGGTGGCTATCCGTCCCGATCCGGTTGCTGTAAAACCCGAACCAAGGGTCAATGCGGCTGAATTGGATAATTCCAAGCTTGCGCCCGCGGCGATGTTAAAGTTCAACCCCGTTGGTGTACCGCCCGCTGTATTGGCCTGAAGTGTGCCCCCCTGAATCGCAAAAGCTGCATTGATACCGGGACTCAAGCTGGATAAATTGGTCGACACAGTTGCGCCAACTGCATTGGTCGTAAAGGTGTTGTTCAGACTCCAGGCCTGGGAGTTATTCCAGAAAGTCCCTCCGGCCAGCGCATTGATACTCACCCCGCTGCCCAATGTCAGTGTTGGCGTGCCGCTGTAGTAGGTGACGTAGCGAGTATTACCTGTCCCTGTGAAGTCGATGGACCCTGTGCCGCCAATGGTTTGAGCACCTGTGCCGTTGACATAGAGATAAGTGCCGCTGCCCGAGCTGTCAAGAATCAATCGCTTGCCCCCGCTCAGGGTCAATCCGTTGATCAAAGTGAGACTGCCACCGTTTTCCACGGTCATGTCGGTTGCCAGAGTGACACCCGTCAACGTCCCTGCGGTTGAACTCAAGCCAACGCCGCCGCTGGTGGCCACCGTGCCGCCAACAATGCTACCTCCTGAGCCCAAACGCAGGTGCCCGCTGGTGCCTGCCAGAGTCAAGGTCTGTGCGGAATTGGTCAGCGTGCTGTTGAGTACTGCAGTACCGCCCTGGAACAGCAAATTACTGAACTGCGCATTCGTGATGCCAGACTGCAGATTGACCGTTGCACCAGACACGATAGGCAGTCCACCGCTGATGGTGTAAGTACCGTCGAGATTCAGGACCCCACCCGATTGCAAGTCAATATTTGAACCGGCACTTGTGAAGTTGGTCGAATTCCCCAAGGTCAGCGCGGCACCATTGGTAATTTGAATCAGGCCAGTGTTGGTTGCGGTCGCTGGGCTCAGGTTGAGCGTCCCCGCTGTCACCTTCAGCGTGCCGTTGTTGGTGAACGTGGTGGGGCTAATCGTCAGTGTCTGCCCCGGTGCATTGGCAGAGATGATGCCGTAGTTGACGATGGTGGAGGCCGAACTGTTGCTGATGGAGCCGTATCCCTGCAGCGTGATGCCGCTGCCAATGGTCAGCGTTTGCACTCCACCGTAGCCGGCATAAATGGGGTTGCCCCCGGCGGCATTGATAGTGGCGTTGCCCGAAACGGTCGCGAGCTGCTGGCTGGCGTTGGGCGTACCCCAGTACAGGGAATTGCCAGCCAGGTTGACCGTTATGCCATTGGTTAGTAGCAGACTGTTCTTGATATTGGTGTAGCTGCCATTGGTCGCAAAGTTCAGGTTGCTGCCTAGCGTGACCCCGTCCAGCGTTCCTGCGCTGGAGTAAAAGTTGGGTGTGGCGTCGGTGTTGATCAGCGTGCCTCCAATGATGGTTCCCGTCAGTGAGCTCAGCCCGCCCGCGCCAAAGGCTCCGTTGCTGCCAATGTCGAGCGTGCCGCTGTTGGTCAGCGTGCCAGTGAGGTTGACCGTGCTGCCCGCAGCACGGGTGAACGTGCCCAGGCTGGCAGTGGTTACGTTGCCGCCCAGCGTGAGGGTGGTTCCAGCAGCAATGCTCAACGTGCCGTTGTTGCTCAGGTTGGTGCCGCTGATGCTGAGGGTACCGCCCTGGGCCTGAATGGCACCTGTATTTCCGTTGCTCCAGCTAGTGGGGTTGAGGCTCAAGGTTCCTGCGGTAACCCGCAAGGTGCCGTTGTTGGTGAACGTTGTGGGGTTAATCGTCAGGGTCTGCCCCGATGCATTGGCAGTGATGATGCCGTAGTTGACGATAGTAGATGCTGAGCTGTTGCTGATGTTGCCGTAACCCTGCAGCGTGATGCCGCTGCCAATGGTCAGCGTTTGCGCCCCGCCGTAGCCGGCATAGATGGGGTTGCCCCCGGCGGCGTTGACGATGGCGCTGCCCGAAACGGTCGCGAGCTGTTGGTTGGCGTTAGGCGTACCCCAGTACAGGGAATTGCCAGCCAGGTTGACCGTTATGCCATTGGTTAGTAGCAGACTGTTCTTGATATTGGTGTAGCTGCCATTGGTCGCAAAGTTCAGGTTGCTGCCTAGCGTGACCCCGTCCAGCGTTCCTGCGCTGGAGTAAAAGTTGGGTGTGGCGTCGGTGTTGATCAGCGTGCCTCCAATGATGGTTCCCGTCAGTGAGCTCAGCCCGCCCGCGCCAAAGGCTCCGTTACTGCCAATGTCGAGCGTGCCGCTGTTGGTCAGCGTGCCAGTGAGGTTGACCGTGCTGCCCGCAGCACGGGTGAACGTGCCCAGGCTGGCAGTAGTCACATTGCCGCCCAGCGTGAGGGTGGTTCCGGCAGCAATGCTCAAAGCGCCGGTGTTATTCAGATTGGTACCGCTGATGCTGAGGGTGCCGCCCTGGGCCTGAATGGTGCCGGTACTCCCGTTGCTCCAGTTAGTGGGGGTCAGACTCAAGGTTCCGGCGGTAACCCGCAAGGTGCCGTTGTTGGTAAACGTGGTCGGGTTAATCGTCAGTGTCTGCCCCGATGCATTGGCAGTGATGATGCCGTAGTTGACGATAGTAGATGCTGAGCTGTTGCTGATGTTGCCGTAACCCTGCAGTGTGATGCCGCTGCCAATGGTCAGCGTCTGCACTCCACCGTAGCCAGCATAAATGGGGTAACCCCCGGCGGCGTTGACGATGGCGCTGCCCGAGACAGTAGCGAGCTGTTGGCTGGCGTTGGGCGTACTCCAATACAGGGAATTGCCAGCCAGGTTGACCGTTATGCCATTCGTCAGTAGCAGACTGTTCTTGATGATGGTATAGCTGCCGTTGGTCGCAAAGTTCAGGTTGCTGCCCAGGGTGACCCCGTCCAACGTTCCACTGCTGGAGTAAAAGTTGGGTGTGGCGTCGGTGTTGACCAGTGTGCCGCCAACAATGGTGCCTGTTAGCGAGCTCAGCCCGCCTGCGCCAAAGGCCCCGTTGCTGCCAATATCGAGCGTGCCGCTGTTGGTCAGCGTGCCCGTCAGGTTGACCGTGCTGCCCGCGGCACGGGTGAACGTGCCCAGGCTGGCAGTAGTCACATTGCCGCCCAGCGTGAGGGTGGTTCCGGCAGCAATGCTCAAAGCGCCGGTGTTATTCAGATTGGTACCGCTGATGCTGAGGGTACCGCCCTGGGCCTGAATGGCGCCGGTACTCCCATTGCTCCAGCTAGTGGGGGTCAGACTCAAGGTTCCGGCGGTGACCCGCAAGGTGCCGTTGTTGGTGAACGTGGTGGGGCTAATCGTCAGTGTCTGCCCCGGTGCATTGGCAGAGATGATGCCGTAGTTGACGATGGTGGAGGCCGAACTGTTGCTGATGGAGCCGTATCCCTGCAGCGTGATGCCGTTGCCAATGGTCAGCGTCTGCACTCCACCGTAACCGGCATAAATGGGGTAGCCCCCGGCGGCGTTGACAGTGGCTGTGCCCGAGACGGTCGCGAGCTGTTGGCTGGCGTTGGGCGTACCCCAATACAGGGAATTGCCAGCTAGGTTGACCGTTATGCCATTGGTCAGTAGCAGACTGTTCTTGATGATGGTATAGCTGCCGTTGGTCGCAAAGTTCAGGTTGCTGCCCAGTGTGACCCCGTCCAGGGTTCCTACGCTGGAGTAAAAGTTGGGTGTGGCGTCGGTGTTGACCAGTGTGCCGCCAACAATGGTGCCCGTCAGTGAGCTCAGCCCGCCTGCGCCAAAGGCTCCGTTACTGCCAATGTCGAGCGTGCCGCTGTTGGTCAGCGTGCCCGTCAGGTTGACCGTGCCCCCTGATCGCGCAATCAGCCCAATGCCGGACGAAAGAAAAGTATCTCCCAGGTTGAGCACACCGCCCGAGATGGCAATCCCTTTGCCTGGCGTGCTGGTGTTGCTCCAGCTACCCACCCCCGAGGCCGTGTCCAGATACACCGTGCCATTGCTGACATTGATGTTGCCGGTGTTGTTAAACCCGCCCATGTACCAGCTCTTGCCTGCTATGCCAGCATTGAGCACCCCCTGGAAGTTGATCGCTTCATCTGAGTAATAGCCAAAATAAGCCGTACCGGTTCCACTGCCACTGACCGTGATGCCCGGCCCCACGGTCAGCGTTGCAGCCGTGCCGCTGCGGTAAATCCAACTGCTCGAGGTGCCGCCAAAGACCAGGTTGCCGGTGCCTCCCAGCGTCTGGGATCCCGTATAAAAAATAGTGCCGCCGTTGATGGTGACCGTGCTGGCGTTGAGTGTGAGTCCGTTGGTGAGGTAGGTGTTGCCGGTAATTGCTAGGTCAGTCGCCAACGTCACGTTATCCAGGGTGCTGTTAGCGCTGCTCAATGCAAAGCCGGTAGATGCGGTCAGTGTGTTGCTGCCACCATTGGCCGAGCCACCACTGACCGTGCCCCCGTTCAGCGTGAGTCCAGTCAGGCCCACCGTACTGAGGTTGGTGCTGGCCTGGTCAAGGGTCAGCGTGCCGGTGAGGTTGACCGAGCCACCGGTTTGGGTGATGGCGCCCAGCGCCGAAGCATTGAACGCATCTCCCAGATTGAGTACACCGCCCGAGATGGCAATCCCTTTGCCTGGCGTGCTGGTGTTGCTCCAGCTACCCACCCCCGAGGCCGTGTCCAGATACACCGTGCCATTGCTGACATTGATGTTGCCGGTGTTGTTAAACCCGCCTAGGTACCAGCTCTTGCTAGCTACACCAGCGTTGAGCACCCCCTGGAAGTTGATCGCTTCATCTGAGTAATAGCCAAAATAAGCCGTACCGGTTCCACTGCCACTGACCGTGATGCTCGGCCCCACGGTCAGCGTTGCAGCCGTGCCGCTGCGGTAAATCCAACTGCTCGAGGTGCCGCCAAAAACCAGATTGCCGGTGCCTCCCAGCGTCTGGGATCCCGTATAAAAAATAGTGCCGCCGTTGATGGTGACCGTGCTGGCGCTGAGCGTGAGCCCGTTGCTGAGGTAGGTGTTGCCGGTAATTGCTAGGTCAGTCGCTAACGTCACGTTATCCAGGGTGCTGTTGGCACTGATTAATGCAAAGCCGGCAGAAGCTGTCAATGTGTTGCTACCGCCATTGACCGAGCCACCACTGACCGTGCCCCCGTTCAATGTGAGGCCAGTCAGGCCTACCGTACTGAGGTTGGTGCTGGCCTGGTCAAGGGTCAGCGTGCCAGTGAGGTTGACCGTGCCACCGGTTTGGGTGATGGCGCCCAGCGCCGTGGCATTGAACGCATCTCCCAGATTGAGTACACCGCCCGAGACGGCAATACCTTTGCCTGGCGTGCTGGTGTTGCTCCAACTACCCACCCCCGAGGCCGTGTCCAGATACACCGTGCCATTGCTGACATTGATGTTGCCGGTGTTGTTAAACCCGCCTAGGTACCAGCTCTTGCCAGCTACACCAGCGTTGAGCACCCCCTGGAAGTTGATCGCTTCATCTGAGTAATAGCCAAAATAAGCCGTACCGGTTCCACTGCCACCGACCGTGATGCCCGGCCCCACGGTCAGCGTTGCAGCCGTGCCGCTGCGGTAAAGCCAACTGCTCGAGGTACCGCCAAAGACCAGATTGCCAGTGCCTCCCAGCGTCTGGGTTCCCGTATAAAGAATAGTGCCGCCGTTGATGGTGACCGTGCTGGCGTTGAGCGTGAGTCCGTTGGTGAGGTAGGTGTTGCCGGTAATTGCTAGGTCAGTCGCCAACGTCACGTTATCCAGAGTGCTGTTGGTGCTGCTCAATGCAAAGCCGGTAGATGCGGTCAGTGTGTTGCTGCCACCATTGACCGTGCCCCCGTTTAGCGTGAGTCCAGTCAGGCCTACCGTACTGAGGTTGGTGCTGGCCTGGTCAAGGGTCAGCGTGCCGGTGAGGTTGACCGTGCCACCAGTTTGCGCAATTTTGCCCAACGATGTGGCATTGACTGTGCCTCCCAAATTAAGCACGCCGCCACTGACGGCGATGCCCTGCGTGCTGGAGTTGGTCCACAGGCCTGCGAGGTTGAGCGTCCCCGCAGACAAGTTGATCTGTCCGCTGCTGCCCACGGTGAATGTGCCGGGACTAATCTGCCATGTCTTGCTTGCGTTGTTTGCAGTCAGCACGCCCTGCAGCACGATCGCGTCAGGGGCGTTATAGCCAAGGTAAGCGGTTCCACTCCCGGTAGAACTCAGCGTGATGCCCGAGCCGATGGTCAGGGTCGCGCCGCTTGAGTTACCCCAAATATAGTTATTGGTGCTGGCAAACACGATGCTGCCGGTTCCAGACCAGGATTGCGTGCCTATGTATTGAAGTTCCGAGTTGCTGGCGCTCAGCGTGATGGTATTGCCGCTTCCAAAGTTGAGCCCCCCCGATATCTTCAACGCACTCCCAGTGACGTTCACCCCGGTTGCCAGAACCACGTTGTCCAGAGTGCCGGTGCCGGCATTGAGAATCGAGCCATTGCCGCTGCCAAGGGTTCCGCCGTTGAGCGCCAGCGTGACGCCGCTGGCCAGTGTTGCCGCACCGCCCCCGGTTGCATCTGAGTTGGCATTGAGGTTCAAATTCAACTTGCCAGTTCCGGTAGCGCTGACATTGGCGTTGAGGCTGATATTGTTGTGAGCGACCAAGGTGAGCGATACATCGGTGGCGCTGTTGGTCGTGATGGCGCTGCCAAGCACGATGTCACCCAGTTGCGCTCCTCCTGCGCTGGTTGTGATCGTGACACTGATGCCGGCATTGAGCGCAGCCTGAATGGTCGCTACGGTCACGATGGAGTTGTCCCCAGTCGTGGTGAAGCTCGGGTTGCCCGTTACATTGGTGTCCGGCCCGGTGGCCTGGATGGTCACATTGTTCGGGTCCAGCAGCCACTGCCCACCTTTGCCGGCAACCGCACTCGCATCGGCGACCTGTGTCACATCCAGCCAGCGTTTGCCCGACGTTTCAATCGCGCCGCCATCGCCACCCAGCGCACCCCCGCGTGCGGCGATGCTGCCGTAAATTTGCGCCGAGTCATTGGCCCACACCACCACCAGGCCGCCATGGCCGCGCAAATCAGCGTTGGCATACAAAGTGGCTGTGCTGGCGATGTAGGTGAACTGGCTGTTGATGATGTTGGGGTTAAGCCCCTGCCAGCCGCCGCCCACCAGGATTTCGCCGCCGCCGTAAGCGCCCGAGGCGTCAATGTGGGCGCCATCGCCCACCGACACGCGGCCACCAGCACTGATGCGAATGCTGCCGCCCACGCCGTAGCCATTGCCTGCCGGACTCAGCGGCGCAAAAGGACTCACTGGCAAAGCCGGCGTGACAGGCTCGGGGCGAGTTGGCGTCTGGGGCAGCGGTGGCAGCCCGGATGAGGCGGTGGACTGGTTTGCGGCGCCCTTGGCCGAAGCGGCCTTGCTCAGCACGACGGTAGAGACCGGCGGGGTGGCGGGTGCCGGGTCTATTGCCGGGTTAGCTGCGTCCGTGTTAGGTGATGCAGTCGCTATTGATTTTGTAGCTGCTTGCGCAATATCGACGGGGGCTTGAGGCTGATTTGATATGTAGGGTGGGCTGGTTTTGTCGATTTGCGGCTGGGCCGAAATCAAGCCCTGAACCTGCACCTCGCCCCCGCCAGCCAGGCCCAAGCTGTTCTGCGCGGTGATGTTGATCTCGCCCCCGGTCGTGCCTTGTGAGCCGGTGGCTGTAATCACGCTGGTGGGCTCGAGCACCACCTTTTGGCGCGCTTGCAGAATCACTTTGCCGTTTTCTCCGACCACCGCCGAGCTGGCCTGGATGCGCCCGCTGTTGCGGATCAGCCCACCGTAAATCGAAATGGAGCGGGCCATCAGCGTGCCCAGATTGATCGCTTCTTCATCGGTGTTGGTGATTTCGACCCGGATGTTGGGGCGGTCAATGTCGGCCACCTCGACGCTGCGGCCCGCAGCGAGCAGGATCTTGCCGTCCGGCGCCTGGATGAGCCCCGAGTTTTCGATGCGCGGGGCGATTAGCAGCACCTCGCCCCCGGTGGCACTGCGTATGTTGCCTTCGTTGCGGATGCCACCGGCACCGGGCGTGTCTGTGAAGCGCAAGCGGCCGTTATTGAAGTCGTCGTTGGACAGGCGCAAAGTAGAAGCCACCAAACCTGCCACGTCCACCTGCGAACCGGCGCCAAACACGATGCCGTTGGGGTTGACCAGAAATACCCGTCCATTGGACTGCAAGGTGCCCAGAATGACCGAGGGGTCCACGCCAACCACCCGGTTGAGCACCTGGCTGCTTGCACTTTGCTGCACAAAGCGCGTCAACTCGCCCCGGTCGATGTTGAACTGTTGCCAGTTGATGATGGTCCCGGGCGTGTTCGTCACGGTCAGCGCGTTGCCGTTTTTCTGGAAGCTGGCCTGCCCTTGCACCACCAGCGGTGCTTGCGGGTTGGCCATCAGCGTGCCGGCGGCGGTGGCTGTGAGCAAGACCAGCAAGGGGTGAGGCTTGAAATTCATGTTTTTGTGCATGGTCTTCACCTTTGGACGACTTAGAAAACCCATGCCAGCGAGGCATGCAGATGTTGGTCACCGTTGACGGGGCCAGCGATGCCACTGACGCCTTTGATGACATAGCCCCAATCCAGCCGGGCATTGAGGTGATGGCCATAGGCCGCGCGCAGTCCCAAACCCACACTGCTGATGGTCTGGCCCGACTGTTCACCGGGCGCGGCCTGGTTGCGCCAAACACTGGCGCCGTCCAGAAAGACCAAGGGGATCAGTCGCCATGGCTCCCAACTGACGGGCGGCGCCCAGACCTCCAGAGCGGCGCGCACACCCTGGTCTCCAGAGATTTCACGCTCTCCAAAGCCACGCACGCTGTCAGCGCCACCGATGCCAAATTGTTCAGCGGCAATCAGCAGGTCTTGCGTGCTTTGACCGGACAGGGCGGTGCGCAGCATCCACTGGGACGTAAAGCGCTCGGTATGTTGCAAGGTGAATTTGAAGGTCTGGAAACTGGCATTGGCGCCGCTGCGTCCGCCTGGCTGGTTAAAGTCTGCCGTCGTGCCGTTTTCCCCGCCGGCAAGATTTTGCAACCAGGAGAGATTGACGGAAAAGTCCCGCGTGGGACTGTGCCAGCTGCCGCTGTAACCCAGCGTCAGCGGGTGCGTGGTGAGGTCGGGTATCAAACTGGCACTGCCGCCAGTGGGCATGACCCGGTTGCCATAGGCCCGGTGTTCCAGTCCGATACTGAATGCGTGCTGGGCGGTGGCCGTTGCGTCCAGGTTGTGGGTGTAGCGTGCACCCAGCATCAGGCCGCTGCCGCTGATGGCCAGGTCGGGACCACCACCGGCTTGTGCCACCTGGCCGGAATCGACATTGGAGCTGCTGGCATTGAAATCGAGCGTGTCGCCCAACCGGTACAAAGGCACGCGGTAGCCCAAACCCATGATGCTGACATCACGCGTGTGGTCAGGGCTGGTCATCAACTGGACCGAGAGGCCATGGTCGCGGTTGAACAGGTTGGCGTTTTGGTAAACCACGCCCAGGCGGTACAGGCCGGTAGAGGCCGAGCCGGTGTTGTCCAGTAAAGCCATCCAGCGCTGTGGGTCTTCGGCCGAAAGCTTGACTGTGGCGTCAACGTCGCGGTTGTTGGCGCTGTGTTTGAAGGTGACATTGCTGACCTTGGAGCCGCCTTCGTTGGCCAGGAAAAGGTTGCGGTTGAGTTCGAAAACGTTGACCGTCTCACCCGGGCGCAGCGCGGGCAGGGAGTGTCTGACGTTGTCGGCGTTGAAATACGGGTCGGGTTCGACCGTGATCAGGCCTAGTACGCCTTCAATGACCTGCAGTGTGACAACGCCGGATTCAAGCTCCTGCTCGGGGATTTCAACGCGTACCGAGCCGTAGCCTGCGTTGATATAAGCTTTTTCCAGCGACTCCAAAGCCAGCTGGATGGTTTCAAAATTTCCCTGTGGACTGGTGTGTGGTCGGGTGGCTGCGTTGATGCTTTCAGGACTGAGCAAGGTATTGCCCTGTACCTGGTAGCCAACGATCGGGAATGGGGACTGTGCGTAGACGCTGGCGCCATACGCAAGCGTGCTGAGTATGACCACTATGCTGCGCTGCAGCCCTAGCAAGCTTGCGGAAATCCACATAGGAGACCTAACTTGATATTGAAGTAACGACAGGACTAGACGAGGCAGTGTGACCTTGTCCCGAATTTTGTCAATTGTATCTAGATGTGTTAATTTTGGTGAATTGAAAATTCATCGAAGCTTCACCATAGGCCCCGCCTTTTTTCTCCAAAAGTAACCTTTAAAATTATTACAAATTGATACGGAGTTACCCATGCGCTGGATATTCACGCTGATAGCGATCTGCCTGTTGGCGGCTTGCGCCGCACCCCAATACACCGTTGACGATGGCCGCAAGGTCAATGAAGAGCTGTTGGGGCAGATTCGGACCTATGGTGCTGGCGAAAAATCTCTGCGTCCGGCCATTGCCCGCTCTGCGGCCCTGAACGACCCCGACTGTGACACCCAGTGGGAGCTTCCTTTTGCTGTGGCCACCAGCTATGACTTGAGCGCCAATGACCGCGTGGCCTGGGTGCGGGCATTGGGTGTGGACGAGCGCCTGACCGTGGTGGCTACCGCGCCGGGCAGCCCATTGCAGCAGCGCGACAAGATTGCGGAAATTGCTGGATTCAACCGTGAAAACACCGTCAAAATGGTCGCGGAATTGGCTGATCGGCGCGATGCAGGTCGTCCGTTTGACATCAAGTTGATTACCGGGAAAACCGTGCGCGTGGTGCCTTTCAAGGTTTGCCGTGGCTATACCCGGCTGGCCCCGCCAGACAACCCCAAGACGCAGGACTACCACTGGCTCGGTAGCGTTCATCCGCTGGAAATAACGCGCACCGAGCTGACGGACGATGAAGCCTTGTGGGCTGTGCTGTGGACGCAGGGCGTGTCCGAAGAAGGTGGGGCCCGCATGAAAACCTACCATTACGGCACCAAAATTGTCGGCAATCTGTACACCCTTTTCTCCATCGCCTCGGGTATCAGTGCGGCAGGGGTTGCAGTTGAGGCGGCTGCCAAAGCAGCGCAATCAGCAGCAGCTTCCGTGGCGACCGACCTGCTCAAGCAGCAGCTGATTGACCAGGCCACCTCGGCAGCGGCCTCCAAAGTTCGCAGCGAGGTCGTCGGCGCTGTCCAGAAATTAAGCCAGACGCAAGTGGTCAACGCCATGCAACAGGCCGCCGCAAACCGGGGTGCCTTGAGCGGTGTGGCCTGGGTGGCAGCCACGGTGTTTGACAAGGCTGACGCCTGGGCTTACACGCGACTCGAAAAGCTCAATGCCAACCCGCTGGCCAGCTTTTCCCTTCATCAAAAATTGATAGAGCAGGGATTGACCTCCAATTCCATGGTGCTCGACCCGGAACGGATGAAAGCATTGAACAAAATAGCCGAATCGCGGGGCCGCTCGGATGACGTGGTGGCCATTCTGCGGGGCATCAAACCCGATGAGTTGCAGTTTGAGTTGACCGATATGCCACTGGCCTCTGCCCCCACTGAATTTTCCTATGAAGACGTGAGTGACACCGTCACCAGCAATCAACCGTTTGCATACGGTTTGATCGAAGGCATGACGAGCATGCCGGTTGTATCTGCTTCTTCCAAATAAGACGGCCCCATCATGATGACTGTGCTGCCCCGTTCGATTTACCTGGCTTTGGGGCTGCTCCTGCCTTTGTCCTTAGGGGCGCAACCCCTTGCAACGGTCATTGACTCACCGCAAGTACCGATAGAGGCCAATGCACCCGCTGCTGAGCCTGTGGGTGAGACGCCTGCACCTGCTATTGCACCGGTCCCCGTCCTTGAAGGCTGTCGCCCACTGACTGACAAAGCCATGGCGGCCGACATGAAGGCCATGACAGCGCAGTCACAAAAATTTGAATTAGCCGTACAGGCGCAGTTGGTCGATGAGTCGCAGACACTGTGGACCCAAGCCGTGGCGCAATGTGAAGGCCGTGCCAAGGACCGGGCGCAGCGTAATTTGACTGACACCCAGAAGATGCGTGCCAGCCTCAGCGAGCAACTGGACTCCGGCCCTCAATGCGCCAGCGCCCACAAAGATGCGGGGGCACTGCAGGACATGGCCAATCAGGCCATGAAAGAGCGTCGCTGGAATGATGGGGCCATGCTTTACCGCAAAGCTGAAAACATGTGGGACATCGCCTCCGAGCGTTGCACTGGCAGCCAGCAGGAAACGGCCAACAAGCGCCGGGAACAGTCAGAAATTGACGGCCTGAACGCCGAGTTTTGTGCCCCGCTGTTTGACAAGGCACTCGATCAAACCAAAAAATTTCGCGCTGCCGCTGGCGGACTCTCGCGTGAAGAAAAACAAGATGCCTCCATGGTGGCCGAAACCCTGTGGCGTGACGCACTGGGTCAATGCAAGGGCGCGGCAGTGCAGGATTCGGCGCGCAACAACGCCCAAGCACTGGCTAGAGATCGCGGCACACCCTGGGTCGCTCGTGTGGCGCCAGCAATCCAGCCCACTATCAAGCCCTTGACTCCGCCTGTGCTGGCGGCCAAGCCGGCACCCAGCAGTCAATTGCTATCTGTCGTGGCGGCGGTGGCACCGTCCACTTCAGCTGTGCCTAAGATGATCGCCTCAGTTGCAACACCAACACCAACACCTGCGCTGGTCGCCAAAGTTGATCCCAGCCCCCAAGTCCTTGCGGTCGTGCCGGTCGCGAAGGCCGCTGAATTTGTCGCTGACACCACGCGCTACAGCGGTCAGTTTGTGCGCGATCTTGACGGAACCAGTTATTCCGGGACCGGGAAAGTGGCGTGGGCCAGCGGAGATGTGTACGAGGGCACGCTGGTCAAAGGGCAGCGTCATGGTAAAGGCCTGATTGTCTGGGCCAGCGGCCAGAGTTACAACGGCGACTGGGTCAATGACAAACCCGTGGGGCAGGCCAGCATTCAATTTGCCAACGGCAATCAATACGAAGGCGGCGTGATCGACGGCGTACCGCAAGGCCAGGGGCGCATGCGTTATGCCTCGGGCGACACGTACACCGGGCAATTCACCGCAGGTGGGCCTGATGGTCGCGGTCTCTACATCTGGAAAAACGGCCAGCAGTTTGAGGGGGAATGGAAAAATGAACGCCCCAATGGCCAGGGCAAACTCAAGTTTTCGACCGGCAATCAATACGAAGGCAGTGTCAAGGACGGCTTGCCCCATGGAAAAGGCCGCATGGTGTTTGCCTCAGGCGACACCTATGTTGGCAATTCGGTGAACGGCCAGCCAGACGGAGAAGGTACTTTCAGCTGGACGAACGGCAGTCAATACAGCGGGCAGTGGAAAGCCGGTAAAAAACACGGCCAAGGCGCCTTCTCCTGGAAAAACGGCGACCGGTGGGAAGGCCTTTTTGAGAATGACATGCAAACCCCGCAGGAAGATTTAGCCGCAAAAAAATAAAGCTTCAGCTTGTTACGGCTTGATGCAGGGCGGGTGATCAGCCTCCCAGGTAAGCTGCCTTCACCGCAGGATCATCCTTGAGCTTGTCAGCCGGACCATGCACCGAGATGCGTCCGTTTTCAAGCACATATCCATAATCTGCCACCTTGAGCGCGGCGGCAGCAAACTGCTCCACCAGCAACATCGTGACGCCCTGGGTTTTCAGGCGCGAGATGATGTTAAACACCTCTTCCACCAAAATGGGCGCCAGCCCCATGGAGGGTTCATCGAGCAAAAACACCTCTGGGTTGAGCATGACGGCCCGCGCCATGGCCAGCATTTGCTGTTCGCCACCGGACAAGGTACCGGCCAGTTGTTTGATGCGCTCCTTCAGGCGCGGGAACATCTCAAGCGCTTTTTGCAGATCGGACTCTATGTCGCCTTGGGGCCGGGCGTTGGTGTAGCGCACAAACGCGCCCAAGCGGATGTTGTCGAGCACGCTCAAGGTTGGGAACACGCGGCGGCCTTCGGGCGAGTGGGCCAGACCGCGTTTGGCAATCTGGTGCGAATCCAGCCCGGTAATGTCCTGGCCCGCCAGCGAGACCTTGCCCGACACCGGTTTGATCATGCCCGAGATGGCGCGCATGGTGGTGGTTTTGCCGGCGCCATTGGAGCCGATCAGCGTGACAATTTTCCCCTTGGGTACCTGGATTGATATGCCGTGAAGAACTTGCACCTTGCCATAGCCGGCTGTCAGATTTTCAATAGTGAGCATGTTGAATCTTCTTTGCAATCAATGCGCGTCTGCGCCGCTGCCCAAATAGGCCTCGATCACGGCGGGGTTGCTTTGCACATCGGCGGGTTGGCCTTCAGCAATCTTTTGACCAAAGTCGAGTACCGACACCGTGTCTGAAATTCCCATCACCACATCCATGTGGTGCTCGATCAGGATCACCGTGATGCCGTGGTTGCGGATTTTCTGGATCATCTTCATCAGTTCCGGCAAATCGGCCGGTGGCAAGCCAGCGGCTGGCTCGTCCAGCAGCAACAGACTGGGGTTCAAACCCAAAGCGCGTGCAATCTCCAGCATGCGCTGCTTGCCATAGGGCAAATTGCGCGCCTGTTCTTCGCTCAAATCGGTCAAGCCGACAAAGTCCAGCAAGCTCGCAGCCTGCTCGCGCGCCGCCGCATCTTCACGCTGGTAGCGGGGGGTGCGCAGCATCACATCCAGCGTATTGCTCTTGAAGGTGTGATGCAGGCCCACCAGCACGTTGTCGGTGGCTGTCATCTCGCCAAACAGCTGAACGTTTTGAAAGGTCCGGGCGATGCCGGACAGGGCAATACTGGCTGGCGTGTGACCGGCCAGCTTGCGGCCGTTGAAGACCACTTGCCCGGCGCTCGGTTGGTAAATGCCGGTCAGCACATTCATCATGGTGCTCTTGCCAGAGCCATTGGGGCCGATCAGGGCGTGAATGGAGCCCCGCGCGATATTCATGTCCACCAGGTTTAAAGCCTTGAGGCCACCGAACTGCATCAACACCTGCTGAACTTCCAGCAGTGGGCCTGACTCAGTGGCTACCGCTTGGTGAGGGGGCGTCCAGGCCCGCACATTGGTTGTGGCGCTTTGCTTGTGCGCGTTCCCCGACGGTTTGACGAAGCGCACGAACAGGTCGCGCACAAAACCCACCACGCCATCTTGCAGGTAATAAACCACGAACAAAGTCATCAGACCAAAAATGGTCAGCCGCCAGTCGGTGATGTTTTCAAGCTGAAAGGAGAAAACAGCCATGGTCACTGTTGCCACCACGGGCACGGCCAATTCCCGAATCGTTTTGACTTTCTTCACCAGGTTGTAAATGGCCATGCCCGTCACGGCGACCGCCAGCACCGTGGCGATTTTGCGAAAGAGCTCAATGTCCGACAGCAGGCTGGGCAACATCACCACAATCACGGCCCCAATCAAGGCGCCGGAGCGGGTCTTTCGCCCGCCCATGATGACCGCCAGCAAGAACATGATGGTTAGTTCAAAGTTGTAGGTGTTGGGCGAAATGTATTCTTCGGAATAGGTGTACAGCGCACCGGCCAGCCCCGCCAAACCGGCACTGATGACAAAGGCATAGACCTTGTAGAGATAGACCGACACCCCCATGCAGTCGCAAGCCACCGGGCTGTCGCGCAGGGCTTCAAAAGCGCGGCCCAGATGGGATTTCAACAGGCGGTGGACTACGATCAAGGCCAGCACCATCAGCACGGCGACCACATAAAAATATTCCACTTCATTGAGCTTGTGACCAAAGAAGATGGGCTTGGCGACCTTGATGCCAATTGGCCCTTCCGTCAAGAAAGTCATCTCGTTGATGAGAATCTGGATGATGGTGCCAAAGGCCAGCGTCACCATGGCCAGGTAGGGGCCAGTGACACGCAAGGCGGGCAGGGCCAAAATGGCCCCAAACAGGGCCGTGACGCCGATTGCACCCGGCACGGCCAGGTAAAACGGCAGGCCCAGCTTCAGGAACAGCACCCCGGCGGTGTACGAACCTACGCCGAACAGCCCGGCATGGCCGAGTGACACCTGGCCGGTGTAACCCACCACAATATCCAGCCCGAACAGCAAGATGGCATAGATCAGAATCGTTTCAACGAGGTGGACGTAATAAGGGTTGGGCACCAGTACCGGGAAAAAACCCAGGGCCGCCAGGCCCAGCACCGCCAGAAAGAATGATTTGCTTGTGATTTTCATGAGTGCCTGTATTGGTCAAACCTTCTTGATCGCCATCTTGCCAAACAGCCCGGCGGGCTTGATGGCCAGTACCAGCAGCAGCAAGACCAGCCCCGGCACATCCTTGTAGCCAGTTGATATGTAAAAACCGGTGGTGGTTTCGGCAATCCCGAGAATCAGGCCGCCCACAATCACGCCCACACCGGAGGTCAGGCCGCCGATGATGGCCACGGCAAAGGCCTTGAGCCCCAGCACCGAGCCCATGGTGGCACCGGTCAGGGTCAGCGGCGCCACTAGCACGCCCGCCACGGCGGCGGTCACGGAGGACAGGGCGTAGGAGAAGGTGATGACGGCCCCGGTGTTGATGCCCATCAGCGAGGCGGCATCGCGGTCATTGGAGGTGGCGACCACGGCCTTGCCGTAAATCGATTTGCGGTTGAAGATTTCAACCATCGCCATCATGGCCAGGGCGCCAATCACCACCACGATTTCCATCGGCAGCACATTGGCACCAAACAGCTTGATCGGCACTTCAGGCAGGGGCGAAGGGAACTTCAGGTCATCCTTGCCCCAGATGTTTTCGGCCACGTTCTTGAAAATGATGGCCAGTGCAATGGTGGACATGATCCAGCCAAATTCGCTCTTGATCTTGATGGCCGGGCGGATGGCAATCCACTCCACCAGCGCACCTTGTGCCGCGCCGAACAGGACCACCACGGGAATCATCACCCAGTAGTTGAGGTAAGGGCCGCCGTGAATCGTGCCCGCCAGCGACAAGCCCACCAGTGCGCCCAACATCAGCGATTCGCCCTGGCCGAAATTGAGGGTGCCGGAGGTGGCAAACGTCAGCTGGTAGCCAAACGCGATCACCCCGTAAATCATGCCCAGCGCAATACCGCTGTAGATAAGCTGCAAAAAAATTTCCATACCAAACCTCAATTCAAAACAGGGGCCCCCGAGAGGGCGGCAACGGTCAATGACGCATTAAAAAAGCCGGTGGAGGCCGGCTTTTCCCGTGGCGCGCATCAACGTTGCGCCCAGTGCAGGTTTACTTCTTGACCGCTTTGGTGCGAACTTCGCCGCCTTTTTTCTTGTCTTCGTCATAGGCGTACAAGACCTTGCCGTCCTGCACTTTGCCAATCACGGCCATGTTCTGGGTAATGGCTTCGTGATCCTCTTTCGAGAATGGATGGTTATAGGTCGTGACCACGCCTTCCACCGGGGCTTTCAGGTCTTCCAGTGCTGCGAGTACTTTGGGGCCTTCGGTGGTGCCAGCTTGTTTGATGGCCGCCGCCAGCAGGTAAACCGAGTCATAGCCCTGGGCTGCAGACACCGGCGATGGAATGCGGGTGACCTTGTAAGCCTTTTGGTAAGCGTCGATGAAGCTCTTGCGCTTGGGCGTGTTGGGCTCCTGAATGAAGGTCTGCGGCATCAGAGCGCCATCGGCGTTGGCGCCCGCGTTGTCAATGAAGTTGCCCATGGACAAGGTCCAGGAGCCCATCATGGGCACTTTCCAGCCCAGCTTGATCATGCCGTTGGCAATTTGCGCCAATTCCGGGCCAATGCCGTAGGTGATGACCACTTGCGCACCGGCCTCTTTGGCCTTGAGCAACTGGGGCGTCATGTCCACGTCCTTGATGTTGTATTTTTCGATGGCAACGGCCGTAATGCCCTTGGCCGCCAGTGCTTTTTCCAGGTCTGCCCGGCCCAGTTGGCCGTAGTTGGTGGAGTCAGCCAGGATGGCGACTTTGGCGAATTTTTTGCGACCAATGAGTTCTTCCACAATCATGGTGGACTGGATGGTGTCATTGGCCGAGTTGCGAAATACGTAGTTCTCGGGCTGATCCGCAAACTGTTTGGTAATGGTGGTGGCCGTGGCCACGTTGTTCATCACCGGAATCTTCGCTTCCTGGTAGAAGCGCTGCGAGGCCAGTGCCACGCCGGAGTTGATGTAGCCCAGGGTGGCCACCACTTTTTCCTTGTTGATCAACTCCTGGGCAATCTGGACGCCGCGTTCGTTTTTGGCTTCGTCATCGCGCTCAATCATCTCGATCTTGCGTCCCAATAAACCGCCCTTGGCATTGATCTCGGCGACCGCCAGTTTGGCGCCGTCGCGCATCGAGACGCCCATTGGGCTGGAGCCGCCCGTGAGCGGCCCTTGCAAGCCGATTTTGATGTTGTCAGCGGCAAAACTCAGGGTGGCGACGGCAAGGGCGACGGAACCCAGCGCCATGTTTCGAATCAGTTTCATGTTTGTCTCCAGAAGATTTTTTATGGTGCTAACGATCAATGACCGTTGACCAATTAATTATGCTGAGATCACGCCCCGTGCATCTAGGTGAAAACCACGATGTCAACACTATTTAAATCACAAGGCGGTGAAATTATTTTCACCAGGCGTGCCCACTTCAATCAAGACAGCCTGCTTCTTTCTGACCCCGAGGCGCCAGTATGCCGATAATGGCGCCATGAAATTTCTGGCAATTGATGTTGGCAATACCCGCCTGAAGTGGGCGCTGTACGAAACCCCCCACCGTCATGCGCCCCTGCTGGCCCAGGGCGCCGAGTTTCTTGAAAACATAGACAAACTGGCCGAGGGCGCCTGGGCCCAATTGCCGCAGCCAGATCGCATGCTCGGTTGCATCGTGGCTGGCGACGCCCTCAAGCGCCGGGTCGAGGAGCAACTGGAGATTTGGGATGTGGCGCCCCAATGGGTGGTGGCCAGCGCCTTTGAAGCGGGCGTGAGCAATGGCTATGACTATCCCGCCCGCCTGGGCGCTGACCGCTGGGTGGCGATGATCGGCGCTTGGCACCGCATGCTCGCCAGTGGCCCGGTGCGGCCCTTGGTGGTTGTCATGGTTGGCACGGCCGTTACGGTGGAAGCCATTGATGCCAGTGGCAAATTTTTGGGCGGGCTGATCTTGCCCGGCCACGGCATCATGCTGCGCGCCCTGGAGTCCGGCACCGCCGGGCTGCATGTGCCCACCGGCGATGTGTGCGAATTCCCCACCAACACCAGTGATGCACTCACCAGCGGCGGCACCTACGCCATAGCGGGCGCCGTGGAACTCATGGTGCAGCATGTGCGCCAACATGGCGGCGCCGAGCCCAAGTGCATCATGACTGGCGGCGCGGGCTGGAAGATGGCGCCCAGCATGTCGGTGCAGTTCGAGCTGGTGGACAACCTGATCTTTGACGGCCTGCTGGAGATGGCCGCCCAAAGGTTCAATGCCTAAATAGGCTGTTGCCCCCGTCAGATGTGCGTAAGCAGCTATTGTTTATGTAGCGAGTGAATACTTTGCGTTGACCTTAATTAGGTTGATAGCCTGGCAAGCTGGTTCAGCTTCAGCCTGCGTTTTCACTGTGCAGGCGCACCAAATGGCTGGCCACCATGGCGGCGATGACATCGGCAACGTCTCGGGAGTTCAGCGTGGCATCAAACAGCAGCTCAACCCCTGCATAAACCATGTCGACGGCAATGCGGCCTACCAGCAGCAAGTCCTTGGTCGGCACGTTGGGGAAAACCTCGATCAGCATCTGACCCTGTGCATCGGTCACCAGGTTATGGGAGTCAAGTCGTACTTTTTGCAGGGTTGGAACCGCGCGTAAAGCGCGCAGAATCCAAACCCCGCCGGGCGTTTGCTTGGTCACCTTGTAAGTGTCAAGCAGCAGGCCCGCCAGGGCTTGCTCAAGCTCAGCTACTGATCCCGTGAGCACCTGCGGCGTGATCCATTTTGGAATCAATTCGTTCTGACGCTGCATCAGCCGCTGCGCGAGCTCAGACAACAGCGCGTACTTGTTTGGAAAGTAACGGTAGAGCGCCGGAGGGGTCAGTCCCGCCTGCTCACAAACCATATTGGTGGAAAGGCGTTCTATTCCTACATCCGCCAGCATCTTGGCGGCCACGTCCAAGATGAGTTCGTACGTTTCCGTAGCGCGTTGCTGTGCTGGTAATTTTTTGACAGCAAGACTGGGCTTGCGAGGGGTACGACGAGAAGCCATGGTGCGCATTGGTAAGGGAAAACCCCCTGATTCTCTCATGGATAAGTGGGTAACATTAAGATAGTCATCACTATCGTACTTGTGAAGTGGTGCATCAAATTTGGATAGACCAACTGGAGATGAGTCATGGAAAAAAGTGTTCCACACGACGGCAAAACCGAACAACTCGTACGTATTGACTCCTTGCCAGGCGCACCTGTCTGCAAAACGTAAAGGGGAGGCCGAGATGCAGGTTTTCAGAAACGCAAGGGTCATTGATGGCTCGGGCAATGCGGGGTTTCGCGGAGATGTTCTGATTGATGGTGATCGCATCACCCTGGTATCGCCTGGTCGCATTGAGGCTCCTGGTGCGCAATCAATTGATTGCACGGGCATGGTGCTTGCGCCAGGGTTCATTGATCTGCACTCACACAATGACTGGTTCCTCACGGTGCCTGAGACACAGGGCGCCTGGATAGACCCGTTCCTGCGTCAGGGCATCACCACGTTCGTCACCGGCAACTGCGGATTTGGCGTGGCAGGTTTCAAGTCCGATACCTGCCATAAGGGTCTCCTTGAAAACAACCTGTTCAAGGCAGGGCACCGGGGGCTGCGCTGGAATAGCTTTGCAGAGTACTACGCGCTTCTTGAGTCGCAAGGCTTGCCGGCCAACCTCGCCTGTCTGACAGGTTCGGGCAGTACCCGCACCTCCATATGCGGTTATGAGGGTGGTCTGCTCAGTCAAGCTGATCGATCCCAATACGATGGTCTGCTCCGCAAGGCCATGGATGACGGAGCGATAGGCCTTTCTTATGGCATGGGCTATGCACCCGACATCTTCTTTCCCTATGACGAACTAGTACGTGGTGCAAAGTTCGTCGCCCAAAGGGGAGGATTGGTCAGCATCCATGCCCGCGCTTTCTCCAAGGTCTCCGGTGCCTATCCCTTACTCCCCTTTGGCACGCCCCACAATCTGTTGGCGCTCAAGGAGTGCATCGCCCTGGCGCGAGACTCTGGCGCCAAACTACAGATATCTCACCTCATCTTTGTCGGAAAGCGCACCTGGCCAACCGTCGATGCGGCACTCTCGATGATTGACCGCGCGCGGGCCGATGGTGTCGACGTGGCCTTTGACACCTATGCCCATCACTCGGGGGCCACGGTCATCACCGGCATCCTTCCCGACTGGGTGATGGCCAGACTGCCCGCAGGCTATGACGACGCGCGCTTGATGCGGCGAGTGAAGTACCTCATGCTGATCTCGTTTGCGCTTCTGGGGTTTGGCTTTGGTGACATCCGGCTGGCCGCAGGCAATCACCCGGAGCTGGAGCCTTACAACGGCCTTTACTTTGACGAAATTGCCAAGGCGCGTGGACTCGGGCAATTTGAAAACTACATCGACATCGCCAAGAAAAGTGAGAGCACAGCCCGGTTGCTCATCGATAAATACTCGAACCCTGATCTGGTGGCAACCCTCATGCGGCATCCTGCGGCCCACTTCATCACCGACGCATGGATCGAACCGGCAGGCTTACAGAACCCCGCGGCCCTGGGCGGGTTCCCTCTGTTTCTCGAACGTGCTCGGGAAGGCGTGATCTCACTGGAAGAAGCGGTGCGCAAGATGACAGGTGCTAATGCCGACCGTGCCAGCCTCCAAGGCCGAGGCTACATCAGAGCTGGCTCCAATGCCGACATTGTTGTTTTCGATGCGGCATCAGTGCAGGACTGCTCCGCCAGCGGCAAGGCCCCGAACGGCATTGCAGGCGTTTGGGTCAATGGTGTGCGCGTGATCAAGGATGGCCATCGCATCCCGGGAATATTTTCCGGCCAGGTTCTTCGGCGTTCATAGGTTTTTCCAGAAATCAATCCGCATCACAACGCTCAACTATTTACGTTTTAATATGATAGTCATGACTATCGTTTATAGGAAAATTCAAAAGGAATACGTCACATGAAAAAGTCAGTTCAAGTTCGACAGCTTTTTGCAGGGCTTTTGCAAGCACTGGTTTTAACCGGGGCTAGTGCGGCCAGCCTCGAAGATGCCAAGGGGTTGTGGATAACTGCGCAAAAAGATGCAGTCATTGAATTCAAGGCTTGCCCAGACCGCCCTGGCGCACTGTGCGGTCAGATCGTCTGGGACAAGGATGCCGGCACCCCTGCCGATACCTGTGGTGTGCGCATCGCCCAGCTTGACAAATACAACCAGGACAAAGAGGCGTGGCGCGACGGTTGGATTTACGACCCGCGCGACAAGAAGACCTACAAAGGCGCAGTTCGGGTCAAAGGCAAAACCTTGAATATGCGCGCCTACATCGGTGTCGAGGTTCTCGGCGAAACCGAGGCGTTGTTCCATGTTGACTCCATGCCTGCAACACCCGTCTGCAAAGCACGTTAACCATTTTTCCGCTACGCAACCAACCACACTAAAAGGAGACTCCTATGTATCGCAAATTCATCCCAGCACTGGTGGCCATGTCCGCCTCACTTGGTGCTACGCATTCGGCATTGGCGCAAGAACACCAGACAGCCACCTACCAACTCGATACCACGGTCACGCTGCTCAGCGACCAGCGCACACGCGGTGTCTCCGACTCTCTGATGGAACCTGCAGTCAAGCTGGGTGTCCAGTATGTCCACGAAAGCGGCTTTGTAGCGTTGGCTGAAGTGGTGAGCGCAAGCCAAAAAACGTTCACAAACAGTCCAGGTTACAGCATGACACTCGCTGGTGGCTATCGTTTTGGCGACCCTGAGGCTTGGCACTATGGTGTTGGCCTGGCCACAGAAATCTTTCCTGGCGCAAAGTTTGATGCACCGCACCAAGTAGCGGTTGACGACGGCAGCGTCACCGGCATGCCCGGCTTCCCCCTTCCTTTTGACAACCGCACCTCCAACTACGACACCAACTTTGCCGTACTTGAGATCGGCTACGGTGCCCTTGAGGGACGCCTACTCAATGTGCTGTCAAACACTTACCGCGCAGTCGATACGGGCGGCGTTTGTGGTCAGATGCTGAATGTTGCCGCCTCGACAGGTGCAGACCTGAGCAATGCGTATGCGTGCTACGCCCGTGGCGACCAGAACTCGCGCGGATCACTGTTGTTTGACTTGGACTACAAATTCTCAATAGCCCCCGCAACCACGCTGACTCTACATGCCGGCTATCAAAAGGTGGCGAACTTTTCAGAAGCCGACTTTGCTGACTATCGCGTCAGCCTGACGCGCAAGCAGTGGGGCTTCGACTGGACCGCTGACTTTGTAACGACCCGCACCAAAACGCCAGAACTGTTCATGGTTCAGGATGGCAATAACTGGCGCCGCATCGACGACAGCAAAGTCGTGCTTTCTGTTGCTCGTCGCTTCTAATTTATGCCGCATCCACATTCTCAGGCTATGACTTCGACCACCGTCCCCTTGGTGCTAGCGGTTGATCTTGGCACCTCAGGGTGCAAGTGCGCCCTGGTAGCGCTGGACGGGACGGTACACGCCTGGGCGTTTCGCCCCGTTAAGCTGCATGTGCAAGACGGTGTTGCAGAACAAGAACCACAGGACTGGTGGATGGCTTTTCTGCAAAGTGCAGGGGAAATTCTTGCTGGTGATGCCCAGCTGCGCAGTCGTGTCGTCGCGGTTTGCTGCTCGACACAGACAGAAGGTACGGTGTGCGTGGATCGTGACGGGCAGCACATCGGGCGGGCGCTGACCTGGCTCGACTCACGCGGCGCAGCGGCCATGGCGCGCCGCGTGCGTGGACGTGCTTTCAACATCGAGGGCTACGCGCCTTTGAAGCTATGGCGCTGGTTGCGGCTGACGGGGGGTGCACCTTCGCTGTCCGGTCGCGACTCGGCCGGACACATGGCTTACTTGTGCGACGAAGAACCCGAGCGCTACGCGCGCACCTACAAGTTCCTGAACGTGCTGGACTATTTGAACCTGCGCCTGTCCGGTCGTTTTTGTGCCACGCAGGATTCCACCGTCACCTCCTGGATCACCGACAACCGAGACCCGAACAACATTCGCTACGACGCGGGTTTGATCCGTATGCTCGGCATTGATGCCGACAAGCTGCCAGAGATCGTGCATTCCACCGATGTACTTGGCCCGCTGCTACCAGAAGTGGTGCAGGCGCTGGGACTAAGCACCAAAACAGTGGTGGTCGGTGGCGCGGTTGACAACTCAGCGGTGGCTGTGGGTGCCGCAGTGGGCGACTTTGAAACCCATTTGTACCTGGGCACCTCCTCCTGGCTCGGTGCGCATGTGCCGTTCATGAAAACCGATGTGCGGCACAAGATTGCCGCAGTGCCAGGCGCAGTCGATGGGCGTTACCTGGCCATGGCTTTGCAATCGACTGCCGGGGCCAACCTGTCGTTCCTGCGCGACCGCATCCTCTACCACCCCGATGAATTGGCCAGCGACGAAGAGCATCCTGCTGTCTACGAGATGCTTAACAAGATCGCTGCCCGCGTGCCTGCTGGAGCCCGCGGCCTGATCTATACACCTTGGCTGCTGGGTGAGCGCACACCAGTTGATGACCCCTGCCTGCGAGCAGGCCTGCTCAACATGTCGCTGGAGCATTCGCGCGAAGACATCTTTCGTGCCTTTCTAGAAGGTGTGGCATTGAACACGCGCTGGATGCTCGAACCCTTTGCCCGCCTGCTCGGGCGTGATGCCGGCACCATCACTGCGGTAGGCGGCGGCGCGCAGTCAGACGTGTGGTGCCAGATCATGGCCGATGTCACCGGCCAGCCCATTCGCCAATTAAGCAGCCCGATCCAGGCCAATGCCATCGGGGCGACCTTCATTGCAGGTGTAGGCATTGGCGCACTGCGCTTTGCGGACCTCGGTCATTTGCGTCACGCTCGTCATACCTACGAGCCATCAAGCGCGCTGCGCCGTCTTTATGGCGACAAATTTGAAACTTTCAAAGAAGTACGCACACGGTTGGCCCCGCTCTACCAACGCCTCAACACCCCCCAAACGTCCACTACATGAATACCCTATCCATTCGTCAATCTGTCGTCGACCTGTGCGTCAAGTTGTCGCACATTGGCTATCTTGCCGGTACCGGCGGCAACATTGCGCTGCGCATTGACGCAGATCGGTTTGCGGTCACCCCTTCGGCCACCGACTACCTGAGCATGCAGGCTGCCGACGTGTGCGTGGTGCGTCTGGCTGACTTGCAACGCATCGAAGGCGCGCGCACGCCGTCAGTGGAAACCAGCCTGCACGCCCGCGTCTTGCGCCAACGCCCCGATGTGCAGTGCAGCATCCACACCCACCAGCCGGTGGCCAGCGCCTGCGCGCTGTTGGGCCGCGACCTGGAGGTGGATGACGAGGCAACCCGTCGTGTCATTGGCCTGCGTGTGCCGCTGATTGGCTACATGCCATCGGGCACAGGGCTGCTCGCCTGGATGGTCGGGCGCGCCATACGCCCTGACCTCAATGCTTACCTCATGCGCAACCACGGCGTGCTGTGCTGCGGTACCAGTTTGGATGCCGCCGTAGCCAGCGTCAATGCCCTGGAAGGCCTGGCGCACCGGCATCTGGCTAAACGCATCACCCAGCAGATTTCAACTCACCCGCAGCGCGCCGCAGCTCTGCATCGCGTCCTGCAAACCCTGGAGACCCCATGAACGCACCTACCAACCCCAAACACCTTTCTAACCCAAGCAGCGCAAACAGTATGGAAACAACATGCACCCCCGCAATCTCCTCGTGGCCTGATGTAGATACGCTGTATCGGCGCTTTGCCGAACTGGTTGCCCAGCCCATGCGTCCTATCAAGGCCCAGCACATGAAGACGGTCATGCGCTATTTCGACGAGCGCTGCCAAGGCTCCAAGCGTTTGTCTGAAGCAGCCAAAAAAGTGATTCCTGGCGGTGTGCAGCACAACCTGGCGTTCAACCACCCTTTCTCATTGGCCATGTCGCAGGCACAGGGGGCCCACTTGACCGATGTGGACGGCAATCGCTACATCGACTTTCTGCAGGCTGGTGGTCCGACGCTGCTCGGCTCCAATCCGCCTGTTCTGCGGCAGAAGGTCAACGAAGTGTTGGATGAATGTGGCCCGGTCACCGGCTTGCTGCATGAGTATGAAGTGAAGTTGGCAGAACTGGTCTGCAAAACCATGCCTGGCGTGGAAATGCTTCGCCTGCTGGGCTCCGGCACCGAGGCGGTGATGGGGGCCATTCGTTTGGCGCGCGCTTATACCAACAAAAAATGGCTCATCAAAGTGGGCGGTGCCTACCACGGCTGGAGCGACCAAATGGTCTACGGCATGCGCCTGCCCGGCACCGGACGCATGGAGGCCATTGGCATTCCCGGCGGCTCCACCGCCTATACGCAGGAATGCAATCCCAACGACCTGGATGCCCTGCGCCGCAAACTGCAACTCAATCGCTTGCGGGGTGGCACCGCTGCCGTGCTGCTGGAGCCACTGGGCCCAGAGAGCGGAACTCGTCCTGTGCACCCCGACTACAACCGTCAGGTGCGTGCGCTGTGCGACGAATTTGGTGCCCTGATGATTTTTGACGAGGTGGTCACAGGTTTTCGCATGGGGCCAGGCGGCGCCCAAGCCTATTTCAACGTCAAGCCGGATATCACCGTGCTGGGCAAGTGCCTGGCTGGCGGCTACCCCATGGCCGGTGCCATCGGTGGTCGGCGTGATGTGATGATGTTGCTGGTCGGCGGCATCGGCACCACCTCCAAACGTGCCTTTGTGGGCGGCACCCTGTCAGCCAACCCCTTGTCTTGTGTGGCGGGTTACCACGCGCTGATGGAGGCACAACGCACCGATGCCGCAGGCAAGGCTGGGCGTGCGGGTGACCGCATGCGCAAAGGACTGGAGCAAATCATCGAGCGGCTGCATCTGCCTTATGTGGTCTACAACATGGGCTCCATCGTGCACTTGCAGACCTCGGGCGTGCTGCTACTGGACACCAGCAACTTGTACAAGCTATGGAAGGCCAAGGACGAGGCCAAGGGACGCAAACACATGATGGAAGAAATGGGTGCTGCCTATTCTGCCCACGGCCTCATCACCTTGGCTGGTAGCCGCATTTACACCAGCCTGGCCGATACCGATGAGGTGGTGGATGACGCGCTCAACCGCTTTGAAGATGTCTTCAAACTGGTGTAACACGATGACAACCGAAGAAGATCTGTTTCAGTTGTGGCCACAGCTTCGCGAGCGGCTGCAAGGCAAACACCTGCAGGGGGAAAGCGGCGGCAGCCTGTCGTTGCGTATCCCAGGAACCGATGCCATGTGGTTTGGCACAGTGGCGGATGCAATCCCCAAGCGAATTCTTTACAAGGGTGGCATACCCGCAAGCGGTGTAGCCGGACACCATGCGGCGGTATATACAGCACGCAAGGATGTCAGCGCCATCACCATCGGTGGCGGCGTGTATGGGCGTAGCCTGGCAGACTTTGGTGGTGTGATACCCCAGGTCTTTGACGAACAGGCGCGCCACCTCGGTCGCATGGGGCCTGCGGTAAATGACGTGAACCGCATTGCACGTTCACTGCAAGAGGGAGGGAGCGTGGTACTGCTGCAAGGACTCCCGGTTTGCCTGGGTATGACCCCCACACGCATGGCACTCAATGCCGAGTTATTCGAAAAATGCGCCAAGGCCTATGTGCTGGCCGTGTCCAGTGGTGCCAAGGTGAAATCTTTGCCCTGGATCGTGCCCTTCATTGCCAATGGGCGCTTGCGCAAAGACACACGGCGTGCAATACAACGACTTCAGCAAGGTCTGTTGCCCGAAGAAACCAAAGGCTATTGAGACGGGCCCATGCCCACATTAGCTCACACCACCAAGGAAGTTCTATGTCACCCAACCACGCACCTGAATTGACGCTTGGCCAAATCTTTGCGGCGCTGGCCGTCGGCACCATTGCCGTGCTGATGATCGGCGTGCAACCCATCCTGCTGGGCGAACTTGTCGAGGCCAAGCAGGTCAGCCTGGAAGGCGTTGGCATTGTGGCCATGGGCGAGATTGTCACGCTCGGCCTGGGCGTGGTGCTGGGCGACGTGGTACTGCCCTGGTCGCGGCTGAAGCTCATCACCATCGTGGCAGCCGTGCTGACGTCAAGCCTGGACATGCTCACCCTGTTAGCGGTGGGTGATGGCCAGTTAACTGCCGTGCGCATGGCCGCAGGCCTGGCCGAGGGGGTACTGATCTGGGGGACTACCGGCGTGGTGGTGCGCACCTCCAATCCCGCTCGATTGAGTGGTATCTTTTTTGTGATTCAGACCATTGCCCAGGCGGCGCTAGGCGCGGCATTGGCCAACCTGGTGATTCCGCACTCGGGCTGGAAAGGCGGCTTCATGCTGCTCGGCGGTCTGACGCTGCTGCCTTGTGTACTGGCCTTCTGGCAGCCGCCACGCCTTGCACCGCTGGCCTCTGCGGTGGTCTCCGGCTTTCGCTGGAGCCCCTCCACCGTCTTGCCGCTGCTGGTGGTGTTCATGCAAATGGCCACGCTCGGTTCGTTTTGGGCTTACCTTGAACCACTGGGCAAGGCAGCCGGGCTGGATGCCCAGGCCGCACAGACCTTGATTGCCGGTGTGTTGGCCATGCAGGTGGTGGGCGGCATTGTGGCCACCGTTGCAGTGCGCCGTCTGGCGGTGGTGCCCGCACTGGTGGCTGGCTCGGTGGTACTGGCGCTGATCACGGCCACGGTGTACCAATTGCCCAGCGGCAGCACGCTGAACTTCGCCATTGCCTGCGCGGTGTTTGGCTTTGTCTGGCTGTTTTTGCTGCCCTTTCACATTGGTCTGGCCTTTCGGGCCGACCCCAGTGGGCGACTCGCTGTATTGGTTCCCGCCGCACAACTGCTGGGCAGCGCGTTTGGCCCACTGATGGCCTCACTGGTCGTGCAGGGGGACGACGCGAGTGCCGTGCCCCTGATCAGCGCCGCCTTTGCGGTACTCGCAGGACTGGTGGTGCTCATCACGCGTCGGCGAACAAGCACAGAAGCCTGTACTTCATGAACTTCAGCAACAAAGTCATCTTGATCGCCGGTGCTTCCTCCGGCATGGGTCGCGCCTTGGCGCTGCGCCTGGCCAAGGAAGGCGCCCACCTGATCGTGACGGCACGGCGCAAGGATCGACTGGAGTCACTGTCCAACGAAATCCAGCAACAGGGTGGGCAGTGTCTGCCGCTGGCTGCCGATGCCCAGGACCCGGATGCCGCGGCCCAGGTGGTGGCTGCAGGCATTTCGCAATTCGGACACATTGACCTGGCGGTGCTCAACACGGGCGGCGCGCCCGCGCTGGACATGCGCCAGATGAGCGCCCGCGAGGTGACGGCCACCATGCGCTCCAACTACGACACGGTGGTGAATTACCTGTTCCCGATCCTGGCGCAAATGGTCAAGCAAAAAGGCGGCATAGTGGCCCACACCAACTCCCTGGCTGGTTTTCTGGGCGTGCCGCTGCAAGGGCCTTATTCTGCGGCCAAAGGAGCGCTGCGTCTGCTGTTTGATACCTGTCGCATTGAGTTCGCGCCGATGGGCATTCGCTTCATCTCGATCTACCCCGGCTTTGTGGCGACGGAGGCCACCGCCAGCGACGGCATGCCCGCACCGCTGGAAATCTCGGAAGCACAAGCTGTTGATCACATCCTGTTTGCGCTTCGCAAGCAACGCTCGGATTACCTGTTTCCATGGACGCTGCGTTGGCTGGTGCGTTTGGCTGGCGTGTTGCCCAAAGCTTTGACCAACTGGATCCTGCATTTTGAAGTTCCACCTGTACCGAAGCCCTGATGAATCAATCCCCATCCCATGACACGCCCGTGAAGGTCATCCAGACATGCTTTGCTGCCCAGGCTGAGCGGGCGCTGGCGTTGCGAACATCCAGCGCCAGTGAGCGCATTGACAAACTAAAGCGTTTGCAAGCCGCCTTGCTGAAGCAACAATGCCAATTGCACCAAGCCTTTGCCCAAGACTTTGGCAAGCCCGCCGCCGAGGTCGATCTGACCGAGCTGCTCCCCGTTGTTGATGAGATTCATGCCGCCACACGGCATCTGCGTAGCTGGATGCGCCCCCGGCGCGTCATGCCGGGCCTGACCACACTGGGCACCACTGCCCGGGTGACTTACCAGGGCAAAGGGCGCTGCCTGATCATCGGTCCCTGGAATTACCCGGTGGCCACGCTGATCAGCCCTCTGGTGTCGGCCATTGCGGCTGGCAACACGGTCATCTTGAAACCCTCGGAATTCACACCGGCGGTGAATGCCGTGCTGGCCCAAGTGATTGCCGAAGTTTTTGATGTCTCTGAAGTAGCCATGATCACCGGCGCTGCCAGCACCGCCCAGGCCCTGCTGGACTGCCCGTTTGACCACATCTTCTTCACGGGCTCAAGCACCGTGGGCAAGTTGGTCATGACGGCCGCTGCCCGGCATCTGGCCTCTGTCACGCTGGAGCTGGGGGGCAAGTCACCGGTGATCGTGGACGAGAGTGCCGACCTGGCGCAGGCCGCAGAACTGATCATGTGGGGCAAGCTGGTCAACGCCGGGCAATCCTGCATTGCGCCTGACACCCTGTTTGTGCATCGTCAGGTGCGCGACGAACTGCTGCACCGTTGCAAGCTCATCGTCGCCGCACGTTATGGCAAGAACGATGCCGCCATCGCCTCCAGCCCCGATTTGGCGCGGATGATCCATGAACGCCACACCGTGCGCATCGCTGCATTGATTGACGATGCCGTGGGGCTGGGTGCCAAACTGGTGCTGGGCGGTGGCCGCAATCTGAAGGATCGCTTCATTGCGCCCACCTTGCTCACCGATGTGCCCCCCGATGCACAAATCACACAAGAAGAAATCTTTGGGCCCGTGCTGCCGGTCATCGAGTTTGACGATATCGGGGAAGTCATCGCCTACGTCAATGCACGCCCCAAACCACTGGCCCTCTACCTTTGGAGCACCCAGAAAAAAGTCATTCAGCGCGTTCAGGGCGAACTCAGCTCCGGCAGCCTGGTGATCAACCATTGCATGCAGCAGTTCGCCCACAGTGGCCTGCCGTTTGGCGGAGTGGGCAATTCAGGTGTCGGCAATTCGCACGGGCGCTACGGGTTCAAGGCTTTTTCTCACGAACGCGCCATGCTGCGCGGCGGTCGCTTGTTGCCGGTGAAACTGTTTTTTCCACCCTACACCCCTACCACGAAGCGGTTGATCGGCGCGCTAATCGCTTGTGTGCGCAGGCTTTGAGCATCACTACCTTTTTCAAGCCATAAAAACAAAAGGAGACAAACATGAGATTTTTCAAACCGATGGTGGCTATGGGTTTACTGGCCATGCCATTTGTGACACAGGCCGAACTGACCGAACGCCAGGCCAAGCTGCTTGCCCACAATTGCGTGCAGTGCCATGCACGGGCCGCGACCGGTGCGCCGACCATGGGGCTGGCAGAGAGCTGGAAAACCCGGAACAGTGCGGATGAAGACAAGCTGCTGCGCAGCGTTATCGAAGGTCTGCGCGGTATGCCGCCACTGGGCTATTGCGCGGCATGCACCGAGGCTGATTTGCGTGTCCTCACCCGCACCGTGGCGGGTCTGGAAGGAGGCAAGTGATGCCACACAATCGCCGTCAATTTCTCAGTGCCACCGCTGCTGGTGCCGCCGCCGCCCTGCTGCCGGGCTGCGGCTCACATGGCAGCGAACCGCAAATGCCCGTGGCCTACGAACTCGGCAAACCCTTGCCATGGGTGAACTGGGCTGGCAACCAGCATTGTTTTCCCAAATATCGCACCTCACCCAGTACCGAGGCCGAAGTTGTGGACACTTTGCGCCAGGCCCAGGGGCAAGTACGTGCCGTCGGGGCGGGGCACTCTTTTGCCGCCCTGGTGCCGACCGATGACACACTCATCGCGACCGACTTGCTCAGTGGCTTGGTCAGCCACGATGCCGCCAGCCTCCAGGCCGAGCTATGGGCAGGCACGCGCCTGAATGAAGTTGGCCCACTGCTGGCTGGCGTGGAACAAGCCCTGCCCAACATGCCCGATGTGGATCACTTTGCACTGGGCGGTGCCATTGCCACCTCCGTGCACGGCACGGGCATACGCCTTGGTTCGCTCTCCAGCCGCATCGTCGGCCTGACGCTGGCCACACCGAGTGGCGAATTGATCGAGTGTTCGGCCAACCAACGCCCCGAGGTGTTCCACGCCGCGCGGGTCTCGGTCGGTGCTTTGGGAATCATCACCCGCGTGCGCTTGCAAAACGACAAGCCGTTTGAACTGACCGAAATCAACCGGGTTGAACGCACCGAAGACGTGCTGGCCGATCTGGAAAAACGGCTGGCTCAGCACCGGCATTTTGAGTTCCTGCCCCTGCCCAATTCAGATCTGGCGGCCACCGTGGTCACCGACCTGGCCAAGCTGGGGGATGTCAATGTGGGTGAGGATGATCCCAAGGCACTTGCCGATTTGCGCAAAGTCTTTGATGTCGTCAGCTGGATGCCTGGTTCCAACCTGGTTTATGACCGGCTGCTGAAAATTGCCATGGGGGATACTGCCTCCAGCGTGCGCACCGGGCCGTCTTATCAAGTGTTTCCACACCTGCGCGGCGTGCGCTTTCGCGAGATGGAATACGCTGTGCCTGCCGATGCTGGCCCGGCCTGCATACGCGAGATTCTTCAGACCATCCGCGACAAAAAAATCCCGGTATGTTTTCCGCTGGAGTACCGCCGCATTGCGGCTGACGACATCTGGCTGTCGATGTTCTCCGGCCAGGCTTCGGCCACCATCTCCGTCCACCAATACGGCGACCTGGACCCCACTCCTTACTTCGCCGCCATTGAGCCGATTTTTTGGAAATACCAGGGTCGCCCCCACTGGGGCAAGCTGCACACGCTGGATGCGCAGCGCCTGGCCGCCCTGTACCCCCGGCATTGGCAAGACTTTCAAGAAGTGCGCCGCCACTTGGACCCGCTGGGCAAAATGCTCAATCCGTACCTGAAGAAAATCCTGGGAGCCTGAGATGGTGTCACGTCGAACGCTCCTCATCGGCGGCGCCGCAGCGGGTGCCTTGGCTTGGGCCCGCCCGCCCGAGGCCAGCGGAACCTATTTGCCCTACTTTGCCGGGCTAAACACCTTGTTGCGCCAACAAGGCATTGACCGACCGGTGTTGTTGATTGACCTGGACCGGCTGGATCGCAACATCGACCGCGTGGTCAAGTCCGCGCGCAGCGGCACGCCGCGCAATTACCGCATCGTGGTCAAGTCGGTACCCAGTCCAGGCTTGGTGGACTACATCGCCCAGCGCGCAGCCACCCGCTCGGGCATGGTGTTTCATCGACCGTTCATCCAGGCCCTGGCCCGCTTGCGGCCCGACTTCGACCTGTTGCTGGGCAAGCCCATGCCGGTGGCGGCGGTCGCTAGTTTCTATGCGCAGCATCGCGGTACTTTCAATCCGGCACGGCAACTTCAATGGCTGGTGGATTCACCAGAACGTCTGACCCAGTACCTGGAGTTGGCGCAGGGCCAACAGCTGCGACTGCGTGTGAATCTGGAGATTGATGTCGGTTTGCACCGTGGCGGTTTTGCCGACCCGCAAGCTGCCGCAGTGGCGCTCAAGCTCATCGCCAGCCACCCGCAGCAGCTGGAGTTTTCTGGTTTCATGGGCTACGACGCGCACATCATGGGCTTGCCTGGTTTTCTCTCGACGGGGGAAATCCCGAAAGTGAAGGCACGTTATGCGGCCTTTGTTGACGACCTGCACCGCAGCTTCGCGCAACTGGCCCCCCCGTCGCTGACCTTCAATGGTGCGGGTAGCCCGACCTTTCGCCATCATGAGGTGGACTCGCCACTCAACGATGTGTCGGTCGGCTCCGCACTGCTCAAACCCAGCCATTACGACCTGCCGGTTCTGGCTGATTTTGAGCCTGCCACCTTCATTGCATCCCCCCTCCTCAAGCGCCATGCCAGCACCGGACTGCCGACCCAGGAGTGGCTGGCTGGCCCGCTGGCAGCCTGGGACCGGAACAAGGCCGACACCTTGTTCACCTATGGCGGCAATTGGCTGGCACAAACCGAATCGCCTGCCGGCGTGCAACGGGCTGACATTTACACCAGCTCCAACCAGGAGGGGTATTACGCCGCCCACGGCGTGGCTCTGGCGGTGGACGATTTTCTGTTCCTGCGGCCGACCCAGTCCGAAGCCGTGCTGCTGCAATTCGGTGACCTGTTGGCCGTGCGTGGTGGGCAGATCGAGCAGCGCTGGCCGGTGTTGCAACCCAGTCTTTGAACAAGCAAGTTTTACCCCGCGCACGGGGTGCTGAATCCCTTTTTCCTACTGGCATCAACTTGCCAATTTATGGAGTTAAAACATCATGACTTGCATGAGAAATTTTGTACCGCTGGCGTTTATGGTGATCGTGCTGGCAATCGCTACCCCTGCTCAAGCCCAGGTTAACGGCGATGAGTTTTCGGGCTATTGGAAAACGGCGGAGGGGGACGGCATTGTCCAGCTACAAAAATGCGCAATGTATAAATTCGCGCCTCCTACCGCGATGTGTGGGGTCATTGTTTGGGATGTCGAGGTTAACAATCCCAAAAGAACCTTGCCTCTTGACTGCAATAGAAAAATATTCGAGGCCACCCGTTTCGAAAACGGTGTCTGGCAAAACGGCTGGGCCTTTGATACGCGGCAAAAGAAGTTCTACAACACCAAGCTACGGATGAAAGATGGTCAATTGCGTGTGCGCGTGTTCGTCGGCACCGAAGTTAACGGCGAAACCATGGTGTTTACTCGTGTCAATGAAGTACCTCCTGGATGCGAAGGAAAGCAGCCGGAGGTGTCTTCAGTGAAAGGCTAGCAGTCATCAATTTCTTCAACTTGAACCTTATCCAAATCAATCCAACATGTGCAGAAAAACGAAACTTACTCCGTCGCCACTTCACCTTGTCCTGTCCGTTGCATTACTGACAATGGCCAATGCGGCCATATGCCAGCAGGCTAGCGGCTTGTCCGGTGATGTGGGCGTTGGCATCCTGAGTCAACAGTCCAGGATACATGGCGCGCAAGCAGAAACCTCCCCCATGCCTTATTTGAATCTGGAGTATGGCAAGGCCTTCGTCCGTATTGACACCTTTGGCGTGAAGACGATCCCCGTTGGATACGGACACATTGAACTCGCGGGCCAATATCGAGGAGATGGATACACGGCAACTGCGCTTGATAGGCGACAAGACCCTGTTCCTTTGGGCATAGGAACGTTGCAAATCACGCCAATAGGTGCTTTTTTGGTAAACGTGTTTCACGACTTTGGTCAGTCAGGTGGCTTGTTGTTTCAGACCCGTTATTTGGCGGAGGTCAAGCTGGGATCCGTGACGCTCTATCCTGAGATTGGAGTCGAATACCAGTCCGATGCTTACACGCGGTACTACTATGGAACGACAAATTCCGATGCAACCAATCTTGGCCGGTCGTACACCCCTGGTTCAGCAGTAAACCCCTATATTGGAATAATGGCAGAGACCCAACTTGCAGATCATTGGTATGCCAATGCGTACTTCCGAAGAACCAGGTTTGACGATGCCATCTCGAATAGCCCGCTGGTGTCAAAGTCGCAATGGAACTCACTTCTTCTTTCTGCCGCGTATCGTTTTTGACTCAAGCCCCAAACCACTTGAAAATTCTCGGTGTCGTTGCGATCGGGTTATAAATATCCACCAGATAGCACATACTGCCAGCCAAAAAATACCGCCAGCCCGGCCATGATGGTGAGCAGTTGCTGGCGCGTGGCGGCGCACACCAGCATGGCAAACAGGGCGCTGACCAGTTGCGGGTTGTGCCAGTTCAGTTCCAGGCCTTGCCCTTGCGGCTGCTGGCACCGAATGCGCCGCTCAGGGCTGCGGTGGGCAAATGCGGCTGATTGCCTTCATCACCAACGGGTCCGATGTGCGCAAGATTCTGGAGCACATCGGCGTGGACTGCGAGCCGCCACACATCACCCCGGCACGCGGGCCCCCACTGTGGGATGACTGTGGTGATGCGCAGAGGGGCGAGGGTGTCGAAGTCGAGCCAGACTGGGATCTGGCGGCACAACCGGCACCGGACTATGAGGTCGACCAGCGCGTCAACTGGTAACGCGGCAAGACGGCGATTGGATGCGCTGCGGGGAGTGGCTGCGTGCGTGGCCGACAGCAGGCCGTTTGGCGAGCAAGGGTATCGCCAATCATGTGGCTTTGCGGTTCAAACTTCAGGGTGCGAGGGGCGTTTTATCCGTCACGTCAGGTAGCGCTCAAAATCGCTGCCCAGGCCAAAGACTTTTCAGCCAAGTTTCCGAGTATCGTGATTTCGAAAACGACGTGCGCGTATGTGAGTTTGGCGTACCGTGCGCAGCGGCATAATGGGCCGCTGTTGACACTCCGTACGAAAGACAATTCATGCGAAAAATTTCTTTGGGCCTGTGCCTGGCCTTGAACTTGGCGAGCATTGCCCACGCTGGGAAAGCCATTGATCCCGTGCAAGTGACGCCAGTCGTCCCCTATGCTGCGGGCACGGAATCTGCGGCGCTGGCGGTCAATGATGCTTGCCATTGGAACAGCCAAGTCATCTCAACCTTGGTGAAGGAAACCAAGGGGCAGGCACAGGTGACTGAACAGGATTTCAACGCTGTCCAGGGCCGGAAATTGGTTTTGATCGCCAGCAACAGCACAGAGGCTGGACCTGCCAGCGAGGCATCTCCCAGATGGCTGGCGGTCTCGGGCCAGTTGCTTGACCAGAGCGGTCTGGTTGGCGACTTTGAGTTTCGACGTGAAGCCACCAAGAGTTCACTGCAAGACTGCAAAGTTGTGAAGGACTTAAGCCAAGACTTGGGTAGCGATATTGCTGATTGGCTCAAAGACCCAATGCGACGTGTCAGCGTTGCCCCAGCTATGAGTGCCTTGAACAAGGAGTCGATGGACAGCCTTGACAAAGACTGCCCTTGGGACACCTTTCTGCCCAACTATTTGAAGGAAGAATCACACGGGCTGGTCGGCGTTGTGGCGCAAAATTTCAGCGCAGTGAAGACGCGAAAATTGTCGTTGACCGTGGTGGAAAGTCGCATCGCAGGCGGCGGGCTTTATTCCGGCGCCAAATGGATTGATCTGAAGGGGCAACTGCTGGAAGGAGAAAAAGTCGTTGGCAGCTTTGACGCCAGCCGTCACACCATCAAAGGATGGAAAAGTTGTGGCGTGGCCAAAAGCCTGTGTGAAGACATTGGGGAAGACATCGTGAAATGGCTCAAAGCCCCCAGCCTGAATGCCAAGCTCGGTGATGCTAAATAAATTTAGGTCTAAATTATTTTGATGGTCGCCAGCCACCGATCCACCTCCGCCGGATCGGTCACCGTGCGCAATACCATGTAGGCGGCTTCGGCCTCGGGGTGCTGGCGGCGTAAGAACTTGAGCCATTGCTTAAGTAGATAGCACATACTGCCAGCCGAAAAACACCGCCAGCCCGGCCATGATGGTGAGCAGTTGCTGGCGCGTGGCGGCGCACACCAGCGCGGCAAACAGGGCGGCCACCAGTTGCGGGTTGTGCCAGTTCAACTCCAGGCCTTGCCCCTGCGGCGCCAGAATCATCGGCACAATGATCGCCGTCAGCACGGTGACCGGAACGAAACTTAGCGCCTGGCGCAACAGCGGCGAAAACGTCACGGGGTCGCCCAGGATGAAGATCACGGCTTTGATGAAGAAGGTCATCACGGCCATGCCCAGGATGGAGATGAAGGTGACGACCATTGCAAAATCGAGCCCGAGCGATTGCAGCTGCGGAAAAACGGCCCCAAAGCCCAGCCCAACGAGGGTCCAGCACTGCCAGTTGAGGTACATCGCCAGCCCCAAGCCCAGAAAGTACCAGTGCGCCTGCGGGTGCTGGCGGTAGTAGCTGTCCACCACGGCAAATGTTTCATCGGTCAGCAAAAAACCCAGCAGCCAGCGCCAGCGCGACGGCAAGTGGCGCACATGGGGCAGCTGCTGCGCCCGCCCACCCTTTGCCATGGAGCGCCTTCGCAAGGAGGGCGCTGCCCTGGTGTACCGCTGTGCCAAGCAGCGCAGCGAGCCCACCGGTGACAAGCGCGGTGCCAAGGTGGACGAGCTGCACCTCACGCCACTGGAACTGATCGACCGCATCGCCGCCCTGGTGCCACCGCCACGCACGCACCGGCACCGCTACTTTGGTGTGCTGGCGCCGAACT
>Ga0209123_1000588_pt1 | contig 43926 bp, 42 predicted proteins | sample BarGraIncu00431A_FD_184500 | JGI IMG/M metagenome (GOLD analysis project Ga0209123, IMG submission 184500) | Arctic peat soil microbial communities from Barrow, Alaska, USA - Barrow Graham LP Incubations 004-31A (SPAdes) (version 2) | ecosystem: Environmental > Terrestrial > Soil > Wetlands >...
CTAAGGCAGGTGCACGATCTGGACTACCAATGCTAAGATTAATTAAATCTTTTCCCTCGTTTTCCAATTCTCGTCTTAGATCGTCCATTTCACTAAAAACCGACGCGCCTAAATTGTCTAAACGTTTCGATGGTTTTACCATGTCTCCACTCCGTCCCTACTTAATGCAAAGTTTATTTTTCTGATCACGAACTGCCTCTGGATAAGTTTAAATAAACTTTAGATGGAGTATAACTCCACCTAAAGTTCCTATACTCTCTGTTTAGTCTTTCCAGTTTTGGTCTCCTTATTTGTCCACCGACAGACTATTGCTTAGTCACCGCCGGCTCGTCATAATTCACGCCTAATGTGTCGACTGTGACGCTTTTCATGACCTGGTTTTGCGTCGGTTTATCCTGTTTATCTCTTGGAGCATTGACAATTTTGTCCACAGTCTCCATCCCGCTCGTTACCTTACCAAAGGCAGCATATTCCTTGTCTAAGTTTGGTGCAGTTTTGACCACGATGAAAAACTGAGAGCCTGCGGAATTAGGTTCTGAAGTTCTACCCATCGAAATCACGCCACGTTCATGCTTCAGATCATTAACAAAACCATTATTCGTGAATTCTCCCTTAATGCTATAGCCTGGTCCACCTGTCCCATTTCCACTCGGGTCGCCACCTTGTATCATAAATTCAGGAATCACTCGATGAAAGGTCACCCCATTATAAAATCCTTTTTTCACTAAGGATATAAAGCTCTTTACGGTATTAGGCGCAACCTCTGGGTACAGTTCCACCTTGATTTGCTCCCCACTTACCATCGTAATCGTTACGACCGGATTCTTCTTTGAAGCAGGTGTTACTGCAGGACTGGGAGCTGGCGTCACCGCTGGACTTGGCGCTGGGGTAACCGCAGGACTTCCCGCTTGAGTAGTTGTATTATTTGGAGCCTTTGCTCCGCACCCAATGCTTGTCAACATAACGGCTAGCAACGAAATAAACATCACCCATCGAATTCTTTTCATACTCTTCCATCTCCAATCATTTTCATATGTACTATTTCTGCATCTACGATGCCAATACCTACCATGTACCGTTATAATATACCATCTTTTATTCAAACTGCTTAGTAAATCGCCAAACAACTTATTCGGAGGTTTTGTTGAATGGAAGCCGTTTTGGAATCCTGTGTCGGTTTGTATGTACATCAAGAAGATTATTCATCTTAACATTCACACACGTTAGCTACCTTCTGGATGAGCCAGTATAATACTCCTCCCAAACTTTATTTATCATTTGCAAATCTAAATTATCCAGACTAGCAAATTCCCCATCACCTCCTGCTTTGGTGATGAAGAATGCTCCAACAATGTCAACTACGTTCAACTTAAGGTTTAGTCTCATCCCATCTTCGTTGGCTACAATGATATACCCTTGAAGTGCTGGATGAGTTGTGAGTTCAATGAACCCCCCCACCAGACTCTGCATAGACTTAAGATCCATTTCAATGTTCAATTCCTCTAATTGCTGTATATGAGACTCAGCTACGAGAACTTTCATTCTGCACACTCCATCCATACCCTTGTTTATAAACAGTTTCCATAAGATAATTTATTTATTCGACAATGTGCAATTTATTCAGCAAATAAGCAAGCAAGTACCCAATAACTCCTGCTGACCAAGATAGTATAATACACATAACATCATAGAAATAACTAGACCCCACATTCATGAAAAACCCAAGTCCATACGTTGGGGCTAAGATAAATGTGAATACAGGAATTGCTATGAAATTTCCAAGAAGCATTGTTAGTGATATCGAACCGCCAATTCCCCAGTATAATGAAATAAATCTCATAAAGTCCTTTTTCTCATTAGAGCCCATAACTACTCCATATAATAACCAAACTACTAAAAAGGCAACTGCTTCCATTCCATCCTTAAGCGTAGGTGAAGACGTCTGCATCATAAATGCACTTAATCTGGCAGTGTCGAGCAGTATTGCTGAAATTGTAACCGTAAGTGCAAATAATATATTTATTGCTAAAAATTTATATCTTCCATCTTCGTCAATTTCATCTATTTTCATATTTACTTCTCAACTTCCTTAGAATAAATCTGTTACGCTATATCCTACGACTGCGTCACAACATAAGAATGATGTGCAGCTTAATTTAACTTACGAACTAAACTTTAGCTTGGGGGGCTATTGTAATTGTAGTAAATATAAGCAAAAGCAATAATGCATATATCAAATATCGCAGTTTGATATATTATTTTAATGTCTTTAATTTTTATATAAGATAAATAATTCAATACGTTCATACCAAGTGTAGAGCAAAAAAGAAAAACTATAAAAGACAATTGAAAGATATAAATAGGTGGTTTAGTATTAAGCAATAAATTGCGCAAAGACCAGAATACCGCTATATACAATCCAAAGTTAAATACTGCTTGCTTATTAGTTTGTTTTCCAAAAAATATGTAGGGATTATATTTTCCTTTATTAAATGAATAAATACTGTCAATGATAAGGTAAACACATACGACAAATAAGAATGTTATATAAAAATAATTAGACATAATCTCCCCCCTCAACGAATTGGTCGCAAACATTTTCTCCCTATTCAAAAGGTAAATTTAATATAATACTACTGCGCAACATCCTACAAATGAGCATTAATTAGAACTCCAACAGCAGGGTGATTACTCCCTTTAAGAAAATTTAGCCTTAATTTTTTAGTAGGAACTCCCCCAGCAAGACTGACCCTAAAAAATGTAACTCCACCAGCTAGCCACACAAAACTGAATCTTTTTTCTCTTACATAATGCAAAATTGTTAGCACTAAATGTAAATGAAATTCCCTCGTATAAACCGAACTTAAAGGAAAAATCTTTTGGAATGAGATTTCACTTCACTATCTAATTACCCCTTTCGGCTTAGTCAAATAACTTGCTTGCCCCATTCAACCGATCATTAATTTCTATTTCCTTTTTCGGTTATAGATTGCAGAACTAAATCCAGACGCTAATCCAAAACCTATTGTGAAAAATAAATCGTTTCTGTCCGAAGGAAACCAAAAGGTTTTTGTCATAAAAATGATCGTAATTCCTATGCTGCAAGCTAATGCGATCTCAAATTCTTTTCCCTTCGGTATCAAATATCTAAATTTCCGACCCAACAAGAAAGCCAGTACATAACTGATTATCAAAATAGTAAAAAGTAAGATAAATAACAATTTCTCTTCCCCCCTTTTGAGCCTTATAACAAACTTTTAGAAGATTACTTCTTGATATTCCCTACACTCATCAATTTAGTTTTAATTTTTCCAACTACCCATTATTGACATTAGTACCACTCCTTTGTGTCAGGAATTACGGTTAATCCACTGAGGGGTACTTAGTAACTTCTCTTCCGTGAAAGGTCTTTCTAATCACCCAAATTATCCCACTCTAACATTTCTACATTTTCCCTTTTTATCCTCCCACGATAGCAAAAATGATCGACTCCGCATTTAAGACATGATAAAAGCACCCTCGACGGAGAGTGCTTTTATCATGTCTGATTAACCTCTTACAGTTATTTTCGTTTGACTTGTCCATGGATGGACTGATGTCGCGGTGCCAAGGATGGCAAGGAGCGACACACATTCAGAAAGCCCAGAGGTTTGCCGGTTCTCGCCGAGTCGTCAAGCATGCTAGCGACGGCGCCTAGGGTGAACGGCGCAACATCACGCCCTCTTAATCCAAAGTTTTCTTGAATCTTTTAGATGCAATCGACAACAAAACAATCGCAAAAGCACATAACGTGAGTGCATCCTGCCAAAGATACTCGATTCCCACCCCTTTGAGGAAGATACCCCGTACGATTTTCAGAAAATACGTAAGCGGTAATATACCACCCAAGATTTGTAACAACTTAGGCATTGTTTCCCTAGGAAAAATAAAACCGGATAAAAGAATTGACGGCAAGAGCATAATGAAGGTCATTTGCATGGCCTGCAGCTGAGTCTTTGCGATGCTAGAGATCAAGAGTCCAATGGCCAGGATAGTCACGAGGAAAAGAGTGGCCAGCAAGAAAAGAAGCGGAACGCTTCCGATCGGCACAACGCCGAACCAGAAAATCCCTGTTGCCATAATCAGAGACATTGACACAAATCCGATAACCACGTAGGGAAGAAGCTTACCCAACATCAATTCCAGGGGGCGAATTGGGGTCACAACCAATTGTTCCATGGTGCCGCGTTCCTTCTCCCGCACAATGGAAAATGAAGTCAGCATGGCAATCACACTTTGCAGGATCAGACCGATTAAGGCCGGAATATTAAAGACCATGGATTTCATATCCGGGTTGTACCAAACTCTCGTCTCTAAATTGAGCGGCATTTCCGTACCAGTTGCAGTGCCCATAGCAACAAGACGCTCACTTTGGAGTTGCAAAGATTTATTCAGACCAAGCATTTGAATTGCAGACATGACGGCGCGAGCCACGGTGGGGTCGGATCCATCGACCAAAACTTGAGCAGTTGCCTGTTTCATACCCTGAATCTTCTTGCCGAAATCTGGAGGAATAATGACTGCAGCTCGGGCTTTGCCACTGTCCAAATAGCCCTCAATCTCCTGATAGCCTTGGGCGAAAGTATCCGGGTCCATATACTGAGTATTGCGAATTGAAATAATCAAATCCCTGCTATCAGCGGTTTGTGCTTGATCCCAAACTACCGTGGGCAAGTGCTCAACATTCGTATTGATTGCATAACCAAAAATGAGGAGCATGACGATCGGCATGGCAATGGCCATGATTAAGCTGGCACGATCCCGAAGAATATGAATGAATTCCTTTTTCAGGACCGCTCTAAAACGCACCCACACAAAGCGCTGCATTAGCCTCGCCCTCCTTTTATGATTGCAAGGTTTCGAGGGTCATCAGAGGCTTCATGTTCAACATAATAAATGAAGAGATCGTCCAAATTATCTTTTGCTTCTCTTTTTTTCATATCCTCAGGCGAACCAAACGCGATGAGCTGCCCGTGAAAGACAAAGCCCAAGTAATCACACGTGTCCGCTTCATCCATATAGTGGGTGCTGACCAGCACGGTCATTCCCTCTTTCGCTAGTTGATGAATTAAATCCCAGAAAACTCGTCGGGTGACCGGATCCACCCCAGCCGTCGGTTCATCCAAGATGAGAAGTTGTGGATTATGGAGTAAAGCGCACCCTAAGGCCACCCGTTGCTTCCAACCACCGGAGAGAGAAGAGACCAGCTGCGATACTCGATCTTGCAAACCAATCAGTTCAATAATCCGCGTTTTCTCGGCTCGAGCAATCTTTCCTTGTAATCTGTACACTCCAGCATAAAAATCAAGATTTTCGCCCACTGTTAGATCTTCATATAAGTTGAACTTTTGGGACATATAACCAATTCGCTGTTTGATTTCCTCTGTCTGGGTCAGCACGTCAAAACCAAGCACAGTCGCTTGCCCTTCTGTCGGTACCAATACTCCGCACAACATGCGAATGATCGTCGTCTTACCGGCCCCATTCGGTCCGACAAAACCCATTATTTTTCCAGGAGGGATCTGAAAAGTAACCCCTTGAACTGCCGTGTATATGCCAAACCGTTTGACCAGGCCCTGACAATCAATGGCCAGATTCATTTTCCTCACTCCTCTATTACAGGGTCACATCTGCTGGCATACCTGCTTTTAATTGGTCTTTACCTTTGGTAATAGTAATCTTGACAGCATAGACCGTCGTTGTTCTCTCTTCTTTTGTCTGCACATTCTTGGGCGTAAATTCCGCCTGATTACTCACGTATTGAATTTGTCCTTGAAACGTTTTGTCAGGGTAAGAGTCCACTGCGATCAGTACTGTTCCGCCCACTTTCACCTGGTTCAGCTTGCCCTCCGGGATAAATACTTTAATCCACAAATCGTTCGGGTCAAGGATCGTAGCCAATGTGGTGCCGGGGTTAACGACTTGGCCTAGCTCAACATGTCGATAGATCACCTGACCACTTGCCGGGCTCTTAATGGTGAGTTTGGCTAACGCCAATTCGGCCACTTTGACGGATTGGGCGACGATATCAACGGCCGCTTTCTGCGCCGTAATCGTTGGTTGTGTATTTCCAGTTTGAGCTTGGTCCAAACTCGCCTGAACGGCATTAACATTCGCTAGGGCACCCTGATACTGGGCTCTAACGGTATCGCGTTTGTTTCGCTGAGTATCCACCATTTGTTGACTAAGGGCCTTGTCATCCAAAAGTTTTTGATCATCTGCCAGACTATTCTCTTCAAACTTCACGTTGAGCGCCAGACCGGTTGCATTTGCGTTCGCTTGAGCCAGCAATCCCTTAAGTCGTCGGATTTCTTCCGTCCGAGTCCCGCCTAACAAATCATCAAGTTTGGCCTGTGCCTGAGTCTGTTGAATCTTCGCAGTTTCTAAAGAAATCTTCGCCTGACTATCCTCTAGTTTAGCAACGATATCACCGACTTTGATCATCTGACCTTCACGCACCGGCAAGTCAATGATCCGACCGGCTATCTCTGGCTGAACAGGAAGCTCCGAGCCTTCAATGGTACCTGAATACATAATGGTTGCAGCGGGGCGGTTAATATACCGGTTACCCAAGAAGCTTGATACGGTAAGCAACGTCAGAACAACCACAATAATGGCAAGTTTCTTTTTCATAAATTCTTCTCCTACTCCCTAAGACTCAAGATTATTCGATAACCCATGCAAAAAGAGATCAAGAATCTGGTCGCCAGCCTCTTCGAATGTTTCCGGTGATAAGCCTTGCAATACATGTCCAAATAATCCGTAGAACATGACCATCCCCATAAAGCTCCGCATGGTGGGCATAAACGGGAGGTCTCTGAACTCCCCCTGTTCGACACCCTTTTCAAACCTTGGTCTTATGATGCTTATTCCCTGCCCTAAGATTCCTTTAAATAAGGCCTCCCTGACTTCGAGGTGATACTGAGCTTCTGCAAACATGAGCCGAATGAGCGATTCATTTTCCTTAATGAGCTCCAAGCGGTTCCTCAGAAAGCACCGAAAGAATTCCGTCGGTGTATCTTCTTTGTGTTCTCTGTCAAGCTGCTTCAACCCCTCTAGAACTTTCGGCTCTAACACTGCAATCAACAATTCCTTCTTGGTGGTAAAATGACGGAAAATTGTCCCTTCTGCGACACCCGCTGCACGGGCGATCTCTGCTGTCGTTGAGCCATTATATCCTTTTTCTGAAAATAGCTTTAGGCCTGCTTCAAGAATATCCTGTCGCCGATTCCTGACCGTGTTTTTTCTGATGCTTCCGTTTTTTTCAGCTTCTTGGTTTGAGTTCATAGAGTCCTCCAAACGACTAAATTTCATTCATGATATTATAATGAGTGATTACTCACTTTATAATATCATGAATAGAACTCTTGTCAATCTCTGAATGATTACTTTTGATTCTAGTCTCTATATACCACTCAAAAGGTAAGCGCCTGTTCAACCGGTTGAACAGGCGCTTACCTTTTCTTTATGATTCGCGGATTGAATTGCAACTACGCAATTCTAAATACTCAATTCCAAATGTGGTCTCACTTAACTTCCGCTTTAACCGCGGTAACTCTCTCCTTAATCCAGCTCACGATCTCAGTGGTCGTCGCACCCGGGGTAAATAGTGCTTCTACGTGGCCACTTTCAATCAATGTCTCAATATCTTCCTCTGGAATGGTGCCTCCACCCATCAGTAAGATATCCTCAGCATTCTGCTCTTTTAGAAGCTCTTTGATTCTTGGGAAAATCGTCATATGCGCACCCGATAGAACACTGATTCCAATTAAATCAACATCTTCTTGAATCGCTGCTTCCACGAGTTGTTCTGGCGTTTGATGCAATCCAGAATAGATGACTTCCATTCCTGCATCGCGCAGTGCCCGGGCGATTACTTTAGCACCCCGGTCATGTCCATCTAATCCTGGCTTACCCACCAGGACACGAATTCGAGTCTTATTCATCACGTTGCCTCCCAACTCCTAAAATACGGCTTGTTCACGATATTCACCGAAGACCTCTTTGAGGACCGCAATCATCTCGCCCTCAGTGGCATAAGCACGAACGGCGTCCATGATCTTCGGAATCAAATTATCGGTACCTTGTGCCGCTGCCTTCAAATCCGCTAAGGTGGTCTGCACGAGGATATTATCCCGACTTTGTTTTAACGCCGTAAGCTTGCTGACTTGCGACCGCTCAACTTCAGGGTCAATCTTGAGTAAATCCATTTTTTCTTTTTTCTCACTGACGAATTCATTGATGCCGACAATAATGCGGTCTTTGCTTTCGATTTCTTTTTGATAGCGATAAGCCGCATCAGCAATCTCTTGCTGAAAGAAATTCTCCCGAATTGCGCCTAGAACTCCGCCGAATTCATCAATCTTACGGAAGTACTCTTCAGCACCCTCTTCCATTTGATTGGTCAAGGTCTCCACAAAATATGAACCCGCTAACGGATCGATGGTATTCGTAACACCCGTTTCATAAGCAAGCACTTGCTGCGTTCGCAGAGCAATCTGAACGGATTTTTCCGAAGGTAAGGCCAAGACCTCATCCATGGAATTGGTGTGCAACGACTGGGTTCCGCCTAGAACAGCCGCCATCGCCTGATAAGCTGTTCTCACAATGTTATTTTCCATCTGTGGACCCGTTAAGGAACAGCCCGCAGTTTGGGTATGGAAACGCAGCAGTAGACTTTCTTCCTTTTTGGCCCCATACTTTTCCTTCATATGGCGTGCCCAGATTCGTCGAGCCGCGCGATATTTGGCAATCTCTTCAAAGAAATCCGTATGGGAGTTAAAGAAGAACGATAAACGAGGGGCAAAGTCATCCACATCAAGACCCGCTTTGATCCCTGCCTCAACATAGGCAAATCCATCTGCGAGCGTAAACGCCAATTCTTGCAGTGCCGTTGAGCCCGCTTCCCGAATATGGTAGCCGCTGATACTAATGCTATTCCACTTCGGCACATTGTCTTTGGCGTACTTGAAAATATCCGTAATGAGACGCATGGAAGGATCTGGAGGGAAAATCCAAGACTTTTGAGCAATGTATTCCTTCAAAATATCATTTTGAATCGTTCCCGTTAATTTATGTGCTGGAATACCTTGCTTCTCGGCAGCCACAATATACATGGCCCAAAGGATGGCTGCTGGCGCATTGATCGTCATCGAGGTACTGACTTGGTCAAGTGAGATATCCTTGAACAAGGTCTCCATATCTTGCAGCGAATCGATCGCCACGCCGACCCGGCCAACCTCTCCAAAGGCACGCGGGTGATCAGAATCATAACCCATGATGGTTGGCATATCAAACGCCACACTCAAGCCAGTTTGCCCTTGGCTTAGTAAAAACTTATACCGCTCATTTGATTCTGTGGCCGTGGCAAACCCTGCAAACATCCGCATGGTCCAGAGTCGTCCTCGATACATATTGGACCGAACTCCGCGTGTATAGGGATATTCGCCTGGATTTCCTAAATCCCGTGTATAATCAATATCCGCAGTATGCCCCGGTGCATAAAGCGGGTCGATCGGGACACTAGATACTGTAAAGAAAGGTCCCTTTCGCTCCCTTTGAGCGTCATATTTTGCTTTCCAGCTCAAGAAGTTATTACTCATCCCATTTATCCTCCTTAAAACGCTCTGCCCATAGCGCCCCAGCTACTTCATAGGGATCCGCTTTTTGCAGATCTCTGAATTCACCTTGGGCTGCTTGCCAAACGTCATCAAACGTTGCCTGTAGTCTGTCTTCCCAATGGCGCCAAACTTGTTGGCGAAGATGTTCTTTACGCCGCACATCTTTTTGCCCAGATTCTAGCATATACGCGCGGTGTGCCTCGATTCTTTCGAATAAAGTCTCCAATCCGGTTTCATTCGTAACACTCGTTAATACAACCGGTGGACGCCAGCCCGACCCATTACAACTTAAGTTTAACATCATCTCAATGTCGCCCTTCATGCGTTCGGCTCCGGGCAAATCCGCTTTATTGACGACGAAAACATCTGCGACTTCCATGATTCCTGCTTTGATGGCCTGTATGCCATCCCCGGTCCCCGGGTTAAGTACGACGACGACAGTATCGGCGATTTGCATAATCTCGAGTTCAGATTGACCGACTCCGACCGTCTCCAGAAGAAGTCTCCCATATCCTGCGCCTTCTAAAATGCGTAAGATATACGAGGTTGATCGCGTGACGCCTCCCAAATGTCCCCGAGTGCCCATGCTACGAATAAATACGTCTCGATCTGTCCCATGCGTTTGCATACGAATACGATCGCCCAGGATAGCCCCTCCAGAGTACGGGCTACTAGGATCGACAGCAACAATCCCTACCCTTTCGTCTTTATCACGGTAGAGCGTTGTCAACATCTCGACTAACGAGCTTTTTCCCGCTCCCGGTGGTCCCGTAATTCCTACAACCATCCGGTGTTCGGTTTGTTTAAGAACAGAATGCATGATATACGCTCTCTCTATATCGTCTTCGACCCAAGAAATAAGTTTTGCAGTTGCCCTACGATCTCCCTTAAAAAGGCGTTCGATCCATTGATCCAGCGTTTCTTTATTCAAAATTCCATCCCTGCCTTTGCCTCCACCCCTCGTTGGTATGCATGGCGTTGCTCCGTCATTTCAGTCACAGTATCCGCGATTTCCATGATTTCAGGTGCTGCATAACGTCCAGTCATGACCAAATTAAGGCGAAGTGGTCTCTTTTGGACTAAATCTAGGACCTGCTGAACAGCTATTAATTTGAAGGCGACTGCAACAAGGATTTCATCGAGTACAATAAGGTCAAAGTTATCCTCTTCAAACCAGCGCCTGGCAAGTTCAAGGCCATCTTGGGCCATTTGAACATCAACTGGGTCAGGATTTTCGTACGAGACAAAAGATTCCTGTCCCGATTGTACCAAGGTGAAGTTCGGTAACGCAGAGGCTATTTTTACTTCCCCGTAATTCTTGCTTCCCTTCATAAATTGAAGAAATCCAACAGTTTGGTTATGTCCAAGGGCTCTCATACATAATCCTAAGGACGCTGTGGTCTTACCCTTGCCATTCCCGGTATAGACCAGGATGAGTCCTGGCATACCCTCTCACCCCCTTTCCTTGTTACGAATAATTGCGGCTTCATCTATCTTATTTGATAACTTTTATAATATTCTATATATTCTATAAATTTCCTTCTTTGTGAAAAGAAATCTTAGTTTACAAATTTAGAAATGTTTGATTTAAGATAAAAAAGGGAGCAAGAGCCAACTTTCAAGTTGGTTCTTGCTCCCTTTAATGGGAAAAGATATTTGCTCTCGACTCATTAGACAAAATGGAAAACGCCTTGTACCAAGATGAGAATAAAAACAGTTCCCGTCTTCAGTAGGGTAATAGCAAAGATATCTTTATAGGATTGTTTATGCGTAAGTCCTGCAATCCCCAGCAGTGTGATCACAGCCCCGTTATGTGGCAATGTGTCCATTCCGCCGGAAGCCATCGAGGCAACACGGTGAAGTAACTGAGGGTCGATATTCGCTCTGGTAGCCCATTCCAAATACGACTTACCAAACGTATCCAGAGCAATACTCATTCCCCCGGAAGCGGAGCCAGTCACTCCTGATAAAACATTAACGGTCACGGCTTCTGACAACAAGGGGCTTCCCCCTCCATTAATACCCATTAAAGCGTGAGCAATGGTTTGAAAACCTGGAAGTGATTTGATGACATTACCAAAACCGACTTCGGAGGCTGTATTCATGACAGCGAGTAAGGAGCCGATGGCGCCGGCATTGATTGCTTTCGCTAAATTCCCTTTAATCCGGGTAGGATTAATGACTAAGGCAAGAGCGATCCCTACTGCAAGTGCAATCATAAGTGCCCAGTTATTCATCGTTCCCACAACCCCTGTTTTGACGATGTTGTATGGGGCTTGGGTTACCCATGAGCTGATATTCCAACTCGGGAAAACTATTTTTTGTAAGATGAGCGTCACCACGAGCACCGAAACCAACGGTAACGTCGCTAATAATGGGTTAGGTAAGTTGCCGTCTTCAACAATTTCTGGTTCATTCTTATGATCTGTTCCATACCCTTCTCCAGCTGCTTGTGCCGTACGTTTACGCCACTCAAGATAAGCAATACCGCCAACTAAGACCATAATAGCACCTAGGGTTCCAAAGATGGGAGCCGCATAAAGGTCCGTGTTGAAGAATTTCATGGGAATTGAGTTTTGAATCTGCGGAGTTCCCGGAAGAGCGTCCATTGTAAAGGTGAAGGCTCCCAAGGCAATCGTCGCCGGAACAAGGCGTTTTGGAATGTCTGCTTCTTTAAAAATTGAAGCGGCAAACGGATACACGGCAAACGCTACAACGAAAAGACTGACGCCGCCATACGTGAGAATCGCTGCGGATAAGACCACGGAAAGCATGGCTTGTTTCTTTCCTAGTTTATTAACAATTGCTTTGGCAATGGCTTTGGCTGCACCCGATTCTTCCATGACTTTACCGAAGACGGCACCTAGTAGGAAGAATGGGAAGTATACTTTCACATAATTCGCAAGGTTGGGTAGAAATATTTCTGTATAGGTCGGCATAATCGCCATTCCTGAAAATATGGCTGCTAGTATTGCAAAAACAGGTGCAAAGAAGATAACCGAGAAACCACGATAAGCCATAAACATTAAGAGTGCTAAGCTCAAGAGAATTCCTAAAACTGCCATTTATCATCCCTCCATTTATCTTTTCTCGTTTTAACCACCCCATTGCCATACTTTGGCTCTGGCACCAATCGGATCCCTAAGCAATCACACCCCCTATCGTTAATCTAAATGAAACTCCCACCATTAATATCTAGCACCGCACCTGTGATGTAAGCAGAGGAGTCTGACGCTAAGAACAAGGCTGCATCCGCCACTTCTGCAGGTTCGGCAAAACGCCCAACAGGGATCGTTGCGATCAGCGCCTTTAGCTGGTCTGGAGGATATTTATTCATCATATCTGTATTGATATATCCTGGCGCCAAGGCGTTACAGGTAATTCCCTTGGTCGCATTTTCAATCGCTGTCACTTTTGTTAAACCAATCAGCCCTGATTTTGAGGTTGCATAGTACCCCGTTCCAAAGACGCCGATGCGGGCTGTTAGCGACGAGAGATTGACAATTCGCCCGTATCCCTGTGCGCGCATTGAAGGGAGCACTGCTTTCGTGCAGATAAAAGGTCCTGTCAGGTTGACCGCCATGACGGCTTCCCAGTTGGCTAAATTTCCTTTATGCAGTAACCCGTCCCGATTGATCCCAGCGTTATTGACGAGAATATCAACTCTTCCGAACCGCTCGATAGCCTTTTCGACCATGCTATTAACTTCAAGTTCTTTGCTGACATCCGCGAGGAAAAGCTCAGCCTCAACCCCTAGTTTTCGGAGTTCCTCTACAGTTTCCATAGCCTTGGCTTCATTAAACGCAATATCGTTGACCGCAATCTTTGCCCCTTCACGTGCGAAGTTGAGCGCAATGGCCTTACCGATCCCTTGACCGCTTCCTGTGATTAAGGCAACTCGATCTTTTACTTTCATTTTGCTGCACACCCTTCATCAATTTCGTTCCCAATTTTCATGAGGTCCGGATAAAACAGTTTCGAATCCATGGTTTTTAAAGTGTCAGAGATAATGGGCATGAAATCCATTAGATCTAAGATGTGTTTTTTAAGATCAATACCAGGAGCAATTTCTTCAAGCACGAGCCCTAGTTCTCCTAGTCTAAAGACAGCTCTTTCTGTCACATACAAGACCTTCTGGCCTTTCTTTCGTGCATAGTTTCCACTGAACGTTAAATGCTCAACGTCTTGGATTAGTTTAGAGATTTTTCCTTCTTGTAGGATCTCAAGTCGGCCCTCTTTAATCTCCACCTTCAATCCATTGGCTGTAAAGGTTCCGCAGAAAATAACCGTTTTAGCGGTTTGAGATATATTGATAAATCCGCCTGCACCAGCAATGCGCGTCCCAAACCTGCTTACATTGACATTGCCGTGTCTGTCCATTTGCGCCATTCCCAGGACCGCGATATCCAGTCCCCCACCATCGTAAAAGTCGAACTGATACGGTTGATCCACAATGCAGTCCGGATTAAAGCTTGCTCCGAAGCTTAGCCCACCAGCAGGTACGCCTCCAATCGGTCCAGATTCTACCGTCAAGACAAATTGGTCTAAGACGCCTTCTTCCGCGGCAACCGACGCTACCCCTTCAGGAACTCCGATGCCTAAATTTACAATCGCTTGTGGGGTTACTTCTAGGAAAGCCCTTCTGGCAATAATTTTTCGTTCATCCAGAGGAATCGCCTTTAGTTCAGTTAATGGATATCTTATTTCACCACTATAGGAGGCGTTATATTGCTCACCAAACGACTGCATATGAAATTCAGGACGGCTCGCGATCACCACTGCATCCACTAAAATACCAGGAATTTTGACATCTCTTGCCTTAATACTTCCCGCTTGAACAACGCGCTCCACCTGTATAATCACGAGTCCCCCACTGTTTTTAACTGCTTGGGCAATGGAAAGACCTTCAAGGGTGAGCGCTTCTCTCTCAAACGATATATTCCCAAATTCATCGGCCGACGTTCCTCTGATGAAGGCTACGTCAATGGGGAATGAATGATAGAGTAGATACTCCTTACCTCTGATACTGGTTAGCTCGACCAAATCCTCCTGGGTAAGCTGATTTAGCTTTCCTCCACCATAACGCGGATCGACAAAAGTCTCCAAACCAATATGAGTTAACGTCCCTGGCTTACCTGCTGCAATATCTCGGAATAGATGTGTAATAACCCCCTGTGGGAAATTGTAGGCTTCTATTTTATTTTCAACAGCCATCTTCCCTAGCTTAGGTGCCAGATTCCAGTGCCCACCCACGACGCGCTTTATGAGACCATCATGCGCCAGATGGTTCATTCCGCGATCTTTAGAATCGCCCTGTCCTGCCGCATACACCAAGGATAAATTCCTGGGTGAACCCGTCTCGACAAATCTCTTTTCCAAAGCCGTCGTCAATTCTTCCGGGTGTCCAATGCTTACAAATCCATCAATGGCAACCATACTTCCGTCTTGAATCAGCGCAATCGCTTCATCTGCCGTTAAGACTGGCTTTTTCATCTATTTCCCTCCTTTAGATTTTAAAGATTACGAACCATAGGTCCCTATACACTCCATTGATTCGTTTGTACCTTCTACAAAGAAGTCAAACTATTCGGTATAACATAGATATAAGCAAGATCCATGCCAACACCAAGAAAAGCTTGAAGTCCTTGCGTTCTCTGCATTTTCCGACAAGTCCCAAACACAAAGGGTGAGCTTCATGTAGCATTCTAGCTACATGAAGCTCACCCTTTGTTGCAGATACTCTTCATTTTCCTACTATATAGGTGCAGTGTAGCGACTTCGCTACGTGTATCTATAATGCTACACTCGATCGACTCTGCCCCTAGACCTACATTCGGTCCGTTCAATCTAAGCCGTATTTCTCCATTTTACGGTAGAGATTGGTCCGGTGAATTCCCAGAATTTCCGCGGCATTGGTTTTATTACCATCCGTTTTCTTCAGCGCGTTCAATATAGCCTTACGCTCCGCCTCCGCAAGTTCGAGTGCTAGTGGTTGGAGCAATGTGTTTCCTCGCCGTCCCTCTAAATCTTGAAGATATAAGGGAAGATCTTTAACCTGAATTATTCCCCCTTCTGCCACATTAATGGCTCTTTCAATCGCATTCTGAAGTTCACGAACATTTCCGGGCCACGCGTAGAGCTGAAATAGTTCAACGACCCAACGATCGAATTTCCTCAAGGTTAATCCCAGTTCACGTTGGAATTTCGCCAACAGATGTTCACTTAGTAGTAGGACGTCTCCCTCGCGCTCTCTTAAAGGAGGTATGGTTACCGTAAAAACATTGAGCCGATAATAAAGATCACGACGAAATTCTCCGTCCCCTATCATTTTTTCCAAGTCTCGATGAGTGGCCGCTATAACCCTTATGTCCAGTTGCTGTAACCGATTACTGCCAACTCTTTCAACCTCTTTTTCTTGTAAAATTCGTAAAACCTTGGCTTGCATAGCAAGCGGCAGATCACCAATCTCGTCTAAGAAAATTGTCCCTCTATTGGCCAACTCGAACTTTCCTGGTTTACCGCCTTTCTTGGCTCCAGTAAAGGCCCCTTCCTCATATCCGAAAAGTTCCGCCTCCAAAAGCTCCGCAGGAATCGCTCCACAGTTCACTCTTACAAGTGGTTGTTCATGACGCGTACTTGCGGCATGAATGGCATGCGCAAAGAGCTCTTTACCTGTCCCACTCTCGCCACGCAACAGTACGGTTGCCTTACCCTGTGCCGCTTTTTCCGCCAAACTTTTCGTCCGAATCATGGCTAGACTTTGTCCAATAATGTTACTAAATGTGTAACGGTACTTCTGATAGTGTTTTAATTCCTTTTCATAAAATTTCAGCTTGTTCTCCAATAAATCCAACTTTTCTGCCAAAGTACGAAGGTCACGAACATCACGAAACATAACCTTACCCACTGCACCGATGATTTCCCCATTTTCTCTCAAAGGAAGGCGCATTACCATGGCTTCTTTCCCATTAATATTCATGACTTCCCCAATTTCTGCTAGCCCAGTCTGGGCAACAATATGCATGCGACTTTCTGGTAGAACGTCAGTACAATGACGACCGATCGCATCCTGCTGCTTAATATTGAGGAACCGACAGTAAGTCTGCGTAATTCGGGTTATCATCCCTTTAGAATCTACCACCATAACGCCGTCATAGGCCTGTTCAAAAATGCTTTCTAAGTTAGTAAGGCTATTTTGCGTATTATCTAAACGAGATAATACACTTTGTAATTCACTGCCATCCTGGAAAACTGCAACCGCCCCAACGGTGACTCCGTCTTGCTCAATCGGAGAACGGTTCGTAATCACCATCCTGCCTCTCAGCATCAGTTGATCAGAGTTCGCTTCTCGGTCCTGTATCACACTGCTCAGCATAGAATTGGGGATAATCTTCGTAATTTTCTGGTCAATAATATCCTTTACGTCTAACCCAATATAGTGAGCGGCAGCGGGGTTACAATAACAGACCACATCTTGATGATCAATCACAATAATACCCGCGTTGATGGCTTGAAAAACCTGATCAAGTTTTATTATTTGAGTTAACATCATGACGACCTCCTCGTTTGTGGACTATTTCCGAGCAATAATTTTAAACCGATAAAGATGAAACTCGTATAAAAATACGCAAACAAGCGCCCACAGACTTCCGACGGTTAGGGCAGTGACCATGGCGCTCGGAGTATGGACTTTGAGGAAGATAGAGCTTAATCCTAAAAGAGCCAACAATAAAAGTTCCACAAATGAAAGTAACAATTGGGTTAGCCACGGTTTTTCTCGCACGACAAGATAGCCTAGGACCGCATAGAATGAAAGTCCCGCAAGTAGAAACCCTGTATTGGCGGCTTGGAATGGAACAATGTTTTCAAAGATATTAATCGTTTCACCACGAAATATATATCGGAAAAGGTTATCAATGGCCGTACCTCCTCCCCACGCTAGTGATAGAGGAAGCACATGGGCCCAACGCTTCGTTATGCGCCATAAAACAAAGAGTGAAACTAAATAAACACTCAAAATGACAACGTGGCTACCCAAAGCATTAATTTGCTGCATAAAATCGATGACCCATCGTGGCGAAGCCAGTTCTAACCAAGTAGCAACAAGTTCGTCAAACTGACCCACTTCATGAGTCACCAAATCTTGAATCAAACCCATTAAGAAGATAAAGAGGGACAGAAAGATAACCCCGTTCACCGTGATCAGGAGACGACGCTTGCCTAACGAGAGATATCGACCCGGTAGACGCATAAATTCCGCGGTTAACCATGCGCCCCAACGCTCGTGATTCTTGTACAAGAAATAGAACGCCAAAAACAATACAACAGCCGTAACCCCGAGTAACATAGAATAACGGTGAATGATCGGAAGAATTGTTGTCCATCGGCTTCCTAAAATTCTTCCTAATACAATAAATAGACTTGTCCATAATAGGGCTCCAAGATAAGCAAAAAACGCAAAATTCCGGTATCTTAAGTGGCTTAGCCCTGCAATGTAGCCAGAAAGGTGGCGAACTCCAGGTATAAAATAGCCGACGGTTAAAAGCTTACCACCATGCAGGTGGTACCACTTTATGACTTTCCCCACCCGTACACCACCAGCATGTTTTTCAAGATAGGCCAACATTTTTTTTTCGAAGAAGCGACCCAGAAAATAAGCCATTGTAATGCCGGTCATACTCCCCGTTGCCGCTGTAAAGATCGCTAAAACAGGATTTAATTGACCTGAAAAACTCAAGAAACCAACAAAGGTCATCAGGACTTCATCAGGAACCGGTAGCCCTAAAATAGAAATCCCCAGGATGACATAAATCCCCAGATAACCATATTGAGTGATATAATGAATGAATAATGCTGAAGACATGCGTGGCTCCTTTCTATACAATTTTTTATGTTGTACAATATACAATAATCCCCTTTTATCAAAAAGCAAGGAGTGACTTATTCATGGCACCCCCGAACAAGGTATCCGTTTTTAAAAAGCAGCTTGCAAAATTCAGTCAGTCCTTAATATGGGGATTGTCAATTAGCGTCTTACTTCTTGCTCTCTTTGCGAAATTAAGCGAAGATCTTTTTTATCATGAACTTGGAACCTTCGATAGAATTATCGGCGAATTCATCAGGGGCTTCGCCTCTCCAAGCTTAACAAGTGTTGCCTTAATTATAACCAATATAGGTTCAGCTTATATAGAGGTTGGCTTAATGTTCATAGTCGGTGCGTTCTTACTGTTCCGATTAAAGCATACATGGGAAACAGCGCTTTTGTCGATCAGTTTAAGTGGAGCTTGGTTACTCAATACAATTCTAAAAGCGCTATTTCATAGGGCTCGACCTGATATTGTCCATCTTGCTGAAGCAGGTGGTTATAGTTTCCCAAGTGGGCACGCCATGGTCGCCACTGCCTTTTATGGAGTCATTGGATATTTACTTTGGTTAAATCTCAAAAGTCACTCTAAACCCTCTTGGTATATCGTTGTCCTCACGTTTTCTCTAATCATTGCAATTGGAATTAGCCGCATCTATCTTGGTGTCCATTTTGCCAGCGACGTGATTGCGGGATATGCCGCCGGGGGCGTATGGGCAATTGCCTGCATCGTTAGCTTAAAAGAGATTCGAAATTATAAGATTAGAACGTCGGTGTTAAATGAGAAGGATATTCTTTAATTCATGGTGGCGATAAATTATACATGAAGATGAAGGGTAGGTAAATTGTATATTTTTCACCCATTCGCAAATACTTTCTAGAAGAGAGGTTGCCAAATGGCATCATATTATTACTTCGGCGTTGGTTTGAATTAATTTCAAATTAGTACTATTTATAATTGCAAGATGACCCCAAATAGTGTAAACTATGTTTAACGGTTTGTGCAATGTATTACAAGATATATTTTTCTTTTCAGGTAACTTTCGTACCCCCGCCACCCGCAATAAATGAGATTACAGTGGCTTAAATAAAATTATTAGGAGGTTTACTATGAGTTTTGAAATTAATAAAAGTGTCAAGTATGTCGGTAAGATTGACTGGGAATTAAAAAAGTTTCACGGTGATGAACTCTCTACACACCGAGGGTCCAGCTATAACTCTTACCTTGTTCGGGACGAAAAGATTGCCCTAATTGATTCTGTTTGGACACCCTTCGCCAAAGAATTCGTCGCTAATTTGAAGAAGGAACTTGATTTAAATACCATTGATTATATCATTTGTAATCATGGTGAACCCGATCACAGCGGGGCTTTAGTAGACTTAATGAAGGAAATCCCAAATACCCCTATTTATTGTACTGCCAATGCCATTAAATCCTTAAAAGGCCAGTATCATCAGGATTGGAACTTCGTCCCCGTCAAAACGGGCGATAAATTAAGCCTTGGCTCCAAAGAGTTTATTTTTATTGAGGCAAGAATGCTCCATTGGCCTGATACGATGTTCACCTATTTGACTGGAGATAATATCCTTTTCAGTAATGACGGTTTTGGCCAGCATTTAGCCTCTGAAAAAATGTTCAATGACTTAGTCGATCAAACAGAATTATATCATGAAGCCCAAAAATATTATGCCAACATTTTAAATCCGTTCAGTAAAATGGTTGAAAATAAAATCAATGAGATCCTAAGCCTTAACTTACCTGTTGACATGATCTGTCCAAGCCATGGTCTCATTTGGCGGGATAATCCCTTGCAAATTGTCCACAAATATATGGAATGGGCTAAAGCCTACCAAGAAAATCAAATCACCATCATTTACGATACTATGTGGAACAGTACACGGAAAATGGCCGAGAATATAGCCGCTGGAATCAAATTGAGTGATACGGATGTTACGGTTAAATTGTTTAATTGCAATTCCACTCATAATGATAAAAACGACATCATTGCTGAAGTCTTCAAATCCAAGGCAATACTGGTGGGTTCGCCGACCATTAATAAAGGCGTATCGTACGCCGTAGCCGGAATACTAGAAATGATCAAAGGACTAGGGTTTAAAAATAAAAAGGGCGCTGCCTTTGGTAGTTATGGTTGGAGTGGTGAAAGTAACAAACTTATTACAGCTGAACTCGAACACGGCGGGTTTGAGCTACTCAACGAAGGGTTAAAGGTAACCTGGAATCCGGATGATGACAGCCTCATTAAGTGTCAAGAATTCGGGGAAAGTATTGGGAAAGCTCTCATTGGAGAAGCACTCAAGTAAATAACTAAAGTCACCATCACACTACTTTAAAGAAGCACCCAGCTGGGTGCTTCTTTGTTTTACTGTCAGGAAGTATAAACTAACGTTTATATACTTTCTGCAGGTCCCTTCACGCCATCCTTGGCTACAGGGACACTCGTCCATCCATGGCCAGCGCATCAGGGCAACTATGGCGACCGCCTTCGCTGAGGCTTGGCGCTAGCCAAGTTTTCTTTATAATCATTCTTTAAAATGAATCATAATATCGACGACTTCCGGTGTATTGCCCAGACGAATCGGCGGTCCCCATGTCCCGTAACCTGACGAAACAATGAGATTGAAATCTCCCTTGCGTAGTAGCCCCCAGTCGTCTGCAAAAATCCGGCGTGTTATAAATCGAATGGGAAACAATTGCCCTGCATGTGTATGACCTGACAATTGCAAATCAACCCCTTGCTCGGCTGGCTCTTCTAATTGTGATGGTTGATGATCCATTAAAATCATAGGAAGAGAACGATCCACCCCTTGCATTAAGGTTTTTAAGTCTTGTCTCGGGGCCCCATTGTAACGCGCCCCTGACAGATCATCTCGCCCAATAACGTAAAAACTCCCGGCGATTTCCTGGAAGCGATCCTTTAATACCATTACCCCTGCGTCACTCAAGTAATTGATGGCATCCTCGGCATTACCGCCCATGTACTCATGGTTCCCTAGTACAGCAAACACACCATACGGAGCACTTAGTTTTCGAAAGTTATCGGACACTTGTTGTTTATTGGACGATTCGATATTCTCATCGAACACATCTCCCGCGAACAGGATCACGTCGGGTTTTAGTTCATTAACCGTATTAACCAGCTTCGTCAGAACACCGTTATGAACGATTGTTCCTAAATGAATATCCGAAACCATGACAACATGTAATTGTTTTAACGGTCCCGCTTGTTTCGCGATCGTCAAATCGTAATGGTTCACCTGGGGATGTCGGGCATTCCATGCCCCGTAACTTACAATACCGACGACCAATATGACAACGCCTAGCCCCAAAGCGGGATTTAGGTTTCGTTTAATTTCCAACGGAATAACCTGAACAAAGTGGTTGATCAAACGAAGGAGATCAATCGTGGTGATCACTAATAAAAAGTAGAACATAAAAGCTAGCCAATAAGCGCCTACTTGGGTAAGGCCTTCATACAGCATCACGGGTAGGTATTTCTGACTGAATCGGCTGAATAAATAGGCCATAGAAAGCGGCCAGAAGACGGACCAATAGACTCGTGGGCTCAAGAAAGTAACGAAATGAAACACCGCCTGCCATCCACGCAGTCCAATGTAATAGTTTAATCCTCCATAAATCACAAAAATAACGCTCGCAATTAAAATGAATAAGGGGTTCATCATATTGAAATTTCTACCTCCAAGTTATAATCTTAACGCCAGGAATTCATTGTCATTTACGAATATTATATAACTATTTTAGTCTCTCGTCACCTTGCTCAAGCTTAGGATGCCGCGATTATCGCAGTAAACGAAGGCCACTTATAATCACGAGAATCGTACTCCCCTCGTGTCCGATAACGCCGATTGGGAGATTAATCGTCCCAAAAAAATTCGACATGACCAATACGAGGATGACAGCAACGGCAAAGGTAACATTTTGTTTGACCACCCTGGTCGTGCGACGTCCTAAGCCGATGGCATAGGAGACCTTATCAAGATCATCCGTCATCAGGACCACATTCGCGGTCTCTAGCGCTACATCAGTTCCTGCAGCTCCCATAGCAATGCCCACGGAAGAAACCGCCAAGGCGGGTGCATCGTTAACGCCGTCGCCGACCATTGCCACTTTACCATATTGCCCTAATTTTTTTATAATGTCTACTTTATGTTCCGGTAGCAATTGTGAATATACCTCGTCAACCCCTACCTGCTCGCCTATGATCTGCGCAGTCGTCGAGCTGTCACCTGTCAACATCACAACCTTAATCCCCATATGTTTTAGTTTCTTAATGGATTCTTTGGCTTGTCGTCGTAGGGTATCTTGAACCGCTAAAACACCGATTCGTTCTTTTCCCACTTGAATAAAGATCACTGTATTCCCTTGTTTCTCCAGTTTCTGCACAGCTTTCAATTCCTCTACGGGTAATTTTTGTCCTTCCCTTAAATCTAGTTTTCCGATTCGATATTCCTGTCCCTCCACGATACCATGTACCCCAAATCCAGGCACAGATTCCAGTTTTGAAGCGGTACTAAGGTGAAGATTTTTGTCTTTGGCCTCACGGGTTATAGCCTTAGCAATAGGGTGTTCTGACCATGTCTCTAGAGAAGCGGCGATGCTTAAGACCTCATCTTCGGTATAGTTTCCGTAGGGTATCACCTGTGTAATTCTCGGTATTCCTTCAGTGAGAGTGCCAGTTTTATCAAAAGCTACGACTTTTATGTCACCGATTGTCTCTAGATAGGCGCCTCCTTTAAATAATATGCCATTGCGTGCTCCGTTTGAGATCCCAGATAATACGGCCGGCATGATGGAGGAAACCAAAGCGCAGGGCGAGGCGACGACAAGAAAGATCATCGCTTTGTAAATTGTCTCACTCCAAGACCATCCTAAGACAAAGGGTGGTAGGACTGAGATCAAAACTGCACCCGTGATTACGATTTTTGCATATGTACGTTCAAAACGCTCCATGAGTAATTGACTAGGGGGTCTTTCACTTTGCGCTTCCTGAACAAGATTGATTATTTTAGCAAGTAGCGTTGCTTCTGCAGGTTTGGTCATTTCAATGACGATGGCCCCCTGCTCGTTCATGGTTCCGGCATAAACTTCGTCACCAGGTGATTTGTCCGTGGGAATCGATTCACCTGTAATAGAGGCTTGATTCACAGAAGAATAACCCTCTCTCACAATTCCATCGGCTGCGATCCTTTCGCCGGGCCTCACCAACAAGCGGTCGCCTTGCTTCAATTCTTCGACTCGAACTCGCTTTTCCATGTTTCCTTGTAACACAATTGCCTCTTCCGGGCGCAGTTTCATGATGGACTTAATTTCGTCATTGGTCCGCTCCAGAGTATATCCTTCCAGTGCACCACTTAGAGAAAAAATTAAAATTAAAATAGCCCCGTCTCTCCAAAATCCGATACTGGCTGCACCAATGGCCGCTACAACCATCAGCAGATCGACATCTAAATCTTTTTCCTTAATCAGGGTTTGCAGACCTTCCCCGGCTTTCTGATAACCACCGATGACGTACGCCAAAAGGTAGAATGGAACTTCAAGCTCAGAATGACCATATTTGCCAGAAAACCAAGCCAAGATAATAAGTCCTAAACTGAGGGCTGTAACAATCAACCCCTTGTGCTTCGACCAAAGTAAGTTCCAAGACGTTCTCATGTCAATTCTCCTCTAATGCTTCTTTTGCCACAACTCTTCTAAACTGTACGTACCCTCTCAAGCCCGCGTTCTAAAAAGTCTCAGTATTGATTTTTTTTAAGGTGTGCAAAAACTGCTTAATTTCGTCGTCACTCAAAACGGCCGTCATCTGCTCTGTCAGGTGCATATGGAAGTCATGATGTTCCTCAAAGGCTTTCTTTCCGACATCAGTCAAGCTGATTAGATTAACACGTCGATCTTCTTTCGTCGATTCGCGGCGGGCTAAACTTTTCTTTTCTAAGCGATCCACCGTCACCGTCGTAGTTCCTGTCGTAACCCCCAGTTTCTGGGCCAAACCTTTCATATTTATTCTTTCATGTTCACCGAGGACCTCTAAGGCATGCGCCTCAGAAACTGTTAACTCACTCGATCGCACAATTGAATTTTCCCAAGAAGAAAACCCATTGAAAAATGCCAAGAGTTCATGGGTCAACTCTTCATTGATCGTTATTGTCATTATTACTCCTCCTCGAAATATAGTAAGCAACTCATAATGTTTTGTTATCATATAGTTTGAACTTCAAACTATATGATAACAAAAATACTCTTCGCTGACAAGAGGTTAGCTAAGAGTATTTTTCAACACTATTGGACGATGATTCTTAGTCGTCAACATCCTTCTCAGCGAAAACAACTCTATTTCTACCAGTGCGCTTTGCTTCGTATAAAGCTGAATCGGCTTTCGTTACGATCTGATTAATATCATCCACTGTATCCGGATAGATTGCAACACCAATAGACACTGTTATATTAATCTCTTGACCATCAATTAAATAAAATTTATGTTCTTCGACGACTCTCCTAATTCTTTCAGCCACTTCCATTACTTTATCTCGTGGGCAATCTGTCATTAAGATTGAGAATTCTTCTCCACCATTTCGAGAAACAATGTCAGACGAACTTGATGAGCTCAATAAGATGATCCCAAGATCCTCTAGTACTTTGTCTCCATTTTGATGGCCATAAGTATCATTGACCTCTTTGAAATAATCAATATCGATATAAAACATGATAATTAAGCTTTTATCCGTGAGCCCATTAATTATTTTATTAAATTCATTGTCAAATTTTCTAACGTTATTGAGACCTGTACGATGGTCTTTAGAAGAATCTTGTTGATACTTTGTGTAAGTCAATTTTGATACATCCAGATATCCGATATACAGATAAACAAGCACTGAAGCTGTAGAAATAATAATCCAATAGATGGGAATTAATTTCAGTAATATCGAAGGGTCAACAAACAGAATGAATGTAATAGTAGGAACGATTAATGTGCACAAACTCATTATGACCCATTTTTTCAATCTGCCTACTAAAAGTCTAGAGATAAATCCGCAACCAATAGCTATTACGATGGCAGTTATAATTCTAGGTATTGCTGTAATACTTAAATGTAACAATTGATATAGCCCAATAATTACGCCCGTTATGATTGCAGGAACTAAACCGCAATATATTGCGGATAACATAATAGCAATATTACGGAAATCCAAGACGATATCAGGTTGTTGAATGATAATACTATTTTCCATTAATAGTATCCCTAATATTCCAGACATTGTGCCAAAGAACAATTTCAGTTTTAGAGGTGAAGACGCTGTTATTTCCTTATTAATAAGAATCTGATTTCCGATACTTATGCAAGCGATCAGTATCGTTGCATTAACAAATAGGTCTTTTAACATATTTTACACCAAGTTTCGTCAGACTAAGCTTTATTGTTTGTACCCATTGTCACATTGTAAATCAGTCCATGGACATATTCTGCCGGCTCAACTTCTAATTAAAATTCTACTTTTTTAGAATTCTACTTTTTCTTGTTAATCCCTGCCAATTTAAATTAAATAATAGTATTTTTTTAACCTCTAGTATTTGTCAGTAGCCACCTAATTTCATTTGAGCCGTTTGCTTTTTTCTCACAAAAACGCCCTACCCTAGTAGATTGATATTATCCTACCAAGGGAGGGCGTAATGCTTATTTATTCTGATGCGGCAAACTGATGACAAAAGTTGTTCCCTCCCCTAGGGAGCTTGAGACCTTAACCTGACCGTGGTGGCTTTGAATAATCCATTCCGCAATAGCAAGACCTAATCCAGTCCCTTCTTTTTGTTGAGACCTGGCTTTATCGACACGGTAAAAGCGTTCGAAGATCTTAGCCAAATGTTCTGGTTCAATACCTTCCCCGTTATCGGACACCGTGATTTCTACAGAAGCATCCCGGTTTTGTAAACCTACCGTGACTTGTCCCCCAGAGGGCGTGTATTTAATCGCATTATCTATAAGAATAATAAGCAGTTGTTTAATCCTGAATGCATCCCCCATAAAAGTAATTTCTGAAGTCATAGAGGATTCGAGGAGGATTCCGCTAGTTTCCGTCAGGGGTTTAAAGGATTCGATCACCTCATGAAGCGCTGTATCAAGGGAGAATTGTGTTATTTCTAACGTTTGTTGTTGGGAGTCCGCCCTGGCTAGAAAGAGGAGATCGCCCACTAATTTGGACATACGCTCCGTCTCCAGCAGACTATAGTCCAACCATTTGGATTGGCTGGCCACAGTTTCTTCAGGGTTTCCCTTCATAAGTTCCAAGTTCAGCTGAACGACCGTCAGTGGTGTACGGAGTTCGTGAGAAGCATCAGCCACAAAGTCCTGCTGCCGTTGCCAGGACTTTTTAATGGGAGCCATGGCTCTGTCTGCCATAAAGCGACTTCCGTAATAAGCCAGTATTAAGCAGATGAGGCCTCCGATTGTAAGCGCAATCAGAAGGTTACCCATTATTTCTCGATCCTGATGAAGATCAACAAAAGAGATAACGAAGCCAGGGCTCTGCTTCAGAGGCACCCGGAAATATGAGTAAGTTTCATCCTGAAAGTCCACTTCGCCCTTAGGATTGGGACGGTGGAACGCTTCATAAACCAAGGGATCTAATTGGTCTATGGCAAGTGGCAAATCTGAGGAATTTTCAGTGATTTTGCCGACGGCATCGGTTTTTAGATAAAAATACTTCGTGAGATGTTTGTTGTGGGCCTTTGTATTGATCACAGTGCCAGAGCCCGCTTCGCTGGCCACAATTTGCATTAATTGTTGAGATTGGTTGAAGAGCTGTTCTTGCATAATAACGAAGGTTCCTATGACAAACACCAGTAAGAGGAGGGCCGTGACCAAAACATTAATGAACGTCAGCTTACGCCGTAATTTACGGAACATGGGGCTCCTCCTTTAAGCAATAGCCAATTCCTCGCACGGTTTCGATCCTCACGTTGGGTGAATTTAACTTCTTGCGTAGATAGTGCACGTATATTTCCACATTATTAGCTTCAACATCAGTGTCTGGACCCCATACCCTGTCTAGAATTTGTTCCTTCGTGATAACCTGCCCCGGATTTCGCATAAAAAGCTCCAAGAGCAGCGATTCCTTTAAGGTAAGTTTAACTGTCTCGTTTCCTTGGATTAACTCACAGTGAAGAGGTTTAAGCATAAGCCCAGCAACGTTCAATTGTTCGTCCAAAATTTGTCCACTCGGTCTTCTCCCTAAAGCCCTCAAACGGGCGAGAAGTTCCTCAGTGGAAAACGGTTTTACCAGGTAATCATCAGCACCAGCATCCAAGCCTTCTACGCGATCTTGAAGTGAATCTTTGGCCGTTAAAAACAAAACTGGGGTATTAATTCCTTGACTACGGAGTTCTTTCAAAAGGGTGACCCCTTCTTTGCCAGGCAACATTCTATCAAGAATGATGAGATCATAGACCCCAGTCTCCGCCATAGCTTGTCCGGTTTCTCCATCATACGCTGTATCCACCCCATAGTTATTCTTTTTTAAAATATAGGCCAAGGCTTCCGAGAGTCTAGGCTCATCTTCCACTAACAGTAAGCGCATTTAAATCACCACCTATGTATAGTTTAAAGGATATTTCTTTAAATTACATTAGATTTCGTTTCTTAAGGAAAATTAAAGGTTGGGCTTATATACTGATAAAGAAGACTTGGCTAGTGCCAAGCCATCAGGCGCCGGCGGTCGCCTTAGTAGCACTTATGCTTCCAGAAAGTATATAACATTTAGTTATACTTTCTGACTAGTAATACAAATAGTTGGGAGTGAAATATCAATGAGTATTTTTGGTAAAATTAAAACAATTAAAAAACGGTGGTACTTATTACTCATTATTGTTGTGATTATCGGAGGAAGTGCGGCTGTACGTTTTAACCATGAGCAGCAATCTAGGACATTAGCTTCCGCGAAAATGGGGTCACAAATATACCGTCAAATGGATCTTGATCTAATACAGCTTGAGAATTTTGTGACTGCAAAAGTCACCCCTACTCAGGCCAAAGAAATGTTGCCACTCGTTGAAAGGTTGTCCGTGGCGACCGACCTCAATACACAGTCTGATTTAGCGAAGCAAATTTACGGAATGCTCACCCCCGCTCAATACGCGATTCTTATGGATAGTCAAGCTAAAAATGTTAGCTCAATAAACCAAGGGAATCCATCAGATCAAGGTAACCATAGTCGGAACAATAAGGACGGAAAAGAAGTCCGTGGCGCCAAGGGCCAAGATTCACACGACGGTGACAGTTTCAATGGGAAAGGTTCTCCAGATCCTAAGGAACAAGCGCTTAGTAGTGTTGTTATTAAAATGCTGAATGAACGCAGCGCCGAACAAATCCCGCCAAAAGCTTAACTTCTCGTATGATCGAAAAAGCACCCTAGCTGGGGTGCTTTTTTGCGGTTTATTATTGCTCATTTGAACTCTTAGCAAATTCATCGACCGCTCTCTCTGCTAATGAACGTCGAATTAAGGTCCGAGGTCCACCAACGCAGCCGCCTTCACAGGCCATACATTCCACAAATCCGCTTTCGTCTTTCCCTGCATATTGTTCCAATGTTTTAAGGCAATTGGAGATTCCTTCGATCCTGTAAATAGGCGGCGCTTTCTCTCCCATAAAGTTTTGAAGCGCATTGGCTACGCCTCCAGCCTTTGCAAAGGACCTTGCAAAAGAGCTTGGCCCATTCATTGAGAGAGTTTGCTCATCCGAAAGATGAATGCCTGCATATTCAAACCAGACAATTAGCTCCTCAAAGGTGATTACATAATCGACGCCTGATCCAACTTGCCTACCCTCTGCCTTTTTTGCGATACATGGACCAATAAAGGTCACTTTAGCTCTAGGATCTTGACTCTTGATGAGGGTTGCCACTTGAACCATAGGTGAGGTCGTTGATGAAATATAGCGAGTCAGATCATTTTTTTGTTGATGAACAGCTGCAACATAAGCAGGACAACACGAGCTTGTCATAAGCTTCTCACCCTTATGAGCTCTTTCTGCATATTCCTCGGCTTCCAAAGTAATGGCACTATCAGCCCCTAAGGCTGCCTCCCACACGTCAGTAAATCCTAATTTCAAAAGCCCAGCTTTGACTTGTCCTGGTGCAACTTGACGACCAAATTGACCTACGAATGCCGGGGCAAGGACAGCATAAACCGGATATTTCCTACTGTGAATAGTTTTGTCCAACGTCACTAAATCAGAGGCATCGACTACGGCGCCAAAAGGGCAATTTGCAACGCAAAAACCACAGCTCGTACATTTTTGTTGATCGATACTTGCAACGCGGTCCTTCCCAACTGAGATGGCTTTCATCGGACAGCCTTCTTCGCAAGGACGCCGCAACTCTATAATGGCACGAAAGGGGCAGTTTTTGGCACAGAGACCGCATTCCACACACTTACTTTGATCAATGAACGCATGACCATTAAGAAACGGTATCGCTTTCTTGGGACAGTTTGAAGCACAAAAGTGCCCTGTGCAATTCTGACATCCATCCGTCACAACGTAACGGTGCATTTCGCACCCATTACATGCCTCAGCGAGAACGCGTACAACTGGTCCTTTTTCTGGCTCGAAAATTAGTTTTAATCTTTCTTCAACGATGGCACGTTCTTTATGAATACAGCATCGATAGCGTGGTGACCCATCAGAAATGATTTCTTTCGAGAGACGAGCTCGTTCTGTTGGATCATTTTCATTTCTACTCGACTTCAAAGCTGAAGACAAGACATTGCGGCGAATTTTCATAATTTCCGAGTCCGGCATGATGCTCACCCCCTCTTCTACGAAGCGTACTTCATTGGTTTTCCATGATGGTATTTGCGATCATGATCTGTCCGATGGCGATACCACCATCGTTAGAAGGCAAGTGGGAATGCGTATAAACGACAAAGCCTTGACGTTCCAGATTACGAGAGATTTCCTTGAGTAAATAGGGATTTTGAAACGCCCCTCCACTCAAGGCAACTTCAGTAAGTCCTGTGTCTTTTCTAAGATAAGTACACAATCTTACGCTCAAATTCACAATGGTATTTTGAAATTTTGCAGCCATTATTTCCCTAGCTACCCCATTTAGTTTATCTTTGATCACTTCTTTGATCATTTCATAAGGTTCTATGATATACATGTCCTGTTTTAAGATTTTATAAGGATAGGCTTCTTGAATTTCAAGGTCTGCTACGGCCTCAAGTTCAATGGCTGCCTGGCCTTCATAGGTCACCTTATCTGTAATTCCAATAAGATTAGATACGGCATCAAATAGTCTACCCATACTTGAGGTTTCAGGACAATTAATATTAGCATCGATTATATTCATGAGATTTTCGGCAGCTTCACCATATTGTTCAAATAACCCATCACAAGCTTCTTTATTAGACCCCAAGGCTTTATATAGATAAGAAACGCCCATTCTCCAGGGTTCTTTAATGGCCTTTTCTCCTCCAGGCATTTTAATATAATCAAGGTGTCCCACTCTGGTAAATTTTAATCTGTCACAGACCATAAATTCCCCGCCCCAGATCCTGCCGTCTGTCCCATAGCCCGTTCCATCAAAACAAACTCCAATCACCTTTTGTTCTAGATTATTTTCAACCATGCAGCTAACGATGTGAGCATGGTGATGCTGCACAGCTAGTTTCGGCAAATCATAGTCGAGCGCGTACTTCGTTGACAGATATTCGGGATGCATATCGTGTGCAATAAATTTAGGAGAAAATGAAAATACCTCTTTGAAATGTTCGATATTGTTCTTATAGTGCTCGAAGGTCTCTAAATTCTCTAAGTCTCCATTAAACTGGCTCAGAAATAAAAAGCCATCTTTACTGATACAAAAGGTATTTTTCATATTTGAACCACAGGCTAAGATATCTCTCATATTTGATGCCTTAAAAGGTTCTGGCGCATAGCCTCTTGCCCTTCTAATCATCGTTTGTTTCTCCTGCACCACCCTTACCACAGAGTCATCAATCGGTCGATAGATTTTACGATTATGTATTAAAAAATAATCGACAATCCCAGACAAGCTGTACCTAGCACCGGCATCTGTATGCTCAATGGGTAGCCCGTTCACATTGGCACTCGTCATAATTAGAACCTCTAGCTGATCTGAAAATAATAAACAGTGAAGAGGCGTGTAGGGTAACATTACGCCTAGAGTTTTCTGATGAGGTGCAATTGCTTGTGGTAAATCATAGCCCTTTTTTTGATCTAGAATAACAATCGGTTTTCTAATTCCTGTTAATAATTCTTCTTCAAGTTCAGTGACAATACATTGCCTTTTGATCGTCTCAACAGTGTTCATCATGACTGCTAGAGGTTTAAAGGGTCTTCTTTTCCTATTTCTTAAAGTTGAAACAGCTGCTTCATTCCAGCCATCACAGGCAAGGTGAAAACCACCTAGTCCCTTGATAGCAACTATTTTACCTTCCATAAGCTTGTTTTGAGTAAACGTGACAGGATCCTCAAGCTCTAATCGCTTGCCTTTGTTATCCTCAACCCAAAGCTCTGGGCCACAGTCTTGACAGGCATTGGGTTGTGCATGGAATCGTCTGTCTGTGGGATCAGAATATTCTCTGGCACATTCTTGGCACATTTTGAATTCCTGCATGGTGGTTTTATCTCTGTCATACGGAAGTGCTTTGATGATAGAAAACCTTGGCCCACAATTGGTACAATTGGTAAAAGCATAGCCACTTCTTCTATTTGTTTTGCTGTTAATGTCTTCCTCACAATCCTTACAAATAGCGATGTCTGGGGATATTAAAGTAATTTTACCCAATATTTTTTCGCTAGCTTTGATTTCAAAAGCAGTAAAGTTCAAACCTGGTGCTTCTTTTCTGCATATTTTTTCGATTCGAGCAAGTGGGGGTGGATTGCCTTCTATTCTTAGTAGGAATTCATGGATCGTCTCTATTGGCCCCTCCACCTCTATACGAACTCCCTTTGAATTATTATTGACGTAGCCTTTTAAATCTAATGATTTTGCTAAATTATAGATGAAAGGACGGAATCCTACACCTTGTACAATCCCTTCAATCACAATGATATGTCTCTTTATATTCATAATTCACATCCTTTTCAAGCTAGACCACCTAGAATCTATCGTCCTAATATGTGTAAAGCCCTCAACCTATACCCAGGCAGAGGGCTTTTAGAATGTTTCGTAGTCAATACCATTTGATGCTTTAGCATATCCTAGGAAGAAGAATTCCTGATGGCATATCCACAATTCTTTGTCCTCCAACAACGGTGTTCAAATACACTTTTTTGCCTAATTCTTCAGTAACTCTACCAATGATTGCGGCATTCGCACCTAAAGGATGTTTTCTCATAGCTTGAAGGACCTGTTCTGCCTGAGCTTTAGGTACGAAAGCGCAGAGCTTTCCTTCGTTTGCAATATATAAGGGATCTAAGCCTAACATTTCCGCAGCACCTTTTACTTCCTCTTTAATAGGAAGGAGATCTTCTTCCAGCGCGATGGTTACATGGCTAAAGTCACTAATTTCATTGAGAACCGCTGCTACTCCCCCTCTTGTCGCGTCCCGGATTACATGAATTCCGTCGTAGGTCTCTAACATGCAATCAACTAATGAATTAAGACAAGCACAATCGCTGATCAAATCTCCTTCAAAACCGAGGCTGTTTCTCTCACATAAAATCGTCATGCCGTGGTCGCCTAAGGTACCATTGACGATGATAACATCTCCCGGCAAGGCATTGGCACAATTAATATTGACATTTTCATAAATCATTCCAATTCCTGAAGTGTTAATATATAGTCCATCGACGTTGCCCTTCTCGACAACCTTTGTATCTCCGGCCACAATTTTTACGCCAGATTTCTTCGCCTCTTCTGCCATGCTCTTCACAATCGTCTCTAAGTCGGCAAGAGGAAATCCCTCTTCAATAATAAAGGCACTCGTTAAATATAGTGGCTTGGCTCCACTGACGGCTAAATCATTCACCGTTCCGCATACTGCGAGTTTGCCTATATTTCCGCCCTTAAAGAAGATAGGATTCACCACAAAAGAATCTGTGGTGAACGCTAATCTTTTAAAATCTATCACTATTTGAGCTGCATCGTTCATCTGATTCAAGATATCGTTACTAAAATATTTGAAAAACAGATCGTTGATTAATTGATTGGTTTGGGTACCGCCACTTCCGTGACTAAGCGTTATGGCACTCATGTTACGCCTCCATTTTTTCAGGTTCTTTGTAATATCTAAAATAGGCCGCGCAAGTGCCTTCTGACGATACCATGCAAGATCCAACTGGGTTTTCAGGGGTACAAAGTTTCTTGAAGAGGGGACATTGTGTTGGATTTATTTTCCCTTTTAGGATCTCTCCACATCGACATCCCGAGCCCCCGTCATATTCTTCATAATTAATTTCAAAGTGTTTGAGGGCATCAAACTCTTCAAACTGACGATTGAACTCTAGACCACTTTTTGCGACTTTACCAATTCCCCGCCAATTAGAGTCAACAATATTAAAGGCTTTGTTCAAGTATTCTTTCGCTTTAGAATTGCCATCAGTTTTTACAACTCTTTTATAATCATTCACAATTCTATAGTCCTTTTTGTTGATTAAACTGACTAAAGTATTTAATGCTTGAAGTATGTCTACGGGTTCAAAACCAGTCACGACCCCAGGGATCTTAAAATCCTTGCTTAGAAATTCGTAAGGTTCCGTTCCAATAATGGCGCTAACGTTCCCCGGCAATAAAAAGCCGTCCAAGTTTATATCCTTATCCTGAACAAGCGCTTCCATCACAGGGGGTACAATTTTATGGGCTGTAAAGAAAAATAGATTATTTAAGCCAGTCTCTCTCGCCTCAATCGCTGTCAGTGCCGTCATCGGGGCAGTCGTCTCAAAGCCTACTGCCAAAAAAACGATTTGTTTCGTCGGATTCTGTGCGGCAATCGTCAGACAGTCCATCGGAGAGTAAACTATTCTGATATCTGACCCTTCAGCTTTTTTCTTAAGTAGAGAGCCTCTTCTACCTGGAACTTTCATCATATCCCCAAAGGTTGCGATAATGACGTCCTTCCGGCTTGAAAGTTCAAGGGCGGTATCGATATAGCTCTGAGGCGTAACACAAACGGGACAGCCTGGTCCCGAGATCAAATTCACATTGGCAGGCAGGACGTCTCTAATACCATACCGAAAGATTGCCATGGTGTGCGTACCACAGACTTCCATAATATTTAGTTTATGAGTAGAGATAGTTTGCAAGTTTTCTACAAGTCGTTTGGAATAATCGTTCGATTTAAATTCATCGACAAATTTCACTTTCAGCTAACTCCTTCAGTAGTTTAAGGGTAATATTTGCCTCTACTTCATCAATTTCTGAAATAGCACATCCTGCATGCACAAGCACATAGTCATCGACTGATACGTCGGGTGTCAGATGCAAAAAGACATTTCTTTTGAGGTTTCCAACTTCGATAATTCCCATATTTCCATCAATGCTTATCACTCTGCCAGGAACGGCAAGACACATACTAACCTCTCCCTTTTTTGCGTTCATTAAAGTATATTATCCAGATCGAAGCTTCATAAAATATCAAAATAGGCGCTGCAGCGGTGGCAAATGTCAATAATCCTGCTGCAGGGAGGAACAATCCTTCAACTATAAAAGCACCGATAATCACGTATTTCCGGTATTTTCTGAGAGTTTTAGAATTAAGAAGAGATGTTTTCGCCAGCAAGACTAAGACATAGGGAAATAGAAAAATAACGCCCGTAAAAAGGCAGAATATCCCTATGAAATTAAAGTAAAGGATTCCACTAAGCGCTGGCCTCAAATAACTGTTCCCATACGCTATAAGAAACCCGAGGGAATAAGGTAAGACCAGAAAAAATCCAAAGACCACCCCGAGTGCAAATAAGACAGAGATAATCAGTACATTTTTAGTCAATAATGTATTCTCTTCTTTTTTCAGTCCCGGGCTCAGGAAGGCTAAAATTTGAAATATTGTTATAGGACTTGTTAAGATTACCGCTGCAATCAAAGACACTTCAAGTCTTGAAACAAAACCATCGGTTAATTTAAAGAACACAAGTTTCATAGGGAATTTTGATATAGGAATCATCAGTATCTCGATTAAAACATGAACTTTATTGTAAATAAGGATCGTCACCCCGAGAATACTGATCAGAGAAATTATGATTCGTTTTCGTAATTCATGTAAGTGATCGACCACAGACATTTCTGAGGTTTCCAAACGTTTCACCTCTTTAAGAAGCCGCGTTGTTCTTAGTGCGACCCAGCCGTTTATCTCTGTTTTCAAGGAGGACAATGGTCCAAATACTAATCTCATATAGCACTAAAATCGGCATAGTCACTAGCAAAAATGTAAACACGTCTAAGGCTGGAGAAATGACGGCGATCGTAACTAACGATAACATGATGGCCACTTTACGTTTACCTTTGAGCATTTTTGACGTAACGATCCCTATTCTAGACAAGGCACTGAGGATTAACGGGAGTTCAAAGATCAACCCTATACACAAAAGCAAGGTGCCGACAAATGAAAAGTATTCATCTCCAGATAGAGTCGGAGTCATAAAACCACTTCCGACCTCCATGAGGAATTTAATGGTTGAAGGTAGAATCAACCTATAACCAAAAGACATGCCCCCTACAAAAAGGACAAAGGAAAAAGGGATGATGAGAAAGATCAAAAGCCGTCTCGTCTTTTTTTGAAAGGTCTCCCCCGTTTGTCGTACAATCAGCCATAAAATAACGGGGGAAGCCAGTACGATACCCCCTAGAAAGGAAACCCTTATTTTCGCCATCAAGCCTTCTGCTGGCGTCAGAAAATATAATTGAACACCACCTAGTGGTTTAACAAGGATACTAATCAGCAAGTCTGCTTTAAAATAAACGAGAGAGACTGCAGCAACTAAAGCAAGAACCATCCATACAAGAGCTTTTCTCGAGCTCTCAACCCAACGTGCAGCCTCAACAATCATGTCACTCTTTATTATCATCGTTTTACTCCCGGGATGTTATTTCGGCTTCCATCTTGGTGTCAGAGGTTTTTGCTTCTACCGGTGCTTCAACTCTAGCTTCTACTTTTGCTTCTGTGCTAGATACCGGATTGGTCCCCCCCATGATTTCCCCGGTTGCTTTTTTAAATTCCTTTAATGCTTCCCCTACTGCTTTACCCATGGCTGGTAACTTTCCTGGTCCAAAGAGTACAAGCGCAATGATCAAAATAACGATTAATTCTGGAAAACCTATTCTTGGCATGCTACATTTCCTCCCCTTTTATGGTTTATTTGCTGATTTAACCATGAGCATAGTTCGTCAATACCCTGGTCTTTAACACAGGACGTTTCAAAAATCTTGGCATGAGCATTCAGCGAGTTGATGTCTTCATAAAATTCTTCTTGATTGAAATTAGTGAATTGTAACAAATCCAGTTTGTTCAAGATAATAGCTCCGCTGTTCTCGAACATTCTTGGATATTTTAACGGTTTGTCATTGCCTTCCGTGGTGCTCAAGACAGTGATCTTTATGTCTTCACCCAGTTCAAAAGCCGCTGGGCAGACTAAATTGCCGACATTTTCTATCACCAACAGATCAACATCATTCAGGTTTAAAGACTCTAAAGCCCCTTTGATCATCTTGCCATCCAAGTGACAGGCTCCCCCTGTGTTGATTTGAACCACCGGGACCCCTTGTGCTTCAATTCTTTCTGCGTCCTTCGTTGTGTACAGGTCTCCTTCAATGACTGCAATACTTACTTTATCTTTAAGCTTTGAAATAACCCTTTCCAGCAGCGACGTCTTACCAGAACCTGGGGAACTCATCATGTTGATAACGTAGATCCCTTTTTTATTGAGCAATTGTCTATTTTGAGAGGTTATCTCATCATTTGTGTGGAGAATATTCGCGACCACCTTAATTTCACTCATCGTTTAGTCTCCTTCAATGGTATTGACATAAAGCTCATACCCACGAACAATACTCGTACAGAACTCGTTACAAGTTGGACAGAGCTTATTGAAATGGTCTATAGGGAATTTGAGATTACAAGTCTCACACTCACCAAGTGCTCTTACTTCTTCAATGCCCAACGTAGACTCTTCCAGCATCGTGCCTTGAATACAATTGTCGAAAGCAAAATTCAAGGACTCAGCCATGACACCCGATAGTTGTCCAATTCTTAGTGACACCTTATTAATTTTGCTCAGATGGTTCTCAAGGGCTTTTTGTGTGGCAATTTCAATGACGTTTTGGATAATAGAAACTTCATGCATACGTTTCACCGATGGCTACTTCTGCGTCTAAGCGTATTTCTTTCTTTATGTTGGCAATCACTTCAGGAATTTTAGCCGTCATGAGATCCGTCATTTTTAAACTGACGGCGATAGTTTTTGGTTCTATCCCAAAGATTACAACTTCAGGATATTGGCCCAACATATTGGCCATCTTAACAACATCCAAGATCTGGACGTCATGAATTGAAAGGTTTTCTTTTTGATAAGTCTTGATGTCTTCCGGTTTTATTTTGTAGATCGTGCCGGGTTCTAACCCTGCTCTCAAACAATCGACCACAATAACTTTTTTATAGTCGAGAAAGTAACCGAGTGTATCAAGGGTGGAAGTGCCTCCATCGACTAATTCAATCGTCGACGGAAGCGTTTCATTCTCAAGTTGTGTTATAACATGAACTCCCACACCATCATCCTGTAGAAGAATATTACCAATTCCTATGATGACAGTGTCCTTCATCATTACGCTCCTATTGGTTGAACCACAAAGTTGGACATTTCTACGCCCTCTGGAGACATCACATGGACAGAACATCCTGTACATGGATCGAAGGAGTGAACGATTCTTAAAAGTTCCACAGGCTGTGCAGTATCAACAACATGAGTCCCAATTAAAGCCTTTTCAATGGGTCCTACATTACCGGCATCATCCATAGGTGAAGCGTTCCAGCAAGTTGGAGTGATGATTTGATATTTCGAAATTGTCGAATTTGCTACGGTTAACCAGTGACCGAGTGCTCCTCTTGGGGCCTCCGTTAAACCGATTCCGGATCCAGAAACGGGAGTTGCTATTCCTAAAGTGGTCGATCCCGCCCCGCTTAGACCAACCACCACTTGGTTCAACCAGGTTAGCATATTCGTTGCAATTTTATTCGTTTCAGTATATCTTGCTAGGTGCCTGTCCATCACAGAAACACCGCGACGATAATCTCCACTGATCCAAGTTCTAGCTAAGCTACCCGCTTCATAAGGAGTTCCATTGTATCTTGGAGCCTTTAACCAAGTGTAAGCGCCAGTTTTTCCGAAACTTGGAATCGTCGTCTCGGAGGCTGGATTGATCCCTGATAGTGAAGAGTACCAAGAATGTCCAACATATTCTTTAATATTGGTCTGCGTAAAACTTCCTACCGTTCCATTCGTCACTGTTCCAGCAGGAAATAGTAGACCGCCAGAAGTATTTGTATCAAAGACACCATAGGCTATAAGATTGCCATACCCTTTGCCCACTGTATAATAGTCATTATACGCTGCTGCTAATTTGTTGACGTCAGCCGCATATGTCGTCTTGATGAATGTCGTCACAGTATTTAAATAATTACGGAAGTCTGTTATATCGGTAGCGGTAGGTGTTGCTGTAACCCCACCTGGCACTACGTTTCCAACATGAGGAAGCTTTCCACCAAAGATGGCTCCCATTGCATGGGCTTGTCTTCTGATAGATAAAGCGGCGACATAATTGTTAATAAGTGCCTGACTGTCTGTCGCATTAAATCTGAAATCCTGTGTATATCCCGGAGTCCACGGATGCACTTGCGGACCCTGAACATAGTCCATTAAAGCTAGTTGATAAAAGTGTAAAACATTACTCGAGATGAAGTTAGCGCCCTGAATTAAGTCTCTTAATAGCAAACCTTGAAGACTTGGCTTAAAACCTGCGACTTGTTCCGTAGCCTTTGAGGAAGCAATAGCATGAGAAACTGGGCAAACTCCACAAATTCGTTGAGTTAGAAAGGCTGCATCCTTAGGCACTCTTCCGACCAACATATTTTCGAAATCCCTATATAGGTTACCCGTCGATTGAGCAGCTGTTACGATATTATTGGCATCAAGGGTGACTGAAACTTTCAAATGTCCTTCGAGTCTAGTAATCGGATCTAATACGATTGTACTCAATTTACTTCATCCCTTTCTGTTATAAATTAGTCATCATAATGGCCACTTAATAGGGGACTCGTTGGGAATTTAGGATTGGAACATCCTATACAACCATAGTTATTATGAACGCACCATGATTGTCCGTTATTATTCCATTTCATGGAAGAACATACATTTTGATTTTCAGGTCCCAGACAGCCTTCTCCTGCATAACAATGTCCGTGGTCTCTTCGTTCACATGTAGCATGGACCGTTGCTCCAAAATATTTAGTCGGTCGTTGATTGGTATCCAGTGCCGGCATGCCAATAAGAATTAAATCTAGAAGTGTTTGAATCATAACCGTTGGATGAACCGGACATCCCGATAGATTAACGACAGGGTTTGAAGTCTTTCCAGTAAGTATAGAGCTGACGCTTGAATTACCCGTTGCATTTGGAGCGGCAGCGGCAACTCCTCCAAAGGAAGCACAAGTTCCAGCTGCAACAACATATTTAGCCATGGGTCCATATTTTAAGACCGCTTGTTGCATGGTTAAAGGAACTCCGTTCACTTCTCCAATGAGACAATAGTTTCCGTTTGCTCCGGTGGGTACTGCACCCTCAACCACTAGAATAAACTGACCCTTGTATAGAGTGGCACTCTGGTCTAAGGTTTGCATTGCTAGATCACCGGAAGCGGTCATTAAGGTGCTGTTATACTTCATACTGATTTTGTTTAAGAGCACATCGTCAATAGTCGTTGGATTAGTAACATTTAAGGTAGATACTGTACAACCTGAACACCCTGCACCTTGAAGCCAAATGATTGGGGGGTCTGTTTCTGCGGCAAGTACATTATTGACATGGTCAAGATTAAATTCTACGTTTAGGGCTACTCCTGCTGCGACGGTCCATGCTAGAAAATCTCTTCTGCTTATTTTCATAATGTCCCTCCTTAATCTAATGAAACCCGTGTTGGCTTCCTATGTGAAAACAATAACATATTATGAAGTTGCTTGTGTTATTTAAACATTATTATTATGTTAACTGTATGTTAAATATTATTATTTCGTTTATTTCAATCTATTGGGCGTTTAATCGATATTATCCATTTGATTAATATTCTATTAATATTTAAATGCTATTAATATTTCATAACTATAATCTATATGTTTACTCTCTGTTTTAATTGACATTTAATGGAAATTATAGGTTATCCAAGTTTGTATTTTGTTATTAAATGCGAAAGAAACACACTGGTCAGCTTACCAGTGTGTTTCTTTCGCGTTATATCTTAAATATATTCAAGAAAATATCATCTTTAACTGCTAAGAAGAGCGATTTTTCCGTAGACTGTCCCCTCTACCCAGATCCACTTGGAACCCAACGGACTGAATTCTACGCTCTATGCAATATCGACAATCTTCTGGATGGTCATCCCCACAAATCTTGTTTTCGTACAGTGCATATTGCTTTCTGACTGACGTTGGCGTAATAATCGGCATGACAACATTGGCACCCGCTTTCAAGGCGAGCTCTCTGCCTTGTGGGTGCAAAGTACCAAGTGCCGTCGTGGCAGGAATAAGGCTATCCGGAATAAGTAACCTCGCCAAGGCCACCATAACCAATGTATCCTCTATAGACCCGGCCTGTTCCTTGCCCAGTGGGGTCTCGCTGTGAGGAATGAAAGGCCCGATTCCAATCATGTCTGGCCGGAGTCCCATTAAATATCGTAAGTCTTCTGCCAGATCTACGGATGTTTGTCCCGGCAGTCCCACCATAAACCCCGCTCCCACTTGGTATCCGAGGTTCTTCAAATCGTTTAAACAGGCCCTGCGATCATCAAAGCGCATCGTGGGGTGCAGCTTTTCATATAGTTCCTTCGAAGCCGTTTCATGGCGCATCAGAAAACGGTCCGCACCCGCAGCGAAGAGGCTTTGATAGGTTTCCATGGTTCGCTCCCCAATCGATAACGTAACGGCTACTTCTGGATAGCGTTTTTTGATTTCGTGAATTAATTCGACGAGAATCTCCTCTGTATACCAGCGGTCCTCCCCGCTTTGCAAGACGAACGTCTTGTATCCTAATTTATAGCCTTGATCACAGCAAGCAAGAATTTCTTCTGGGGTTAACCGATAACGTTCCACTTTCTCATTGGAAGCCCGAATTCCACAGTATAGACAGTCCTGCCGGCAAATATTGGAGAACTCGATAAGCCCTCTCATGTAAACTTTATCCCCGTAATATGCCTGTTTCGTCTTTAGTGCATAGCGATACAGGTCCTCCCTATCGGCCTCAGTGATGTTCTCTAAGAGAACCGTAATTTCATCTTTTGTGAGATCGTTCGTTTGATAGGCTTTCTCTAGTAATTGATGCATGTCACTCACAAAATCACTCCCTACATTCGGCGTTATTGATCGTACTCAGTCCCTTCATCAAAGGTCTTCTTCCAGAATCATCTTGGCCAAGGGGAAGGGTTCAAGCGCTCTCGGAAGTAACCCCTGAACATAGGCAATCAGAATGCCGTAGTTTACAATGGGCACATGATGATGGTTTGCACGTTCTATTCTGCTAAGCATTCCTGTTCTGTTCATCATACAGGCCCCGCAGTGAACGATGAGGGCATATTTCTTGATGTCATCCGTGAAAGTTGCTCCTGCAGAGAATTCAAATTCTAGCTGCTTACCGGTTCGCTGACGGATCCACCTGGGTATCTTCACACTGCCAATATCATCAGATTGTTTGTGATGTGTGCACCCTTCTGCGATTAAAATCTTATCTCCATCCTTCAACGTTTCAATCGCCTTAGCGCCTTTTATGAATTCTGTTAAATCTCCCTTTTGTCTGGCAAATAAGATGGAAAATGAGGTCATTAGAATATCCTTGGGGGTATCTGCTGCAACCTTTAAAAATACCTGTGAATCAGTGATGACTAGCTTTGGTTTTTTTGCCAGGTTACTTAAGGTTTCTCTGAGTTCGTATTCCTTCGTGACAATCGCAATAGCATCACTTTCCAAGATGTCTCTGATCGTCTGCTGCTGAGGAAGGATAAGCCTTCCCTTTGGAGCGGCCGTATCAATCGGTGTAACAAGTACCACGAAATCGCCAGCGTTAATTAAATCTCCCACAATTTTAAACTTATCTTCATCTTCCGATATAACTGAGATTATGGCATTCTTTAATTCTTTAATTCCCTGTTTTTTAAGCGCTGACATAGCCACGACGGGGATGTTTAGAATTTCATTTAAGGTTTCTTTTAAACTCGGCGCTATTCTTTGATGGTCATCGTTTTCAAGGGTATCAATTTTATTTAAAACCACAATAATTGGCTTCTTCTTTTCCTTAAACTTATCGAGTATTAACCGATCATCGTCACTGATTCCTTTCTTGACATCAACAATCAGTAGCGCCACATCCGCAATATCTAGAACCTCCAAGGTCTTCTTTATCCTAAGCTCTCCTAATTTACCGACATCATCTATTCCAGCTGTATCAATCATCACACAGGGTCCGATCGGCAGTATTTCCATTGATTTAAAGACAGGGTCCGTCGTTGTGCCTTCCACTTCTGACACGATGGCTGTTTCTTGTCCTGTGATGGCATTAATCACGCTGGATTTTCCCGCATTTCTCTTACCAAATAGCGCAATATGCACTCTCACACCTCTCGGCGTTTCATTTAAACTCATTTCAATCCCCCCAGGGCCATTTACAGGAACTGTATGAATTCCTGATATTTCACTTTTAATGCCTTCAAACATATTCAACCTCTTAGAACCTTAAGTCTCTTTCTCCAGCTTCAATTCTTTTAAGTTTTTTTCGGGTCGCTTCTCTAGCTGCCTCTTTAGGAATATCCAACAAGCCCTTTTCGATAACTTTTTGGCCTATTTCTTTGAGCTCGTCATCCGCGTAATCTAGAAGAAATTCTCTGAAGGTAAGTAGCGCATTGGGTTGACAAACATTGTGTATTTGTCCAGCCTTAGCCAAAACCATAAACCGTTCCCCGGTTCTGCCTTCTCTATAGCAGGCAGTACAGTAGCTTGGTAAATAACCGCTCTCACACAAACCTTTAAGCACTTCCATCGGTGAACGATGATCTGACACTTCGAATTGGGGTTTCTGATCCGTTTTATCAATTCCATGTTCCTCCGAGTATCCACCGACGCCTGTGCATGAACCCGCACTGAACTGTGAAATTCCT
>Ga0209123_1000589_pt1 | contig 43890 bp, 33 predicted proteins | sample BarGraIncu00431A_FD_184500 | JGI IMG/M metagenome (GOLD analysis project Ga0209123, IMG submission 184500) | Arctic peat soil microbial communities from Barrow, Alaska, USA - Barrow Graham LP Incubations 004-31A (SPAdes) (version 2) | ecosystem: Environmental > Terrestrial > Soil > Wetlands >...
GATCTGTTCGTCCGTCCTCCATGATTTTCGCCAGTTCCTCTAATTACTGCATGGATATAGTCACCGTCTGCAACAGCTTTACGAAGTGGCTTCAAAATTAGTGCCCCAGCCCCTTCCCCTCTTACATAACCATTTGCCAGGCTATCAAATGTTTTGCACCGCCCATCCGCACTGAGCATCCCATTGGTACTAAGAGCAATATGCATAAAAGGGTTCAATATAACGTTAACACCTCCGGCTATTGCCATATCACAATAACCATTCTGTATCGCGGTGACAGCCCTATGTATTGCTACCAATGAACTGGAACATGCAGTATCAATCGTTGCACTTGCTCCATGAAGATTTAATAAGTAAGATATCCTATTAGCAATAACACAATTTATATTCCCGGAAATTGTATAAGGATCAGCCGCAATGCCAGCACATAGCATCATATCCCAATAGTCAGAACTTACTGCACCTACATATACTCCCGTCTTAGTTCCAGAAATATCCGATGGTTTATATCCTGCATTTTCGATAGCCTTCCATGCTATTTCAAGAAAAATTCGTTGCTGTGGGTCCATTCGCTCTGCTTCTCGTGGTGAAATATTAAAGAACGCTGCATCAAATTTATCAACATCTTTAATAAACCCACCCCACTTAGAATATGCAATATTATTTTTTTCTGCCATTTTGATATAATGATTACTGGTATTCCATCGATCATCAGGTGTTTTTGTAATTAAGTCCCTTTTATTTACAATATTATCCCAAAATATCTCCAAATTTGGTGACTGAGGAAATATGCCACTAATACCGATAATGGCCACCGGTTCTCTCTCCCATTGATTTAAATGCGTATCCATTTCCACTTTTGATTGATTGAAAACAGCAACGGGTATGCTTTGCGATTCTTTCAATTCTTTATTTTTATTCTCTGAAGAACTAGAAGCAAGTTTTGTTTCTAAAGTTACCTCACCATAATACTGTTGAAGTTTTTCACCATACTTACTCAACATGAACTCAGCTACTTTGTTAATGGTGGTATAAGTATAGAACTGTGCGGGACTTATGACGATATCATATTTATCCTTAATTCTCTTGCTCAATACTGTGAAGCGAATCGAATCATAACCGTACTCACCCATCGGAACTCCAAGGTCAATTCCCTCTTTTGATGTTTTAACCACTCCTGCAACGATCTCCACAAGGTCCTTGCCAAAGCACTCCGCAAGATCTTTATCCTCATCATTACAGTCAATCATCGTTGCTTTGATCTGATCTTTTTGCTTATGTATGTCAATATCATTATTGGATGCCAGAGTTACCTCACCATAATACTGTTGAAGTTTTTCACCATACTTACTCAACATGAACTCAGCTACTTTGTTAATGGTGGTATAAGTATAGAACTGTGCGGGACTTATAACGATATCATATTTATCCTTAATTCTCTTGCTCAATACTGTGAAGCGAATCGAATCATAACCGTACTCACCCATCTGAACCCCAAGATCAATTCCCTCTTTTGATATTTTAACCACTCCTGCAACGATCTCCACAAGGTCCTTGCCAAAGCACTCCGCAAGATCCTTATCCTTATCCTTATCCTTGTCAATAATCGTTGCTTTGATCTGATCTTCTTGCTTATGTATGTCAATACCATTATTGGTTTCTTTATATCCATAGTTTTCAATGATCTGCTCTATAGGCATTGAGAACAAAATCTTTCTATCTACTTTCAGATTAAGAGTCAAAGGTAACATATCTAAATAAATATATGAAATTGGTACCATATAATCAGGTAACGATTTTCTCAGAACCTCGGCAAGCTGATTTTGCGTTATTCGGGGTGCGGATTTGTCTAGCACTCCAAATGCAACCAAACTTTTATACCCTGTATTATCTTCTTTTACTACTACCACAGCCTTTTTGAACTGCGGCTGTTTTTCCAAGACTGACTCAATCTCGCCAAGTTCAATCCTAAATCCTCTCAACTTTACCTGATTATCAATTCTCCCAAAACATATGACCCTACCATCCGGCAACAATTTTGCGTAATCACCAGTTTTAAATATTTTGCATTGATTTTCCTTATCGAAGGGATTAAGAACAAATTTCTCCTTTGTCAGATCTGGACGGTTTAAATAGCCTTTGGCTAGCCCATCGCCGCCAATACACAACTCTCCTTCCGTTCCGTCAGGTACTGGTTTTAGATACTCATCTAGTATATAAAATTGGGTATTAGCAATAGGCTGGCCAATAGTTATTTCTTCGCCCACATTTACCCGACATACCGACGACCATATTGTTGTTTCTGTTGGTCCATATACATTCCAAACTTCACTACTTCTATCTAATAACTTTTGCGCTAACTCTGAACTTAATGCTTCTCCACCACACAATATCTTTATAGGTAATTTTTGATTCCAGCCAGCCTCTAAAAGCATTTCCCATGTAGCAGGAGTCGCCTGAACAACGGTCGCACGACCGTTTTCGAACTTTTCTTTCAGTTGAAATCCATCTCTAGCAATTTCCGTCGGCAATATTTCAACCTGCCCACCGGTAATCAAAGGTAAATATAACTCAAGCCCTGCGATATCAAAACAAATCGTAGTTAGTGCCAAAATTCGATCGTCTTTCGTAAAGCCAGGGCATTTTTCCATAGAACATAAAAAATTTGTTAAGCCCCGATGTATAACTTCTACGCCCTTGGGTTTTCCAGTTGACCCCGATGTAAAAATCACATATGCCGAATCATCAGGTCTAATATCCTTGTTAGAATAAGAATAATACTTCCGCGAGTCACTCTTCCCATTATCTTTGATTATCTCACTCCAATCCCGATCCATGCATAAAGTTTTAGCATTACTTTGAGGCAACTTATATTCAATTTTCTCCTGAGTCAGAATCATCTTTATACCTGCATCTTCAATCATATACAAAATTCTTTCTGACGGATATATGGGATCAATAGGTACATAGGTCCCGCCCGCTTTCAAAACACCGAGCAATCCCACTAGCATGTCCAACGATCTTTCAATAAATATTCCTACCAAACTTCCTCGCTTGACTCCGTTCCGATGTAAAAATGAGGCGAGGCGAGAGGCCTTTTCATCTAAGTCCAAGTAAGTTATATTTTCATCGCCGCAACTTGCCGCAATCTTTTCTGAGTATTGCTTAACCCTGTCTTTAAATAACTCATGAACGCACTTACTTTTTGGATAATCAACCGTATTATTATTCATCTCATATACCATTTGTTCGATCTCATCATTCGCTAAAGTGGTAATTTGCCCTAGAGGAACATCGGACATTATAGCAAGTCGCTTAAGAAATGCTGCCAATCTGTTGACATATAATAAAGCTTTTTCTTTTGTCAATGCATCCTGATTAAAAACCATATGCCAGATATTTCTATCATCCGGTATAACTAGTGACAAACAACTTCTATTTAATGTTGTTTGAGAATATTTTTCCAAACACTTGACGTATTCGATCGTTATTGGTAATTGATTTTCCCTATAAAAAATAGATCTTACATTCAGTTGTGGGGATCTGAATACAAGATCACGAGAATAGGTCTTATGCTTCTTTACTAATTCCAGTTCTTTGCTAGCACTATCACAGATATCTTTAAACATACGAGAACCATTCAAGTCCAGTTTTATGGGTAAATGGACTGCGAAAAAATTTTCAACGCCTTTTAATTCTTCTCTTAATTCCTCATATCCAATAGACACATGAAAACTTCCTGTTTCAGTTTCCCGAAATAAAAAGGCACCAATTGCAGCCAAGTCATATGCAAACCCATTACCGTTATGTTTTTTTATATAATCAAGAAATTCCTGTGCTATGGGAATATCAACTGTAACATAATTATTACTATGTTTTTCCTCTAGGGATTGGATAAGTCCCGGCCACACACTAGGACTTATATTGGCTAGTTTATCTACCCAATAGTCTTCGGATCGGCTTGTCCCATTTTGTAATATAGTAACCACCGTTTTTGTTTCACTATCCATTTCCAGTAAGCAGTCCCCCAACTTTAAATTATATTTTCTAATAAGCTCAAGAATTGACAAGGAGATCCCATCAATTGTCATGACTGCATTTATTTCAATATCATTGCTTATGGTAGATATCCTAAAGGCCGAGTCCATGATTTTAACAATAGTTCCCGGAATCTGTTCGGATTTGCTTTCAATAATACAAATACTCTTCACAATAATATAATCATCTCTAACTACCAGCTTAGCGAGACCAAGATTATTGGGATATTGTCCAAAATCCAAGCCTCTTACAACCGCATCCATTTCTTCTGCGGAATACTTCCATGACAAAACACCTCCAATAGGGGGGCGTTTATATTTTCCATAATATGTACGTCGATTTAAATCTTGCAGGGTGATTGTATAAGTATCTGTCGCCAGTTCATCTAACAACTCCGTAAATGCGTCTAATCCAGCTTCATAGCACTTCAAATTAAGAGTAAATGCGGTTTCCTTTCTTTCTATTTCTACGGTCTTTTGCTTTAATATATTTCCTTTGTCAATTTTTGAAACCATTTCATGCCATGTGATTCCATGTTTTGTCTCCCTATTAATAAGAGCCCATGAAGTTGCATGTATTCCCGCATATTGAGGAAGTAACGCGTCATGAAAATTGATTGACATCTTCCGCGGTAATTCCAGTATTTCCTTAGGTATTAGATTAAGATAAACAATACTAAATAAATAATCAAAAGTCTTTTGTGTTAGAAACTCTGAATAATCATTCTCATAGTCGACACATTCTATCCCCTTACTCTCTGCCCATTCTCGAACTAAAGAATTGCATGAAATTACCCCATAAATTTCATGACCTGAATCAATTATAAGTTCCCCACACGCAACAAGTAATGCTCCATCACCGATAATATAACAGCTGAATTTGCTATTATTACCCATATTTTCCTCTCCTTAACACAATACATTTTATTTGACTACTTTCAAACCGCCCCTTTTCTTCTAAAACGTCCATATCTACTAGCCATTAGCCAGTAGATATGACGTTAATATAACATGAATTTTATACTATATCTTCATACCTTAGACCAAGCTTACTAAGTGCTTTTTTAACATATTCCATCGGAATCGGGGCATTTATGATATGAAGTGCCCTTTCTCTACTCATTTCGCCTTTTCTGACCAGAGTACTTAATTCCGTCTCATGCTGTGAGTACCCAAAGTTTTTTACCGCTAAATGCTGAGAAACATAATTAAAAAAACAGTTTGTTGAATCAGCAGGCCAACTATCCTTAGGAAATCTAACGTCAAATTCTTTAGTCAAAAAATTAATTATGCTTTCATCATCATACTTCATATATTGAAAAGGATTTATCTGTACCATTGATTCAAATTTTTCATATAAATATAAGGCATGATTATTTAAAATATATAATATATCTTTGAACTCTGGCATTTTTGAAAGTTCCTCATTAACACTGTTATCTGAAACATCAAACAACCAAAATAATTCATTATTTTTTATATATTGTTGGCCTTTTGTATACCCCCCCAAAATAAGGTTGATGCCATATCTTGATGCAATATCTCTAACATACACATCAATCAATTCATGACACGGTCTGCAATAATAGATAGGTTTTTTCGTTTTCAAAAGATAAATTAAAAAATTCCTAACTTCACTTGGTTTATAAACAATCAAATCAACCCCTAACTTGCTGGTAACGCTCTGAACATTATAATACATTTCCTCAAGAGCAAACCCATTATCAATAAAAATTGCCAACGGGTTAAGTCTCAGCTCTTTTTTCGCTAGATATAAGGTCATGGTACTGTCTTTTCCACCAGAAAGTCCAATCGCACAATCATATTTCCCCGTATTGTTTGCTTTTGATTTCTCTATTTTACCTTTTAATTCTTCAAAGTTTTTCTCTTGACTACCATTAGTATTGTCTTCCTCAATATCTCTTTTCTGATTACAAATATTGCAGATTCCTTTTTCATCTAAAACAACATGGGGTTTCACTTCAGGCATTATGCACTTATCACAACGTATCATCAAAATAACCTCCATTTTTTAAAAAAAGTTATCGTTATTATTTTTTTCTAAATATTCGCTAATTTAATCCTAAATCTGCATACATTAATTACATTTTTTCAGAAAACTATTATAACGTTGATTTAATACCTCCACAGTCTCATTCATTAATTTCAATGCTATCATATCGACGTGTCTTTCCTTCCAATCTTCTAATTTTGTTCCTTTAACCCATTGATTAAATGCCCCGAGAGCTGGTCCGCAATGTATTTGATAGTCTACTTTATTTTCTTCACTCCCAACTAAAGCCAAGCGAGTGCTATAACCAAAATACCATCTAAAAATTAATGCCATCTTATGTTTAGGGTTTCGTTCTGCCTTTTCGATTTCGTCAGCAGAATAATAAGATTTAATATCTCCATAGACTTCTTCAAAACTTCTCTTAAAATATTTTTCTTGTATCTGTGTCTTAGTCTTTTCATCAATTTCATGTAATGAATTGTATCTGCGATATAATTCATACAATTTATTAGCCCGTACTGAAAAAAATAATCCTTTTTTTAATACTTGAACTTTGGAACCCAACTCAAACATATCGCCTGCTGGTGCATATTCCGTATCTTGTACATTCATTTGCTGTAATAAATTTTTCACGGCATCACTAGTATTTGCTTCCACAGTACACTGATTAATTGAACCCGTCAGAATAAAATCTGCACCTAAAATAAATGCTGCAGCAGCCGCCTCTGGAGTTCCAATCCCGCCAGCTGCTCCGATTCGAATATTTTTATGATACTGATACTTTTCCATCATATCATCCCGTAATTTAATCATCGCCGGAATTAATGCAAAAGCGACTCCACCATCTGTATGTCCAGCAGAATCTGCTTCGGCACAAATATCATCAGCCATCGGAATTTCCTTTAACAAATCAGCTTCTTCCTGTGTAATTTTATTTTCTGCTAACAGTTTCATAACAATTCGTTCTGGGGCTGGACTTAAAAAATTTTCTGCCACCTCTGGACGAGATACCTTGGCAATAATCTTATTTAATGTAATAATTTTTCCCAGTCGATCCCTGGCTAATCCTTTAGCTCGATATTTTATTAAGGCCGGAGTCATACTGATAAATGCAGCTGCTTCAATAGTTTTTACACCATATGCTAAAAAAGCATCTATTGTTTTTTCTTCCTCTATAGGATTTATTGGATTATGTAGTAAATTCATGCCATAAGCCTGTCCTTCTGGAAGTTCCTTTTGTATATACTGAATCGCAGCTTCGATTTGAGATAATTCTAAGCCACCAGTTCCAAAGAAACCCATCATTCCTCCCTTCCCCATTTTTACTACCATTTCTTTGGATGCGATCCCCCGATACATACCACCTGTTATATATGCATATTTAAGATTATAATCCTCTTTAAACTCTGAGTTTCCTACCGATGAAGAGATAATTTGGCAAAATACTCCTTGATTCTGTTTTTTTCCATTTTTCTCGATTTCACCAGTTTTATGTATTACGTCTTTATCCCTTTCGATTTCAATAGGCCTTGACTGCTCTTCTTTTGCAGAAATATTCTCTATCTCAATACCTTTAAAAACTAATGGCTCTGCTTCTTTTTTAATTCGGCGAACTAATCCCATCAAGACCTTGCCTGTTCCCATCTCTTCAAATTCCATTTCGCCAAGCCCCATTAGATACCGAATACTTTCCGTCCATTTTACTGGATGTACAATTTGTTTGACTAAATTCTGCTTTATATCAGATTGTTTATATGGTCGAGCATAAACATTTGAAATTACAGGAATCGTCAATTCTGAAAATTTAAAAGTCTGTATAAAAATTTCAAACTCCTTTCTAGCTACCTCCATATAACGAGAATGAAAAGCTCCGCTTGTTTTTAACGGAAGAAACATTTGTACATCCTTGCTTCCCTCAAAAATAGGTCTAGCATCATCGATATCCTTTTTCAGACCAGAAATTACAATTTGAGTGGGGGAATTATAATTCGCAATATCAATTTTCTGCAAATTATTTTGATTCAAAACAGCCGTTATTTGTTCTTCATTTAACCCAATTACTGCCGCCATGCCCCCCCCCATAGCATGACTCATGAGTTCTCCTCTCTTTTTCACTAATTTTAAACCTGTCCCAAAATCAAAGCCTCCCGCCGCAAATAAAGCGTCATATTCTCCCAAACTATGACCTGCAACACAATTTGGTTTTCTCCCAGTTTCTTTGACTCTTTTAAGATAATTTAATGCATTTACTATATATAAGGCAGGTTGCGTATATTGAGTTTCTCCTAATTTCAAGTTTGGATCTTCTATACAAAGTTCCTTAATTGAATATCCTAATATGCCATCAGCCTCCTCCGTTAATTCCTTATACTCATCAAAAAGTGCTCCACCCATCCCCTTACTCTGAGAACCCTGACCAGGAAAAACATATGTAACCATATATCACCATTCTCCTTTATTAATAATTCTAAATAAAACTTTCTTTTATCTTTCTAAGTTTATTAACCTCTTGACCAAAAGGAGTTATAACATCATAAACCTCGGACAAAGAATCCTTACTCAAAATTCTTTTTACAAAACTCGCAAATGTCCCAGATGGTCCCAAATCAATATACTTAAACTGATTAAATTCTTCCAATTTGATAATAGTTTTTTGGAACTGAATCGGCTGTCTAACAACATTCCAAAAATGCTCTGAAGAAACGTCTTTAATAATACTACTTGATAAACATGATATAATTGGTATTTTGGGCTTTTCAAAGGAAAATTTACATAAACTCTTCTTATATTCACCACCTATAGGGTCAATATTTGAAGAATGAAATCCATACCTTACAGGAAGATTTTGGAAAATAATTTTTCTAGATTTTAAATATTTTTCAACGTTTACTAATTTTTCATTATCACCAGAAATAATAAAATGAGAATAATAATTAATCCCAGCTAATTCTGAGTGATGGGAAAGCATAGAAGTTTGATTATACAGCTCTGGGCTATGAATGATTGCTATCATACTCCCTTTTTGACAATAACGTGTAATTAACTTCACTTGGTTCAAAAGACATTCTAAGGCATCCTCCACCAAAATAGCACCTGTAACTGCCGCTGAAGTGAATTCTCCTAAACTTGCTCCTAAAACATAGTCGGGTTTAATTCCACTTTCTATTAATACGCGCGCTAATGAGTATTCCACCATAAAAATCGCCAAATGAGTGTACAAAACATCATCAAATTGATCAGCTTTACTTCTTTCCTCATTGTATATTTTATCAACAACTGAAAATCCAGCATGTTGATATACAATATCGTTTATTTTTGACATCCAACTCCGAAATACAATATTTTCGAAATATAGTTGCTTACCCATATGATAATACTGAGATCCTTGACCCGAAAACATAAAAATAGTAGGTTTTCGCAATCACTATTCCTCCTTCAATTATAATAAGAAAAACATTATCACGTCCTTTTGCTTAGCAAAATAAGCGATGATTGCATTCTACTACAAATGGAAGTTAAGTAACACAATGTAGCATTAAAACACAAAACCAGTACGGGCTACCAAAAAGCATTTATTTTATATAATAAAAATTATTCAGCAAATCAATCGTTGATTCGCTGAATAATTTTCGGATTTTTTAATTTTATTAACTGCATTTTAAACCGATGTTTTCTAGAAGCTACTCAATATATATTTATAGCAAAATAAAATATAAAGTTCAATTGCCTGAAATTACAGACTAGCAATACCAATGCCATCTAATGTAAATCGTGGGACAAGGCATAAACATTCCATTAGGGCTCAAGGAACACCCTAATTTATAATAACTATGACGTTTTCCCTACTTTTTCCCGCGCCTCCGCAATCGAAATTTCAAGAAAATTTTATATTATACGTTATTGTGCATTATGATCAATACATTATCATTTTTTTGCGATATTTATTCAATTAATAAACCCTAATAAGTTTTTATTGCCCTTATTAACACAAATCGATTACATTTATATCTTCACTTAAGTGAGCCAGGAACACTTTGACAATCTAAAAAAGGCTTTACACCATTTTCCCCTGCACCCTCTTTTTTAAATTTACCAATAATCCTTCTAATAATATATTCTTCTTTTCTTGTAATATTGGAATTTCTATAGTAATGCGTCGATTCCTACTAGAAAACTTTTTAATCATATGCTCAAATCCTATTAAAGGTCCTTCAATGACTTTTAATTGATGTTCAATTATTTCAAATTTGCTAACTTCAACAACTCTTTCACAATTCATTAATCGTTGAAGTATTTGTTTTTCTTCAATAGATATTGGTATTATCGATCCTGCACTACGAACTAGACTAACCATATTTATCTTATACCTATTTAATAAGCGTTGAAATTTTTCAATCTTTTCATTATTTACTGAAACAAATAAATAACCTTCAAACAAAGGTTTTACTAAAAAAAATATATCTCCGCTTTTTCGCCAACTGATTCTCTTTTGCGGACAAAAAATATCGAATTCAGAAAATTTTTCTATTTTCCCCAAAATAGCTAAAACTATTTTCTCTCTTCCACCTAAGGTACGTAATACATACCAATCCATAATATTCCTCCCTTGTATGATACCCTAATTGTACCTCCCTTTTTTCCCAAATATTACCATTTAGATTTGGATAAAAAAGAGAACTCCATTCACACCCTCTAGATATATACAAACATATCTATCATTAGAGGAATAAACGGACTTCTCTTTATCTCTAGTCCAAAGCTATTCAGTTGAGTACCATAACTAGAATAAAGTCTATATACTATTAATATTCTGCATTCTTTTATAATTCCCTGCCAAATACACTGAAAATTATAAATTTATTATGCTCCTTTTTTGTCATTAAAGATAATTTTTTTGAGAATTTGACATATTACAACTCCTCCTTTCCATTTACATTGCTTTATACTCTACAACGTAGAAAGCATCAGGAATACCTATTCTTCCTCTTCGAGGTTAATAGGAAACACCACCTGATGCTTATCTATATAAGTTCAATTACCTATTCTATATGGCGATCGTCAGAAAAGGGATGCCCTATATCCCTTTTCTGTCTTCACCTTTCCATGGTATAACAGCAAAATTCCCTTGGGAAATTTCATCCACTTTATTGCTTCACGGAATTTCACCCGTGGCTTTCATCATTCTACGATACAGATTAGCCTTTCTAATTGGACATTTAATACTATATTAGACTATTTTAGTGTCTATTCTATAGGTTCCATTTTAATTGGGGTTAGGTATTCTTTTTGATCATAATCGCATCCCATAAATCTTGGCGACTGGTGCTGACTGCCGAAATGCCGCCTGCGATGGCATGATCCACATCTTCTTTGGTGCGTATTAAGCCACCTGCTAAAATAGGTAAACCTGTTTTAAGAATGAGTTCCTGCACAGCACTAGCTGGCACCGAACCAGGCAATATTTCGATAGCATCAGGTCTAAAATTGTGCACTAAATTGAGTCCAGTGCGTAATGAATCTGAATCCATTAAAAATAAGCGTTGTATGACAATCATGCCTTCATCCCGGGCAAACTTACACAAATGAGATTTCGTGGTAATGATGGCCGTAATTCCTGCCCGCGCTAGGAATTTAATACCGGCTTTATCTTTACCAATCCCATCAAACAAATCTAAATGTAATATCAAACGTTTTTTGTGTTCTTTCGCCAGACTAATGAGTACTGGCAGGCTGTTAATATCGCCGAACAGCAACACGACACTGGGTACAATGGTATGGGTTAAGGCCGCTTTAAAGACGTCCATTGAGCGCGCTGCAGGAATAATTGGACCGTTTGTTAACATTTTGAGAATATCCAAGGTCGCCATGTCTCCACCCCACTATTTTTGTAAGAATCTAATAATCAAGTTTTACCGAAGTAATACCTTTCACATCAAGTAGTCCCGTCGTCACCTCATTAATATTGACGCCTTTCGGCATCCGCATTTTAACGATGAGTGCTAAGAGGTCTTTTTGTTCTTCAATTTTAATATCACAAATACTGATGCCATGAATACCCAGTAGTAATCCAATGTTCCCGATTTGCCCCGGAGTATCCGTTGTCGTAATGAATAAACTAGCCAAAAATTGATATTCCTTATTCTCTAAACGAGATAAAATGGTCAGTGTCAAAAATACCAAAAAAGTCGTCATTAAGGCCCCCATATAATAGCCACTGCCTACAGCTAGTCCCACACCTGATACCACCCACAAACTTGCTGCGGTTGTCAGCCCTTTCACTGTTGGTCCATCCTTGATAATACTACCAGCACCCAAAAATCCAATACCACTGACGACCTGAGCAGCCAAGCGGGAGGGATCAGCATTGGTGAATCCCTGCACAGACTCATATATCTTAATGGATAATATCATAATCAAACACGATCCAATGGATACCAAAATGTGGGTTCGCAGTCCGGCGGACTTACGATGTGCCTCCCGTTCATAACCAATAATTCCAGCCAATATGCATGATAGCAACAAACGAAAAGTCATTTCCCACTCTACATTCACCGTCTCAACCTCCTTGCATTTAAAATAACTATATCCATCACATTCTTCTTTAATGTATGTTATATCTCTAAAGTATAACATACATCTTTTTTTTCATATATATAAACTTCTTGACAACATTCTAGGATGCTATAATATAATAGTACTATAAACACATCAATATATGTCCATGTATTGATGTGAATCCGCGAATCGCCAATAGTGTGCACCTGATGAGGACAATTTACAGATATTTTTTTTAATTAATGACAAATTATGTTTTTAATGTTATACTCAATTCAAATAATATAAGTCGTTGGCAATGACGCCATGTTTCTAGTAAAACTAGTAAACATGGCGTCATTTTTTTTAACTTGATCAACGTCTCTTATTGACAATTTGTGAAGGGGGGGATTTCATGATAAAAGTACAAGAGCTCAATAAACATTTTGGTTCCCTACATGTGTTGAAGGATATTAACCTTAATGTCGCGAGCGGTGAAAAAGTTGTAGTCATTGGTCCTAGCGGTTCAGGTAAAAGTACTCTCATTCGTTGCATGAACTTGCTAGAAGTGCCAAGTTCGGGCCAAATTTTTATTAATAATGTTGATATTACAGCCCCGAAGGCACCCATTACGAAAGTTCGGCAATCAGTCGCCATGGTTTTTCAGCAGTTTAATCTCTATCCCCATAAAACGGTATTAGAAAATTTAACGTTGGCACCCATCATGATCAAAAAAGTCTCCCGTGATGAGGCCAGTGAATCAGGGTTGTCTTTTCTAGAAAGAGTTGGACTCAGGAATAAGGCTGATGCCTATCCAGCCCAACTGTCTGGTGGGCAACAACAACGGGTAGCCATTGCCCGTGCCCTGAATATGAAACCTGACATTATGTTGTTTGATGAGCCAACTTCAGCTCTTGATCCTGAAATGATTCAAGAAGTGCTGGATGTTATGGTAGATCTCGCTAAAGAAGGTATTACAATGGTCGTCGTTACCCATGAAATGGGTTTTGCCCGCCAAGTCGCCGATCAGGTTATTTTTATGGATCAAGGACAAATCCTCGAGAAAGGTTCACCAGAGCACTTTTTTGTTAACCCAGAGCATGATCGCACAAAACTATTCCTTAGCCGTATTCTTCGTTAAGTAGTATAAACTATTATAAAAAAACAATATGGAGGTTATTATTATGAAAAAAATCTATGTTTTACTGACTAGTATGATGCTGATGTTGGTCCTTTTCGTTGCTGGCTGTGGCTCCAGTGATTCCAAACCAGCTGCTGCAACGAGTGGTGTACCTGCTGATGTGAAAGCCATTCAAGATCGTGGTGTACTTAAAGTTGGCGTTAAAGTGGACGTTCCAAAATTCGGTTTTAAAGATCCTAAAACGGACCAAATTGATGGTTTTGAAATTGATTTGACCAGAGCCTTAGCCAAGAAAATCTTAGGCGATGAAAAAAAGATTGCCGTGCAGGCCGTGACTGCTAAAACTCGTGGTCCTTTACTTGACAATGGAGAAGTTGATTTGGTTATTGCCACTTTTACTATTACGGAAGAACGCAAAATGAGTTATAACTTCTCAGAACCTTATTTCACTGATGGCGTTGCTTTAATGGTCAAAAAAGATACTGGTATTACATCCTTAAAAGGTCTTGATGGTAAGAAAATTGGTGTTGCCCAAAGTGCAACTAGTAAAAAAGCCATTCAAGAAGAAGCCGATAAATTGGGCATAAAAATTTCCTTCTTGGAATTTGGTACCTACCCAGAAATTAAAACAGCCCTTGATGCTGGACGTATTGATTGCTTTAGTGTAGATGGCGCTATCTTATTCGGTTATTTAGATGACTCCACTGTAATTTTAGCTGATCGTTACACTCCACAAAAATATGGAGCTGCTAGTAAAAAAAGCAATGAAGGTTTGGCAAAAATGGTAAATGATACATTCGACGAGATGAGGAAATCAGGCGAACTGGATAAACTCATTCAAAAGTGGGGACTTAAACAGTGATTGGTCCTTTCGCAGGATTTAAATGGTTAGCACTTGCCAGTGATTGGTCCATTTTTGCCGAAGGTTTTATGCAAACCATTTTGTTATCAGTCCTGGCTCTAACCTTATCCTTATTATTAGGCATATTTTTTGGTCTGCTGGGAACATCAGAAGTAAAAATATTACGGGTGTTTAATCGGATTTACGTGGAGTTTATCCAAAATACGCCCCTCGTCATTCAAATTTTCTTTTTATATCATGTCCTGCCTCATGTGGGCATTATGTTACCCGTATTTGTGGTCGGTGTCCTGGGGGTCGGAGCCTATCATGGTGCGTACATTGCTGAAATCGTGCGCGCTGGTGTGGAATCCATACCAAAAGGTCAACGGGAGGCAGCCTATTCCCAGGGTTTTTCTTACTGGGGGGCCATGATCCACATTGTATTACCCCAAGCCAAAAAGATCGCTTATCCGCCTCTAACCAATCAAGCTGTTAGTTTGATTAAAAACACCTCGGTCTTGGCCATGGTCGCCGGTGGCGAACTCATGTATCATGCCGACTCTTGGTCAAGTAATACTCTCTATTATGGTCCTGCTTATGTTGTAACAGGCTTGTTGTATCTGTCCTTGTGTTTCCCCCTTGCCCTGTATGCTAAAAAGCTAGAACGGAATTTGGAGGTGTCATCATGATTCAGGATTTGTTCCAATATGAATTGTTTCGTTTTATTGGGCAGGGATTATTGACAACCCTCCATATTGCCGTCAGTTCCATTGTTTTGAGTATGATCTTTGGCACCATCTTAGGCATTGCTCGTTACTCTGGCCATGCCCCTCTCAGTCATCTGGCTGCAGTGTATATTGAGATCGTACGCAATACCCCTTTATTGTTATTTATTCTGGGCATTCGTTTTATGACAACCTTGCCGCCGATTTATGCGGGTATTACCGCAATGACGATTTTTTCCACCGCCATTATTGCGGAAATCGTGCGAGGTGGTTTGAATTCCGTTGATAAAGGTCAGTGGGAAGCAGCCAAAGCCCAAGGGTTTACTTATAGTCAAATCTTGATCCATATCATCTTGCCCCAGGCCTTACGCAATACCATCCCACCCCTGGTTTCTCAGTTTACCACCAACATTAAAGATACTTCATTTGTGTGGGCCGTGGGTATTGAAGAGCTAACGGGCAAAGGTATGATCATTATGGGGCAATACGGAACAACGGCTCAGGTCTTCGCCATCTTTTTCATGATTGCCCTAACTTATTTTGTTATCAATTATTCCATCTCCATTTTCGCCCGTTCCCAGCAACGCAGATTGCTTCTTAGAAGTTATTAACGGCGAAAGAAAGAAAGAAGGCAAGCAGGGAATCACTCCTTGCTTGCCTTTTCTTTATCTAATGGGCGGTTTTTTCCCATATTTAATGACTTCAACATCTTCAATGGTCACTAACCCTTCTTGGACCATTTCGTCAAGATAGGGCATTAACTTGGAAATATATTCTTCACTATCAACAATCTCCACCAACATGGGTAAGTCACTAGATAGCTCTACTAGTTTTGCCGTATGAATCCGACTGTTGGCTCCGTAACCCATCAACCCCCGAAATACCGTTGCCCCGGCTAGATCTAGTTTCTTAGCTTTTTCCACAATGACTTGATACAAGGCTCGTCCTTTATAGTGATCCGTCTCTCCAATATAAATTCGTAGTCGTTTAGCCTGACTTGTAATTTTCGGCATTAACTCCCCTCCTTCACTTTCATTCTATTTTACCACAATTTTTAAAAAGACTCCTACCAGCACGTTGATTGGTAGGAGTCTTTCCTGCGTTATAGATAGGTTGAATTAAATATTCTATATGGCAATCAAATTCTTTACCTACTAGCTTGTTCGATCGCCACTGCCACCGATACGCTAGCGCCAACCATAGGATTATTACCCATCCCAATAAGCCCCATCATTTCTACATGGGCCGGCACTGATGAAGACCCAGCAAACTGGGCATCGGAATGCATTCTGCCCATTGTATCTGTCATACCATAAGAGGCTGGCCCAGACCCCATGTTATCAGGATGGAGCGTTCGGCCTGTACCACCGCCTGATGCCACAGAGAAATATTTTTTGCCTTTATCAACACATTCTTTTTTATAGGTGCCAGCGACGGGATGTTGAAACCGGGTAGGATTGGTGGAATTACCAGTAATGGACACATCCACATCTTCCAAAGTCATAATGGCCACACCTTCCATAACATCATCCGTACCATAACATCGAACATTGGCTCTTTCACCCGTAGAATAGGCAATCTCTTTAACAATGACCAGTTTACTAGCATGATAGTCAAATTCAGTGCGTACATAAGTAAAGCCGTTCACCCGGGCGATGATTTGCGCCGCATCTTTGCCCAAACCGTTTAAAATAACACGAAGAGGCGCTTTACGCACTTTGTTCGCCGATTTGGCAATACCGATGGCCCCTTCTGCTGCCGCAAAGGATTCATGGCCTGCCAAAAAAGCAAAACACTTGGTTTCTTCCCGCAGCAACATAGCCGCCAGATTTCCATGTCCCAGGCCCACCTTGCGATTTTCAGCCACAGAGCCAGGAATGCAAAAAGCTTGTAACCCAATACCAATGATTTCAGCCGCCTCGGCCGCTTTCCTGCAGCCCTGCTTAATGGCAATGGCTGCCCCCACCGTATACGCCCAACAGGCATTATCAAAACAGATGGGTTGAATACTTTTTACGATGGAATAGACATCAATGCCTTGATCATCACAGATCTGTTTAGCCTCTGCTAAGGATGTGATTCCGTAACTAGTTAGTGTTGCTAGGATTTGGTCGATCCGGCGTTCATACCCTTCAAATATAGCCATCTGACAACGTCCCCTCTCCTCTATTCTTTGCGGGGGTCAATATAAGTGACCCCCTCATCAAATCGTCCATAGGTACCCGTGGCTTTTTCTAACGCCACATTGGCATCCGTACCTTTGCGAATGGTTTCCATCATTTTACCAAGATGAACAAATTTGTAGCCAATAATTTCACTATTTTGATCAAGGGCTAAGGTCATTACATACCCTTCCGCCAATTCCAGATAACGGGGCCCCTTTTTTAGCGTTCCATACATGGTCCCAATTTGACTGCGCAAACCCTTCCCCAAATCTTCTAAACCAGCGCCAATGGGCAGACCGCCTTCAGAAAAAGCTGTTTGACTGCGGCCATAAACAATCTGGAGAAACAATTCCCGCATGGCCGTATTAATGGCATCACACACTAAATCCGTATTCAGGGCCTCCAGAATGGTTTTACCTACGATAATTTCCGTCGCCATGGCCGCCGATTGGGTCATACCCGAACAACCAATGGTCTCAATCAAGGCTTCCTGAATAATGCCTTCTTTTACATTAAGGGTCAGTTTACAGGCTCCTTGTTGGGGGGCACACCAGCCAACCCCATGGGTCAAACCACTAATGTCCGTAACCTCTTTGGCTTTCGTCCATTTTCCCTCCTGAGGAATTGGAGCAGCTCCGTGGTTCACACCTTTCGCCACGCAAGTCATTTCTGAGACTTCTGATGAATAAATCATATTAGCTCTCCTCTCGTAAATAATAAAAGACTCCTACCAGTACAACAATACTAGTAGGAGTCGGCACCGCAAATACACATGTAACGGCAAACTCTACCGCCATATAATGGTAATTCAATTATACTATTATCCAAAAATTCGGTCAATGCTTATTTAATATCTTTTTCTTCGCGCTGATGACGCTATACCTTGTTCTTCTCGGTATTTAGCCACCGTCCGGCGAGAAATTTTCATACCATGCTGGCAAAGCATCTCCGATAAGGCTTGATCACTAAAGGGATTCCCAGCCTCTTCCCCTAAAATGAGTTCTTTAATTTTTTGTTTAACCTTCGTGGCTGACACATCTTGCCCGCCCGCGTTATTATGCACAGCCGTTGAGAAAAAACTCCGCATACTCACTAGGCCATGAGGAGTATCCACATATTTATTAGCAATAGCCCGGCTAACTGTTGACTCATGAACGGCCACCTGCTCCGCCACTGTTTTCATAATGAGGGGGCGCAAAAACTTTGGCCCACGATCAAAAAAGTCCTGTTGCAATTCAATAATAGCTTCCATAACATTATATAAAGTACGGCGACGTTGCTCAATGCTTTTCATCAGCCAAACAGCGGAATTCAGTCGGCCCTCAATGAATTTTTTTGATTCAGGATCGGCATCCATAACCACCCGGCGATAATAAGGATTAATGGTGAGCCGCGGAGTATTGGTGTCATTGACGAGAATAACATATTTCCCATTGACCTTTTCAACCGTAATATCAGGCGTAATATAGGTAGACTGGTCTTTGCCAAAGGCCCGCCCTGGTTTCGGATCAAGGGTGCGAATAATATCCACCGCTTCTTGGACCATATGAACGGTACATTCTAATTTTTCCCCAATTACTTTATAACGCCCAGCGGCCACATCGGGTAAATATTCCGTAATAACGGCCTCCACCACAGCATTGCTAATGCCTTTTTGCGCAAGTTGTATCATCAGGCATTCCTTGAGATCCCGGGCCCCCACACCAAAGGGATCAAAGGTTTGAATCAATTGTAACACTTCATCCACAACTGTTTCGTCCATGCCATAGGCACTGGATGCCTCTCCCACGGTACAGCACAAATAACCATTATCATCAATACAGCCAATCAGATAGTTCCCTACGGCTTTGGTGGCCGCATCACGGACTGCCAAATGTAACTGTAATTCCAAATGTTCATGTAAGGACACATTATTTTTTACATACACCTCAAAGGTTTGACTCTCATCAGCCACCACATACTCGGATTTTCTGTCGATACCTTCATTAAAATAATCCGCCCAGTTGAAATAATCATCGATTGGGTCACTATCCTTGGGTACATCCTCTTGTTCCGATCGTTCGGTGGGATCAGGTTCATCCCCCTCCTTATCGGCTATTTCCAGTACAGGGTTCCCCAAAACTTCTTCAGCAATGACCTCCGACAACTCTATAGCGGAGAGTTGCAAAATAGCAATAGCCTGACGCAACTCGGGGGTCATCATTAGTTTTTGGTTCAAATCTAGTTTGAGGCCATAATCCAAATTCATCAGGTAAAACCTCCTCTCACCCTCAGCATATCCGAGGCAATTGATCACTCACAAGCATATCGAGTAGACGTACACCACCAATCCGAGTCCGGAGTCCAACCTGCCCTAAAGGTGAAGGTTTAGAAACGACCTCACCGATCACCCGACTCTCTCGCCCGTACGTATGACATAACATGATGCTTAATACTTCTTTAGTATACTCTTTATCAACAAAAATAATCATTTTCCCCTCATTGGCCAAATACAGGGGATCAAAACCCAAAATATCACAGGCCGCCTGCACCGCGGGTGAGACAGGAATACTGCTTTCATCCAGCATAATCCCCACCTGGGATTGGCTAGCAATCTCATTTAGTGTTGTCGCCAGCCCCCCCCGCGTAGGATCCCGCAGTACAGCAATTTGAGGCACTGCGGTGAGTAGCTCTGCCACCAGCCCATTAAGGGGGGCACAATCACTCACGACGGTCTGAGGAAACTCTAGACCATGGCGTTCACTCATAACGGCCAAGGCGTGTTCCCCTAAATAGCCATTCAAAATAATGTCCTGTCCGGGCCGGGCATTTTGACCGGCGATTTGAACACCATCCATGATCTGTCCAATCCCCGCCGTATTAATATAGATACCGTCAACCGCTCCTTTTTCCACCACCTTGGTGTCACCGGTCACAATATAGACCCCCGCTTCAGCGGCCGCTTGCTGCATGGAAGCAACAATGCGCTTTAGACTGTCCATAGGAAAACCTTCTTCTAAGACAAAACCCGCACTTAAATACAGAGGCAGGGCACCATTCATAGCCACATCATTGACGGTACCACAGACAGCTAATTTACCAATATCACCACCAGGGAAAAATAAAGGTTTAACCACATAAGAATCCGTGGAAAAGGCCAACCGAGCCCCATTAATGGTGAATTGCGCCCCATCATTCATAGCCCCTAAAATATCGTTGGAAAATGCTGGCCACATAATATTTTTTACTAAATCATGACTTAGTTTTCCCCCATTACCATGGGCCATCTGAATCCGTTCATGACTCATCCTTGCCACCTCCCTGCGCCATACTTATACCAAGCCGCACATGTACCTTCCACTGAAACCATACAAGACCCTACGGGATGTTCCGGCAAGCAACTTTTGCCAAACAGCGGGCAAGCTGTCGGAAGTATAGTCCCCCGCAGCACTTGTCCACAGCGGCAGCCCACATGTTCTTGGGTAGCTTCCACCGTCACAGGGATACTAGTCCTGGCATCAAAATTCCCATATTGTTCCCGAATGGCCAGTCCCGAACCAGCCAGTTTACCAATACCCCGCCACTCGGCATCAGCCCTTTGATACACTTTATAAAGAGTTTGGCAGGCCACCACATTGCCAGCTGGTAGGGCAACACGCCCATACTGATTTTCGAGTTTAGGTGTTTTTTCATTTATTTGCTTCACTAACAAATAAATGGACTGTAAAATATCCAGTGGTTCAAAACCAGCAACAACGGCAGGCGTCTGAAACTCATCCACAACAAACTCATAAGGCGCCATACCAATCACGGCGCTCACATGTCCCGGGAGCAAAAAGCCATCCACATGAATGTCCTCGGCCATCAGCAAGGCTCGCAAAGCGGGCGGCACTAATTTATGGGCCGATAACACATAAAAATTTTTAATGCCGGCTTTCTCAGCCATCAGTACTGTGGCCGCGGCCAAAGGTGCCGTTGTTTCAAAACCCACTGCCAGAAAAATGACTTTTTTATGAGGATTTGCTACGGCGATTTCCAAACTTTCCAAGGGGGAATAAAGTATCCGAATATCCCCGCCTTCAGCCTTTTGGGCTGCTAAACTTGAGGTTGAACCAGGCACTTTCAGCATATCACCAAAAGTTGTGATGATGACCTGTGGATTTTTACTATAAGCAATGGCTGTATCTAAATATTCATTAGGCGTTACGCACACTGGGCAACCAGGCCCACTCACCAATTCTACTGACTTCGGCAATAGTTGGCGAATCCCTGCCTTAAAGATGGCAACGGTGTGAGTACCACATACTTCCATCAAGCGAATGGGCTGTTCACCTGCTAGGCGTCCAATCTCCCGCGTAAAAAAATCAGCCGCCGTTTTTACTTCTTCATTGGTCAGCATATTGCTCCAGCTCCTTGAACAATTCCAAGGTTTTTCTAACTTCCTCTTCATCAATGGCTTGGATGGCAAACCCAGCATGGACGAGGACAAATTCTCCAACCTTGCTCTCCGGCAACAACATAATACTTATTTTTCTCGTCACACCACCGATTTCCACTGTGGCCAACATATCTTGCAGGGCAATAATTTTCCCTGTTACCGCTAAACACATACCCTTCACCTCTTCATATCCGTGCTCCCGCCACAACGGCTTGTCCTAGTGCCAAACCGCCATCATTGAGAGGAACACGATGATTACTATATATAATAAAGCCGTCTTGTTGTAACATTCCGACTACTTTTTTCAATAAAATTGTATTTTGCCAAACTCCACCACTTAAAGCCACGGTTTTTAGACCTGTGTCCTGCCCAATGAGCTTGACCATCTCCACAACAGCCTGAGCCACTGTTAAGTGAAAAGAAGCTGCCAAGAATTGTACATTGATCCTCTGGCGTACAGCATGGGTCAAGGCGGCAAACGTTGGCATAAAATCCAGAATCCGCGGTTGCTCTTGGGAGATGGTATAAGGCAGTAGCTGTCCTTTTTCCCCTTGTGCAGCTAGTTCCAGCTCCACAGCGGCCTGTCCTTCATAATGAATGACAGTGCCCAGCCCCAGTATACAGGCCGCCACATCGAATAACCGTCCCGCACTTGATGATAAGGGGGCATTAATGCCTTTGCCCGTGGCATCCATCATCAATTGCCAACCCTGAGGCAACTTACGTGACACTAGCATATCAAAATTAATAAACTCTTTCCCATATAAATTATACAACACCCAAGCCGCTAAGCGCCATGGTTCTTTTATGGCTTTGGCGCCACCTGGCAGCGGTAAATACCGACAATGACCAACCCGCACAAACTCACGGCAATCCGCCACCAGAAACTCACCACCCCACAGAGTACCATCCGTACCATACCCAGTACCATCCAAGGCCACCCCAATGACTTGTTCATTTAGGCCATGTTCTCCCAGCACCGAGGCTATATGAGCATGATGATGTTGCACCCCGATCTGGGGAATAGTAAGGGTCAAGGCATATTTCGAAGCTAGATAATCCGGATGCAGATCATACGCCACAACCTTAGGCTGGATAGCAAAAAGTTTCTCAAAATGACCAATTGACGCCAAATAAGCATGATATGTCACCAAATTTTCCAAATCGCCAATATGAGGGCTCATAAAAGCAAACTGTCCTTTGGTTAGACAAAAAGCATTTTTCACTTCCCCACCAACCGCTAAAATCCCCGATATTTCCCGGGAAAGTTTAATGGGGACTGGCGCAAAACCTCGGCTTCGCCGTAAGATATATTGTTGATCCAACAGCACCCGTACCACCGAATCATCACAAGGTTTATGAATGCCTCGATTGTGTACTAAAAAATAATCAGCAATACTGGCTAACCTGACCAGTGCATCTTGATCCTCATAGGCAATGGGCTCATCACTCACATTGCCGCTGGTCATAACCCAAACATCATCGGGTTGCAGTAGTAAATAATGGACTGGAGAATAAGGCAACATGACTCCCAGATACCCATTGCCAGGCGTTATACTAGCTGCCAAATGATAACTCTCTTTTTTCTTTAGCAGTACAATAGGCCGCGCCGACCCGGTCAGCAACTTTTCCTCAGCCACTGATAGATGGCACAACTGATGGACAGCCCCAAGACTGCCACACATGACCGCCAAGGGTTTATCTTCCCTGACTTTACGGCTACGTAGCTGACTCACTGCCTGTTCATTAAAAGCATCACAGGCCAGATGATAACCACCAATCCCCTTAATGGCCACAATACAACCCGCAGCAATTAAACTTCTTGCCTTATTAAATACGTCATCACCCATCGATTCCCCTGCTTGACTCACCAAACCATATTGTGGGCCACATACGGGACACGCATTAGGCTGGGCATGAAACCGCCGATTTTCTGGGTCATCATATTCGGCCTGGCAACTGGCACACATGGGAAACTCGGCCATAGTCGTCCCTGTCCGATCATAAGGAACATCCTTAATAATACTATACCGCGGTCCACAATTGGTACAATTGGTGAAGGCATATCCGTATCTTTTATCCTCAGGATCAGCAATTTCCCTTTGGCAATCAGCACAGGTCGCTACATCCGGTGACACCCAGGCCCGATTAGTCCCTTGTTCAACACTCTGCTTAATATAAAATTCCTGCTCGCCCTGGAGAGCGCACGGGCTAACAATAACCTCATCAATCACCGCTAAGGGCGGCGCGGTATGCTGCAACTCATGTAAAAAGGTGACAACATCCTCATCACCACCCTCAATCTCAAGCTCCACCCCTTGAGAATTATTCAACACCCAGCCCCCTAATGCTAACCGTCGAGCCAGATTATAAACAAAGGGGCGGAAACCCACCCCTTGTACAATACCCTTTATATGAATTGTAAGACGTTGCATATGATCGTCTCCTATACCCAAAGTCTCTCATCCTGTCATTGCCAGTTAAGATTGAATCACTATTCTTAATGGAGCTTATACTATTGACCATTTTCCAAGGTTAACACAGCCTGTACCATAATGGCACATTCCAAGCGTTTTTTCTGCAATTCGCAACCCATTTTATAAGGCTTATGAATATCCTTATTAAATAAATCCGCATTGGCATGACAGCCCCCACCGCAATAATAACGGGCCCAGCACTCCCGACACTCTTCTTTATTCAGCACATGAGCCTGCCGGAATTGATTAGGTAATTCCGTATTTTTCACACCATCAACCACATTACCCAACAAAAATTCTTCCCGCCCAACAAACTGATGACAAGGATATAAATCCCCTTCAGGCGTCACCGCCAAATATTCATGCCCCGCACCACAACCACTTAAACGTTTGGCTACACAGGGTCCATGATCAATATCCAAATTAAAATGGAAAAAATCAAACCCATTGCCATTTCTTTTGCGCGCCAAATATTCTTTGGCCAACTTATCATATTCCCCAAACAACTTGGGCAAATGTTCTTCCGTCAACGCATACCGACTATCCTTACTCACAACCGGCTCAACGGATAACTGAGTACAGCCGTGATCCGCCATGTCAAGAACATCAGCGGCAAAATCCAGGTTACAAGCCGTGTAAGTCCCCCGCAAAAAATAATTTTCATCATTACGGGACGTGATGGCCTTAGTCACATTTTTCAAGACCATATCATAGCTACCTTGCCCATTAGCAAACGGACGCATATTGTCATGAACGGTCTGACGTCCATCTAAACTTAGTACTAAGCTAATATTATTATCATTCAGATATTGAGTAATCTCATCATTTAAGAGTACCCCATTGGTGGTGAGGGTTAATTTAAATTTCTTCCCCGTTTCAATCTCACGTCGCCGCACATAACTCACCGCATGGCGCACCGTATCCATATTCATTAAAGGCTCGCCACCAAAAAAGTCAATCTCACTATTAATCCGCGGCCCACTATTTTTAATAATAAACTCAATGGCTTGCTCAGCCACTTCTTTACTCATCATGCCACGATCATGGCCAAAATCCCCCGTGCCGGCAAAACAATAACCACATCGTAAATTGCAATCATGAGCTACATGCAGACACAAAGACTTCACCAACGGTTTCTGACTAAACGTCAAGGGCACCTCTAACATAGGTGTAAACAGCTTTTTCGCATCAATTAATTGATGCAGCTCTGCTAGTACCTCTGTCAATTCACCTTTATCATACTGGCCAGCAAAGGCTGTCAATACGGCCTCATCATTACTGCCATCAAATACATCCATCATATCATAGACCATTTTATCCACAACATGAATGGCACCACTATTAATATCTAAAACAATGTACAAACCATTAGCATAAAACTTATATATATTCATTTTCTTCACCTTTATAATAATTTTTTTTTTGCAAAAAAATCAAGCCCCCTGCCGAAACAAACGACAAGGGGCTGACCTTGCGATCTACTTCTTGCAGACCTGATTGCCAACGGTGCATGATGTTTTGCAGGCCGACTGGCAGGAAGTCTGACATTCGCCACAACCACCAGTATATACAGTTTCTTGCAGAGAAGCTTTATTAACAGTAATAATATGCTTAGCCATAATGAAATCCCTCCTCGCCTCAAAGATTATTTGTTGCTTCGTCTATTTTATACGTTTTTCCAATACTAATCAATAGCAATTATAAGAAAAGCTTCCCCACGTCCGTCATAAGGAGTATAAGGTCCCAATCCCCTCCTAGGAAACACCCCCAATAACAGTCAAAACCAATTCCGTTTAATATCGCAAAAAAACAGATAAACAGCACGTGCCGTTTATCTGTAGCATAATCAATTTTCTCAAGTATCTATTCCTCATCCCTGTGGTTTATGACGCACAACCCACTCATTAATAATCCAATCGCCCCACCGATCCATGCCGCTATAATGAGCCAATACCACGCTACCATACACGCACCTCCTATAGCTCCATATATGTATACATACTGTTATCACCCGTTTAATATTCTCTTTTTATCATTAATACATTTATTAACATTAATGTATTAATAAGGTAATTCAGGGTATATAATATGGAGTAGCAATACTTTTAGGGAGGATGGCTTTATTCATGAAAAGACCATTAATAAAACAGCTACTCTTTGGTATAACCCTCACCCTGAGTACCGTTGGACTGGTAACGCTCCCTTGTCTGGCAAACGCCAGCCCTTTGCTTGCATCTCAGCATTACTTATCCGCCAACATCCCCTTAGACAGCTATGTCTATGATGATTTAGAAAAATTGGACGGGCTTGGCTATTTACAGGACATGCGGACTGGTGCCAAACCTTATACCCGCATGCAAGTCGCCAAATGGGTCCAACAAATGGCCATCACCATGAACGACCGTCCTAACGTACCACCTTATGCCCAAACCATGATCTCCCAACTGCAAAAAACATTTTCCCAGGAACTAGTGACCTTAGAAGGTGACCCTCAACAGCATGGTATCTCGTTGAAAGAATGGACCCTGGGTGAAACCTATTATAAAGGAAATACCTTGTCCCATAAGTTCACCACCTCTACTTATCAGCCTTTAAATATTAATCAAAATGGCTATCGTTATGCACCCCAGGCCAATGAGATTTTCTCATTCCGCCTGGAAGGTAATGTGAATAATCATCTCGTGGTCAGCGCCTCACCCCGTTTAAGTTATGATAAAGTAAATGAAGCCAGTAGCGACCTCACATCAGGTTATGTGAAAACCAACATGAACAATGTGGACATCCAACTTGGCAAAGATGCCCTGTGGTGGGGGCAAGGTTCCCGTGGTAGTTTGCTGTTGACCAATAATGCCACGCCCCAAACTGCAATTAAGCTGAGTAACATTGACCCCATGAAACCCGGTGGTTTCTTCAAATTCTTAGGCCCGACCAATGCCACTTTGTTTTACTCCATCCTGGAAGACGACCGCTCTGATGTAAAATACCCCTCTTTCGTGGGCTTTCGTGGTGATTTCACCCCCACGACCAACTTTACCTTTGGCGCTGCCCGCACATCGATTGTTGGTGGACAAGGGCATATGTTGAGTGGATGGGGCGACTATGCAAAATGGCTAACGGGTCACAATGCGGATACGGCCAAGACCGACGAGTGGGATTCCATTGCCGGCGGTGACTTCCGATGGCGGATGCCCCACTGGAACGGAGTGCAACTCTATGGTGAACTATACGGCGAAGATCAAGCCCTCGCCCTCGGCTTCATTCCTACGCCTTCGGAAATAGCCGAATTAGTGGGCGTCTATATTCCGCGTTTATCACCCAAAGGCGACTGGGACGCTCATCTAGAATTCGCACATACCAGGCAATCTTGGTATAACCACTTCTTATATACCAATGGTTATACCTACCAAGGTGATATTATGGGTGATGCCATGGGCAACAATGCCAAACGGTATTATGCCAAACTGACCCACTTTACTTTAGATGGATCACAATTCGCCCTTAATCTGGAACGAGTGGTCCAACAAGCTACTCTATTATCCCCACAAACCATCGATTCGATCTGGTTATCCACGAGAACAAAAGTAACACAGGACATCGTTATGAATACTTCATTTGGCCTGGCCAACATTAAGAATGTGGGTTATACCTCAGGACATAAGGCACGTAACTATGACATGAGTGTAAGTTTGACTAAGGAATATTAATCATTAGGCAACCAACTCTACAAAATTATAATGCATCGACATATCAAAACGCGCTAGATTATCTCATCTAGCGCGTTTTTCTGTATTGATCCCCACAATATCTCTGCCATTCTCTAATTCGAGAAACTTCCCCATTAGTAAAAAACAAATAATAATTCCCATGACCAAACCGATGACAATACCAATTCCAAGAGTCATCCAGAACAATACCCGTCACCTTCCCCACAGAAAAATTATATGTAAATAACAGACCTCCCCATACCTTGTAAGTTATTGGAACTTTTCAATGGTACACTGCTAGTCGCTGCAGCTATTTCCCCGAGCAATATTGGACCCATAAGTTCTACTAAATAGGGATAAAATTGTTCCTTAAGATCAGGACGTTTAAGGGCAAACTCAACGGTCGCCTCCAAATATCCCTGTTTATCCCCTACATCATAGCGACGACCTTCAAAACGCGCCGCATACATGGGCTTGAGAGTGGCCAATCTGCGCAAAGCATCCGTCAATTGAATCTCGCCCCCACGACCGGGCGGTGTATCTTCAAGGAGTTGAAAAATCTCAGGTTCAATAATATACCGCCCCAACACTGCAAGCCTGGATGGCGCTTCAGCCACCGTAGGTTTCTCGATCAAATCCATTGCCTGCCACAAATTATCTTTCATTGCCAAGGGTTGTACGATCCCATAGCTAGATACCTTATGATATGCAACTTCCTGCACTCCCAGAACCGTTCCCCCGTATTTTTTATGAACATCCATCAACTGCTTTAAACACGGCACCTGGGCATCGATAATATCATCACCTAACAAGACTGCAAACGCCTCGTTGCCAATAAATTGCTTGGCACACAAGACAGCATGTCCAAGGCCTTTTGCTGTTTTTTGCCGAATATAATGTATTTTTACTTTTGACACCTCTTGCATTTGTCCAAGGAGTTCATCTTTACCTTGCTCCTTCAACATCAGCTCAAGCTCAATGGACCGATCAAAATGATCTTCGATGGCTCGTTTGTTACGACCCGTGATAATTAAAATCTCCTCAATGCCCGATTGAATAGCCTCTTCAATAATATATTGAATGGCCGGTTTGTCTACAATAGGCAACATTTCTTTAGGTTGGGCCTTCGTGGCAGGCAGGAAGCGAGTTCCTAGACCTGCAGCGGGAATGATGGCTTTACGAATGTTTGGAATGTTAATCATCACTATGTACTCCTCCTTTTAAAAATCTTACATTTTCTCAGTGTACCTTGCCATATACGCTTCGCTGGTCAAAAAAATTCTTTACTTGTTACAGGCAAACTCATACCATGAGCATTATTCTAGACAACCAGCGTATACTTAGCAATCTCACAGTCCTCCTTATGACATCTACATTGTTGCATTGATAAGCAAATCAAACAGCACTCTATATTCTATTATAATTGTAAAACATTACCATATCAAAATAAATAATGTGATTAAATTCGCTTAAACATTACATTTTACTATGTCTTTTTAATGTTTCTTGTATGGATGAAACCTAAAAGGGTCGAATGACCGATGTTATTGCGTTATGTGTACAAAAAAAGCTCACACTTAATGAGCCTCGTTGTGAATTTGGAGTCTATACAAGCATATTATCTAAATGAGCCAATATTTCAGAAAGATAACCTATCACTACTAAGATTTGAAGTTACAATTATAGTAAATTCAGATCATACTTCAGTGTAGCCGCCCACTCACTCAGGGTATGCCACTCCACATTTATAGGATATAATTTTCCATTACTGAATGTTTAGATCGATGGGTGGCTCTGTGAAGGGCTTCATTTGATGCAAGTTTAACTAGAATCATCTGACAACGGTTTTTCCCTTGCAAAATCGCAAAAAAGCCACCGCACAATGTTCCCTAAATACCTCTTAATGAACTCCATTAAACGAGATTAGAATATTTTATAAGTTGCAGGTATCAGCACAATTAACGTCGAATTCAATTGTAAATAATTGTAAGATGAGGTTGATGTATATGAAAATTCATATGAAGTTTATTGTAGCATCTGTGACTGCATTAGTAATAATAATGGCACATGCTTCTATACTTAGAGCTGATAATTTATATAGAAATAATAACGACAATGTTACTCATAAACAGGGAGTTGCAGCAGATCCCACTAACATTATAGAAATGAATCGGCGATTATTCAGTTCTTTCCCGCTAGTTAGCGACCGATTAGGTATTTGTTCCCACTCCCTTAATAGCACATTAGCAGCAAAATTAGCTGATTATAAGTTCAAATATATAAGAACCGACCTTAGATGGTCAACAGTGGAAACGTCACTAGGAGTTTATGATTTTTCAAAGTTTGATAGCATGTTATCCAGTATGGAGGAATATGGTTTAACTCCTTATATTATCTTAAATAATACTAATCAATTATATACTTCAAATGCAGCTTTAACTACTGACACCGATATTCAGGGATTTGCAAATTTTGTGACAGTAGCAGTAAATAGGTATAAAGGGAAAGGAGTAATTTGGGAAATATGGAACGAGCCAGGTGGTAAATGGACACCTGAACAATATGTTAATCTTGTAAAAGTAATAGCTCCTATAATAAGAGACATAGACCCAAGTGGAACAATAGTTGGCCCTGCCCTTTCCAATATGAAAATTCGCACTGTAAAGTGGTTTGAAGCCACCTGTTCTCTTGGTATACTAGATTATTTTGATAAATTATCTTTTCACCCCTATACCTCTTCAATGCCACCCGAAGCTTTAACTGCTGATTATGATAATATGAAAGCCATTATTGCCAAATATACCGACAGAGATATACCGATCCTTGCTGGAGAAATCGGCTATTCCACTGTGCCTGATTGGGATGGAAAAGGTAATATATGTGTAGTAACAGAAGAAATCAGAGCAAAATATTTAGTAAGATTACTTATGATTAATCTTATAAACAAAATTGACATAACAAATATATACGTGTCCGTAACCCCAAGAACATCAAATAACAATGCTGAAAATTGGTTTGGTATATTTTCACCTACAACCTATGAAGCAACATCGTCCGCAGATGCTATTAAAAACATTATGACTGCTTTGGAAGGATATGCTTATATTAGCAAAGTTTACACCCTATCAAATGATGATTATATATTAAAATTTATGAACCAAAATGGTAATTTTTATTGTGTTGCGTGGACAACAGCTAGTGAGCATAATGTTATGATAGATGGCAAAATTAATGTTCTCTTAACAGATACACCACAGATAGTGAATATAAAAAACTAGGCGCAAAGTTCTTCTTCTGACATCATGCTGAATAAAACTTCCGATTGATCCCTTCACACACCGTCTGCTGATTTCTGTTGCTTATAGCGCGGACTACTTGACAGTCCTTTACATTCCCGACACCATTCCAAACCGATAGAGAAAACCTCTCAAAGCTAGTGACAAAAAAAGTATCAATAGGAAAATAGAGCATATCTGCAACGCGCTTTTTTTGCCATTGATACCAATACAATGAAGCAAATAGGATATATACACAACATTCAAGATGATTGTACTCATGCTCAAAAGTCCAAAAGCCACACGGACATCGGAGAACACATACTTACCAATTGGAAAGGCCATAAACATCAGACTAACTTTGGATACATTTACTAAAAGAAATGCATGTTGCTTGTGAAGTATAATTGGCAGGCCATAATACACAGTATATAAAAATAAAAATATATTTTGAAGTGCCAAAATACGGATATATACTCCCGCTGGCACCCAGTTTTCACCCAGTACAGCTTTTATAACCAAATCGCCAATCAGCACGATAAAAAACATTGGAATGGCCGACAGCCACATTAGCTTGTTTAAATTTCGTTTCACATAGTCCCGCAGCTCTCCAATATTATGCTGCATGCCCGTAATCGTCTGGTAAAAGACCTTACCAATTGCCACACCTACAAGTGTAATTGGCATTTGGAGAATTTTAATGGTCATACTATAATAGCCTACCATTTCTGTTCCAAAAAAGGCGTTGGTCAAATAAACAGGGAGCTGCTGATTAACATTTGCGATAAAAGTCCCCGGCATCTGAAATTTAATAAACGCTTTATGTTTAATGAGTATTGCTTTGAAATCCATTAAACGTATATAATGAATACTTTTGGGCATATTTCGTTTAATGTGAATAAATGCCGCCAGCTGCCCTATAACCCATGCAAGAAAATAGCCGTATTCCACAAACCCCATAACGCCGAATACAACTAGCATCAAACCAAACAATCCGTTAGTAAATACCGGATTCCACATGAGAGTTTGGTAGTGCCCATGCAAATTTTGCCATGTGCTTGACAACTGTATTTGCTGCTGCAACAAAATATTTGAGAAAAGATAAGTAGCTGCAAAGAACGGATTAACATTTACTAATTCAATGTGTAGTGAAACGCACAAAAATAATAATCCCAACGACGCTAGCGTTGCCGACAATATACCCAATAACGTTATGATCGAAATAAGAATTTTTATCTCCTGCTCATCTTCGCTGATCATTACGGCATTAATTAAACCGAGATCAGAAAAAGCATTGACAATGATCGCCGTCGCATAAAGAATTGCCCAATCACCAATAACTGTTGCACCAAATATTCGGGCTGCTAACGGAATTGTTAAAATCGCTACTCCTTGGCCAATCACTGTCCCCCCAGATAATTTTACTACATTAATTTTTCCAGATGAAAGCGCGAATGGTCCGACTTTCTGTATAAAAGGCTTGAATATTTTCCTCATCTCCACTGCTTCTTAAATATAGTGAACACTATTAATATAAAAGCACACGTAATAATCTATTTCATGAAAATCTCAATTAGTTACCATTATTTTTTTAATCAGCTTTTTCAAGGATGACGGCATTAAAATTTTAAGCCATATGATAACTAATTGCCTACTGAGATTCTTTTCAAGAGCACTGTTTCCACCTTCACGCCATATCCGGAGTACTGCGTCTCTATTCGCCCTTTTTAATGCCGGACGACACAATTGAGAATTAGAATTTTTAGCGTTATTATATGTAGATTCTGTTAAGTAGAGACGATCAGATATATACTGAAGAATTTCCTTTCCTTTTGGGCTATTCACCAAAACTACCGAAACCCCGTCTTCGGTTTTAATTGTCGGATGAAAATTCTCTATGCCCCAAAAATCACCTATTGTAAAATCACCCTGCCGGATACCTCCAGCATATTTACACTCGTAGCAACTCTCACGATAATTATCACCCTTCAGGAAATGGCTAAAATAATTTGACAGTTGAGGATATATAATCTTCTCCCTTATTTTCCCATTTTTCTCATAAGTCACTTTCCCCATCATTCCCCAACCTCTAGACTTGTCGCGAAAATTATAATCTATTACTTTTCCTTTCAACTTTTTTTCAAGGTACATAATATATCCTTGAAAATGCAAAGAATTTGGAACACCATGACAAATTAAATCAACCGTTATCAGCTTACTAAATTCTTGATTGAGATATGTATTCAATGCAGCAATCTGACATGGGGTTCCACTGTATAGCACTAGTCTGTCATCTGCTAAATGCTTTTTGACCTCTATATAGATTTGCCCTGTATTGCTCTGTACATATTTAGACCCCTGCAGCTTCTTTAGATCATTTGTATTATCAATGCTAATATGTACAGGATTCATATCCCTATCGTAGGCACAACCAAATACGATTCCCTTTTGTTCCAATACATAAGAGGCTAACGCAACAAACATTCCACCTGAAGCGCTATCGGCAAGTAAATCTTTGTTTTTATGAATAGCAGCATATGTAGCAATCGGTTCAGATTTTCTAATAGATACGTATTGAAATGCACAAGCCTTTTTACATAACCCACATTCTACACATAAATCATTTTGAATTACAGGGAATAAAAAACCATCTTCATCAGGTTGCATTGTAATGGCATGCCTAGGACATATATTCATGCAAGTACCACAAGCACAGCAGTCCTTCTTACCTAAATATAAAGTGATCATATTCTTTCCTTCCTGTTCCTAACCGTCTAATACTCGCTGGTTTAATATCCGCAATATTCTTTCTTATAAAGCTATGCAATAATTCCTTTCGTTCATCACATATCATTAATATTAATAGCATTCTCGTTCAATATATTTCCCAACTATTTCAAAGAGTTTTTTAGATAAGTGAGCGAGTCCTGCTTGAGAAGATCAAGACAACGATATGCATCTGTGTAATCCTCGCCAATATACGATTCAGCACGGATAGAGTCGTCATTGATGACCATATGGTGCTGAAGACCAAGCTGTTCAAGTAGATTTGCCTTTCGGTTTTCTCGTACCATTTTCCCTTCGTTTGAATCAAAAATTGCAATAAATGGCTTTCCAAATAAAATGGAAAACACTGTTCCGTGGAAGGAATTCGTGCAGACAAATTCTGAATGGCAAAGCAGGCTCAAAAACTCTCGTGGACCGCACTCTGCAAACAGTTTAAATCCACTTCCAATCGTTCTCGGATGTATCAGGGGATTCACAACCTTGAGTCCAAGCTGTTTAGATACATTTTGTGTCGCTTCGATGGAAAACTTTTTGCAGTTGATAGAATAATAGAAGACATACGGTTCATCAATCAGTCGCGGAAGCAACAACTCTTTCCATTTTTCCCGATCCAAAATCAGCGTTGGATCCAAAACTAATGTAGCATTAACTCCGTTTTCTCGCAAAAAGTCAACTGCATCTTTTTCCCTCATGGAAATGCAATCAAACCTCCGAATCATCCGAATAAGCTCCTTTCTATGTATTTTAGCCGCCTCTAAGTTTTCTCCAAAGGACGGCGCATAGGATATTGCTTTACATCTGCGCTCAAAATCCAGAAAATACACCGTGCTTTTATCATAGGATGAGTCAGACATATTCCATATCTGATCGCTGCCACAAACCACCGCATCGTAGGTATTGCAAAGGGTGGGTACATCGGATTCGGCAATATAGTCCTCACTGCTTTTTATGAATTGTTCCCGGCTAAATTTTTTAAAACAACGGTTTCGATTTTTGATCTCAAATATATATAGCAGATTCTGAAGATTTTTTGCAATCGTTCCAGCATTTATAATCTTTGTATTAATAACCCTACTCATATGATCCTGCATAACATGTCGGTAATTAATAATCTGACATTCATGCCCCTGATCCTGAATCGCTTGTTGTAGTGCATATGCCTGAAGTGCAGAACCATTATTGTAAGAAGCGTGATAAGACAAAAGTCCAATCTTTTTCATGTTAAATCCTCCTAGTTGTAATTCTATGGGATTAGGTAATTCTAAAATACGTCAGCGAATCATCTCAATAAATTCTTTATAATATCTTTCTATACTTAAATCCTGTGCGGTTTTTAAAGCCATACCCGACATTTGCTGTCGTCTGTTATCATCCTTCAAAAGGTCCTTAATCTCTTGATAAAGGTTGTCCACTAGCTGATCATCTCGATCGAGAATAATCGCACAGTCATCATTTACATATTCAGGAATACCACCCGATCGCGTTGTAATTAGAGGACGCCCGGTTGCAAGCGTCTCGACTACAGTCAATGGTGCTGGGTCATTCCAGATGGAGGGAATGACAACTATATCGGCCAAGGCATAAATTGAAGGCATTTCAGAATACGGGATAAAGCCAGTAAATATAATATTCTCCTTCATTTCCTTCGCCAAGGAATGTAATTCTATCTCATAAGAGCTATACATTCCACTATCGAAAAAATAGCTGCCTGCAATCAGCAACTTTACATGGGGATCATTTAACTTTTTAAATGCTAGCAACAATTCTCTAGCTCCCTTTTCCTTGGACAGCCTTCCAGCAAAAACCAAAACGCGATCATTATCACAAATTCCGTATTTATGCTTCAATTGAAGAAGCCTTTCCATATCACTAGTAAAACTGAACTTTTCTAAATCAGTACAATTACGTAGCACAGCCAGTTTTGAAATATCCATTCCATTCAAAAAATCTGATAAACTTCTGTTGATAAAATTACTGACTGCTAAAATTTTTTTACACCCTTTGATAATATCAGCACATCCATAAGAATTTCTTACTTCATTATGCAGATGATAATAATATCTATCCTTATATTTTACGAAGTTTTTATGGCTCTTGAGTGCCATAAACAATGTAGCATGATTTTCAATTATAACTCGATCATAATCACGCTCATGGAACAATTGGCCTGCTCTATAAATAAAATAAAGCCTTTGAAGGATATATCGATTTGACATATGCTTTGCTTTTTTCATTATATGTTTAGCACCCCAGTAAATTAACTTATCTACTAATTGTATTATTAGTGGTATATGAATAAAAACAAATGTGGATTTACAGTAATTTCGTGACCATTCCTCTGCTTGTTGGTCATAAATACTAATTATTTCTATCCTAATTTCTGCGAACTCCTCATTCATTCTGATTAAAAAATCATCCAATGCTTCCACTGCCCCCCCTTTAACCGCCGGAACAGGTAAAACTCCAGATGTCATAATCGCAACGTTCATACTACAACTCTCCTTCTTGTTAGATTGATCTCATATCACTTTTCCAAATAGGTAGATGCTTCTTGTTTAACTCTTATTGTTAGTCCCACTATAAAGAAATAAAGGATAAGTGACGGAGGATAGCAAAAGGATCTATCAATAAGAAATGCAATAAATACCGTCGTAATTCCCACACTAATAATTTTATTAGCTTTGTATGCATAACATAAAGGAAGAAACAGCAATAGCAAGAATAAGCAAAATACAATGGTACCATAAAAAGCATATATATATACAACGCCTTCTACATATCCCAAATTTTCCCACGGTAATCCAAAAAAGAGAAGTCTTATTTGCCCAAGCAAATCTAAGTTAGATATTATTTCAAACAAGGCTAAAAACAATGTCGTTCTGTTGGCTCCAGTCGGATCGTTAACTGTCTGGGTAAAATAGCGATCGAAGAGAAAAGCAACCAGATCGCTACTGAACATAGACAGATAGATGAATGAAGCCGATAAAAACATAAATGTCCAAAAAATAAATTGCAACTGCCCGCTATAACTTAATTTACGTTTTACATAAAGCCAAAAAAATGGAATTCCCATGATACAAGGAAAAAGTGCTGATCTTGATCCAGATAACAAAAGACCGATTATTCCTATGGATATACAAGTATATTTATATATGTTTTGCCTTATCCCATATGTTTTATTGGATATCAGTACCGGGATTGCTAATAGATAGAATAGGCCTGCAGCATTGCCGTTTTGATAGGTAGTTGGCATTTTTGACGCTTCATAATCATCAGATAAGCCATATCCGATGGGCTTATTGGTGAGAGAATCACCCATAGATACATTTAAACCTTCAACAGTCGTCGCTACTACTCCCAAATTGAATTGGGCAACCGCATACAATCCAACAATTAGCAGTGATACCTTTATAATTTTAATTGCATTATGTGGTTTGGCCTTGTATCCAAGTCCAATTGCCAGAGGAGAAGCCATTATCACAAATGCTTCTGGGATTTTCGAAGCCTCCCCCCCATCCAAATTTAAGATTATGACCAGCACTACAAGCACACAGAAAGCACTATATACTGGCAAAACTCCTCTGATTTTGTTCATCGCTATAAATGAATATGGAAAATATCGCATCAAAACCAATACAAGCAAAATCATTGACACCGTGATCGGAACCCCACTAACTAGCGCTCCCGCTTTTGGGAATGCCATAGTAATAAACTGAAAAAGAGAAATCATCATCGTAACTCTTCCTAACTCCATTATTTTATTAATCCAGAAATGGTCTATCCACTTTTTTGCAGAAAACGATCAATTTAATCCTGCTGAATATCAAAACTAAATTTGGCTTGAATCAATATTATAGTTAATTTACGATTAACCTCGATTCCAGACGATAGACCTTACTTACGTCCATAGACACCTCCACTATCTACCTATGCTTTATTAATCTCATTGATCGATTAGGGATCAATCCTCAATATAATATGTAATTATACTTTCACCCGTCATTATAAGACAAAACAGTCTTGGATTTATTAGAGAAACATCTGCGGGACGAAGAAAGCGTTCTATAAACATCCAATAAATAAACGAACATATAAAATATGGAATTAATATTCTACTAGCTTTTCGTTTAATGAATTCATCTTTATTTGAAAGGTGAAAGGCAAATCCAGATAAAAGGAAAAATAGAGGCATATGAAAAGAATAAATCCAATGATAAAGAATTCCAATACTTTACACATGACCCAAAACTACTAAAAAAAATCCCAATACCTTTCATCATATCCAAATATGCAATTCGTGAAGTATCCATTTAATTCTCTCCATAAAAAAATATAGACATATACATTTGCAACAACTTGTCCGCCTCTGTCCGAATATCAAAGCCGGCGGCTTTGATCGCATCATCGTTTTTTATTCGTTGAAATCCATTCATACGAGACAAAGCAGCTTCTGCCCACTCCCCAGATGACTGTGATAAGTGACAATAAGACAAAAGATTTGTTATCTTGACTTGTATTGGGATTTCTTCCGATACAATTGTTGGCAAACCCGCCGCTTGCGCTTCAATAGCTACCATTCCAAGTCCTTCATAGTTAGAGGGAAATATAAATATATCCATTGCCTGCATTAAATTTGGAACATCCTTCCGAACTCCTAAAAAATGCACGAATTTGCCAAGATCAAGCCTCGCTACTTTTTGCTCAATTTGGCTTTTTAACGGGCCATCACCAATTAATAAAAGCACTGAATTTTGATTATGTCTATGGATATCACTAAAAATATCTAACAAATACTCATGATTTTTTTGATAGACAAAGCGTCCTACATGACCAACAACAAATTTATTTACCAGTCCAAGTTCCTTTCTTATGCGATCTCTGATATCTTGATTAAAAGAAAAATGCTGTATATCAATCGCGTTTTGAATCAGTCTAACCTTACCACTATTGTAGAAATCTTTGCCAAACAGCCATTCACCAGCAAGAGGCGAGCACGCACAAAAATGAGTAGAAAATACCTTCGCAAATGGGCGGAGCATGTATTTCATCATTGTTCTTTTGCCTTCCCCCTTATTGGAAGTACTATGATTGTGGGCAACACGGACTGGAATCCCAGCGCGCCAGGCCTCAAAAAGTGGGAAAACACTCAACGTGTTCATATGGCTATGAACAATTGGGTAATGATTGTCTTTAAATATCTGATAATATTGTTGCATGCTTTTCAGCATATCCTTTGTGTAGGACTCTACTTTATAAACCCGCCCACCCAACTCCTTGATTTCATCGTCAATTGGAGTAGAATCATATCCGTCCACAATAAAATCAAACTGTACCTTAGTACGATCAATATTGCGGTAATAATTCATAACAACAGTATCAACACCGGCCAAAAGCACTTGACCGATAATCTGGGCGACCCGAATCGGTTCTTTCTTCATTTTTATACATCCTAAACCTTTCCCACAAATTCAGCTGATAGTACAAGCCGTCATTACGATACGCTATTTGCTTTCTATGTCTATCATTTTATTACGATTACATCTTAATATCGTCATATTGCCGTATCACCTCTCTACTAAGCTTTCCACAAAGAGTTTCACAACAACTCCACCGCCACTCTCAGCAACATACTACACTCTATCTAATAAGCCCCTTTTCTCCCCAATACAACCCCTACTGTCTTAGCCAACAACACCATATCCTGCCACACTGACCAATTACGCACATACCAAGAATCCAATTGCAACCGACCTTCAAATTCTATATCATTGCGGCCACTGACTTGCCATAGACCAGTAATACCTGGTACTGTTTCTAAAATTACATTGGATAAATAACCCATTTTTATTTTTTCTCTTGGTAAATAGGGACGGGGACCAACTAGACTCATGTCACCTTTCAGAACATTCACTATTTGCGGCAATTCATCTAAGCTATATCTCCTTATCCATTTTCCCACCTTAGTGACACGCGGATCACCATTCCTTAGTTTAGCAAATTTATCCCATTCTTCTTTTGCTTCAGGATTATGTTGGAAATATTCTTCTAGCATATTATCAGCATCGGCATGCATGGTCCGAAATTTATAGCATAGAAATTCTTTTCCCTTCTTACCTAATCTATTGGCATTATGTAGTACAGGTCCTTGAGAATCATATTTCACAATTAAATAAAGCACTAATAAAATTGGGAATAGAAGGCTAACAATACATCCCCCTGCTATAATATCAAACATCCTTTTAATAATGCGATTCCTAAGCAATGAAAGATTATTGCGAACTCTGAGCATGATCATTTTTTCATTAAAAAAAGTTTCTACTTCCATATTACTGAGTGGAACGCCAAATAAATCAGGCACAATGGTTAAATTTTTCACATAGGGCTGAATTCGATAGACCAAATCCAACATTTCTTCTCGTTCAAGACCTGGCGTAGCAATAATCACATCCTGTACCTCGCTATTGATAATTGCTTGCTCCACATCAGAAAAGACACCAATATGTTGATATCTATGCATCAAGGGACGTTCTGCATAATGATCCTCTACTAACCCCACGATTTTATAGCCTAGAGTAGGCTCATCTTCGAAGTTTTTGGCTAAAAACTCAGCTGTTTTCCCCGCTCCCACAATCACCACTGGTTTTTGCCATAAGCCAGCAGCAACAAGCATTCGTTTGGCAATATACCGAGTATAAATCAGATAGATAAAACTCAATATCCACATGACCCCGATAAAGGTACGAGATATATTTTCTGCTCTACCTGTAAAATACATCACGGCAATCGCTAATATACTTACATAAGTACAAATTTTAAAAATAATCTCAACACATTTCCAAAACGCTAGTCTTTTTGAATACATTCCCTCATATGCTAGAAATAAAAAAAAGGTAAAGGGGAATATAAAATAAACATATGTATTGCTTATCGTGAAGATTGATAACATGGGAAAATACTGAGGCAACAAAACCCCACGTACATACCAAGCGATTAACTCTGCAAAAATGACTGCGAAGTAATCAGCAATGATCAAAATCATGGGTGCTATATACTGTCCAATACGGAAAATTCCGGTAATCAAATGAATAGGCCGTTTGATAACAACAGTCCTCATGTGAGGGGTCAACGCCATCGTCTCCTCTTAGGTAGGATTTTTTTATTCGTTCCCATAATAATAATAATAATAGGCCTCTTCTTCCTCAATTTTCATACGATTGAGAATAACTCCCAATATATGACCATTGGCTTTTATTAGCAAGTCTTTGGCTCTTTGCGCCATCTCTGGGCGAATGGTACCAGAATTGATTACTAAGATGGTACCATCGACTCTTGAGGCCAATACACTAGCATCGCTAACGGCAATCACAGGCGGAACATCCATAATTAAATAGTCTACCTGAGTTTTGAGAGAATTCATTAGTTCTCGCATTTTAGTCGACCCCAGTAGTTCTGATGGGTTAGGCGGGATGGAACCGCTGGTCAGCAGTCTAAGATTCCTCACATGGGTATCTTGGATAAAACTACGAGCATCAACATCCTCCACCAAGATATTCGTCAGTCCACGATTTTTTTTGTTAAAAATCTTATGTTGCACTGGTTTTCTAAAATCACAATCCATTAAGATCACACGCTTGCCAGACTGGGCCAAAGCCACGGCTGCGTTTGCTACCGTCGTAGATTTTCCTTCACCCGGGCCCGTACTGGTAAACATGATGCTCTTAAGCTCGCCATCAATTTTCGAGAATTGAATATTGGTTCGCAATGTACGGTATGCTTCAGCAATAGGAGATTTGGCATCGTCATGAACAATCAGTCGACGTGTTGTATGAATCATAGTTGTTCTCCCTTCTTGCTTTTTGTTGCTGCAATTTGTTTCACAGTGTCCCATATGCTTTTTTTATTGGTATTTAGTTGCACTTTGCTATTAAAATCAGGGATATTACCAAGGACCGAGAGACTAAGATAGTGGGCTACATCATCCGCATTTCGAATGGTTTTATTCATATATTCTGCGAAAAATGCCCATCCAACTCCAGCAAATAAACCTAATATAGCGGCAATCACCCCAACTAAAGGTTTTTTAGGAAAGACAGGTTTATCTGGTATAATGGCTACGTCGATAATTTGGACATCCGTGGGTTGCATCACCTCACTAATGCGCGCTTCTTCATGGCGCTTGGCCAACATAATATAGATTTCTTGGTTAAGATTGGCATCCCGCAAGACCTTGACTAGCCCTTGTTCTTTGCCTGGTAGCTTCATTAATTCTTGCTGACTCCCACTCAAAATCTGCTGTATGGCCTGATTTTGGGCCCCTCGCGCAGCAATCTCTACTTCAGATTGAATTTGGTTTTGGATCAACCCTAGATGGACAGGGTTCATGGAAGGAGCATCAACACTGATCACTCTGGCAATCTCCGTATTTAATTTTTCTTTCGTCTCTTTTATAGCGGCGCGAGTGGCGACCACTTGTGGATGTTGATCCGTATAATTCGAGGATAAACTAACTAAGGTCACTTCTAGGTCCGCCAGCTTACCCTTATATTGCTGAATCAGAGGACTATCGGCCACGAAACCCGGCTTTTCTTTCCCCAATTGTTGCTGGGCCATATTGAGTTGCGCCTGGGCAGATACCATAGCCACCCTATTATCCGCTAATAATTTATCAGCTGCGGAGAATTTGTCCACCATGGCCTGAGTTTCAGCCTCAAGGGCGACAATCTTTTGTTCTCTTTTATAGTCGCCTAATATGGTCTCCGACTGTTCTAACTCTTTTTTTGATTCTTTGAGACGTTCACCAATAAACTCACGAACTGTCTTTTGTTCCGAACGAACGAGAGTTGTCATGCGTTCATTAAAAGTATTGACTAATGTATTGGCGACTATTTGTGCTTCTTCAGGGGATTTTGCCTTTACTTTGACATTCAGTATCTCTGTATCCTTCACTGGCTGTATCGTAATCCGTTTCAGCATATCCTCATAGGTAGGTATATCGTCTTCGTCCTTATCTGACTGAGTTTTATCAATAACAGCCTGCACGATAGTGCGACTCTTCAGTATCTCCGCATAAGTTGACAATATTTGTTTAGTTGCCCCCGAATTTCCAATAGGCAAGTCAGCCAGTAAAGAATCTGCTAGACCTTTCGGCTGTTTTACACGTAAATTACTTTCCCCTTCATAGGTGGGGGGAATGATAAAACTTACAACTATAGCAAAAATTACGATACCAAAAAATATCTTCATAATCAGCGTACGGCGTTTTTTTAGAATTTTTATGATCTCTTTTAAATCGATTGTTTCTTCTTCCACTTTCGCCCTCCATGTTCAAGTTAGTATATGACCAATCCTAATTACTTAGTGTAATCCTTGACTAGCGCCAATTGATAAGCAGCTGTCAGTATCATAGGAATGTTGATTTGCCCATTATCCGATAGATAGACTACGTCCCCATCACCTAGGGCATAGTTTTGGCTCATATCACCCTTTTCCCATATGTTCATTAGGTTGACTTTGATAGGGGTATCCTTCTGATCTTTACGAATAATCATGACTTTTTTCTTGGCCGCTTCTTTGGTATAACTGCCCGCTATGCCAATGGCATCCAGCAAGTTGTGTTGTTTTTCCAATTCATACAGGCCCGGTTTGGCTACCATCCCCAATACATAAACCCGTGTGGTATGAAATTTTAGCACATTCACCGTTACTTTAGGATCATTAATGTACTGCCCCAGCCTGCTTGTCAGTAAATCCGTCAATTCCCCTGGAGACATGCA